>Ga0209208_10004051_pt1 | contig 20900 bp, 19 predicted proteins | sample S1TSphfallax_3_FD_187694 | JGI IMG/M metagenome (GOLD analysis project Ga0209208, IMG submission 187694) | Host-associated microbial communities from peat moss isolated from Minnesota, USA - S1T2_Fd - Sphagnum fallax MG (SPAdes) (version 2) | ecosystem: Host-associated > Plants > Peat moss >...
GGCCGCTTTCGCAACGCTGCCGGAGGGCCGCGCCCGCCGCCAAGGGCGCTGGCCCTAGCGTATCGCCGCTGCCGCGACTGCCAAGCCGGGCAAAACCCCAACAATCCGGTTTGGCGCGCCGCCTTGCCATGCTATCCTGCATCAAACAACCATGGGTGGACCCGTGCAAAAAGGTTGGTATTGATGGAGAGCGTGCCGGAACGGCCCCATAAAGACATCCGCGCCGCGGTGTTCAAACTCTACGACCAGGCGGTGGAATTCGTCATCCTGGGCGTGATTCCGCTGATGCTGGTGGCACTCGCCTTCGCCTTCATCGCCGCCGTTATCAGCACCATCGGCATGTTTGGGGCGCTAAGCACCACCAACCCCGACGAGCAGGCCCTGCGCATCCTGGTCGAACGCGTGCTGGACGTCGTGATTCTCATCGAATTGTTCAATACCTTCATGGAATATGCGCGCACGCGCCATATCCGCCTGTCCAACCTGCTCGACGTCACCATCGTGTTCGCGCTGCGTGAAATCCTCATCCAGCTCTACGCCCAGGTATTCTCCCCCATGGACCTACTCACACTCTGCGTGCTCGTCATTGTGCTGGTGGTCGCGCGCAGCATCGCCGCCGGCTTCGCGCGGGAACGCCGGGTGACCAAGGGCGAGATGACTGAATGAAGCTGGTTTTCGGCGTCATCGCCACGCTGCTGCTGGTGGCGGTGATCGGGATTGGCGCCTGGGCCTATACACCTGATCTATCCACGTCACGGCTGAAAGCGATCTATCTGCGGCCGGATGACCAGTTCATCGACGTTATGGGCGTCAATCTCCGGGTCCGCATCTCCGGCCCCGCGCAAGCCCCAGCGGTGATCCTGCTGCACGGCTTTGGCAGCAGCCTGGAAACCTGGGAGCCCTGGGCCGAAACCCTCAGCCAGCATTTCCGTGTCATACGCTTCGACCTGCCAGGCTTCGGCCTGACCGGCACCGACCCGAGCGGCAATTATTCCGACGCCCGGACGGTGCAAATCCTGGCCGCCCTGATGGACCATCTGGGCCTGGCCCAGGCCAGCCTGGTGGGCAATTCCCTCGGCGGCAAAATCGCCTGGAACTTCGCGGTTGCCTATCCCGGCCGCGTCACCAAACTGGTGCTGATCTCGCCGGACGGCTTCGCCAGCCCGGGCTTTGACTACAACAAAACCCCGCACGTGCCAGCGCTGCTGAATTTGCTGCCCTACACGCTGCCGCGCATCATGCTGCGCATGAACCTCACCCCCGCCTATGCAGACCCCGCCCGGCTCACCAACGCGACCGTAACCCGCTACTGGGACATGATGCGCGGCCCCGGCGACCGCCGCGCCATGCTCGCCCGCATGTCCCAGGTCATGCTGGTGCCACCCGCCCCGTTGCTGCGCCAAATCACCGCACCCACGCTCCTGCTATGGGGCGAGCAGGACCAGATGATCCCGATCAGCAACGCGCAGGACTATTTGCAGGATATCCCGAACGCCAGACTGGTGGCCCTGCCCGGCCTCGGCCACGTGCCGTTCGAGGAAGACCCCGCAAAATCGCTGCCACCCGTGCTGGCGTTTTTGGAAGGCCAGTGAAGGCCAGGAAAGCACTTCTTTTTTGAAAAAAAGCAGCAAAAAACTTTTGATTCCTCCGGGCTTCGGGCGCATCACCAGCACCGCCCCAATGTAAAGAAAAGTCTTTTGCGGCGCTTTTCTTCAGAAAAGCGACCGCTTACTTGCTCCCTCCCGCGCCCGCGCCACCGCCGGCCCGGCCTGCACGAACGGCGCGCAGGAGCGGCTCACCCGGCGCTGCAGCGCCACTTCGTAGCCGTCCCGGCTGCCGGTATCGAGGTAGCTTTCCACCGCCAGCTCCTCGGCGAAGATGATGGCGTGGGTGGGCAGCTCGATATGATAATAGGTCACCGTTTCGCGCTTGAGCTGGCTGATATTGGCGTGGTTGACGAGGGCGCGCGCCGGCATCAGCACGCCATCCACCAGCACGGCGTGCTCGGGCGAGAGCAGCAGATCCCGCGCCGGCTGGCCGGGCCCGAGCGCGCCGGCGGCGATGCGGATCGGCTGCACATCCGCCGGGTGCGGGTGGGAGATCAAATTCACCGTCCGCCGGCCGATCCAGATCACCGGCGCGTCCTCGCCGGCATTGGTGATCACCTTATCTCCCACCGCCAGCGCCTCAACCGGCAGATAGCCGCGCGGGGTGAGAATGCGGGTTCCTGCGGCAAAACATGGTGCCTCGTCAGCGACGATCTCGGTCACCCCGTTATCGTCAACCAAATTATAGGCGGCGGGATCTGCCGCCCCCGCGATGTCGAGCGAGACCCCGCCGACGCTCAAAACCCCATCGATCGGCACGCTGAGCGTCGCCCCCGCGCTATAGACAAACCCGCTGAGCACGATCATGTCCCCGCTGACAAAGCCTGAAATCACCGTATCGGGCATTACCAGCCCATCGATCACCAATGTCCCCGCCCCGGCGAAGTCGATATCGTTCGCCGCACTGGCACCTTGCGACAGAATCAGCGTGCCGCCGGCAATTGAGGTGTCTTCGGTCACCCCGCCGGCGAACACCGTCTCGGTGCCACCTAGCATCGTGCCGATCGCGGTGCCGCCGGAATCCACAAACTGGCCACCGCCGGAATTGACCGTGCTTTCAAAGGCGAGTCCGCCGGAGACCAGCTGCACCGCATCCGTCCGCACATCGGTCTGGATCGCCTGGCCGCCGGGCCCGGTGAACTGGCGCGCCCCGGCTGAGATCTCGGTACCGAACGCGATGGCGCCGCTGCCCTGCACGAACATCGTCCCGCCGGGGACCAGAACCACCTCGTTCGCGGTGCCGCCGGAGACGTATAGATAGCCAGCACTGGTTACCGCCGCATTCGCGATGCTGCCGCCGGCATAGACATAGGCGGCACCGCCGCTGCCGATGAAGCCGTTATCCGCGGCACCGCCTGAAAATACCTCCAGCGTCGCGAATTCCAGGTCATTGCCCAACAGCGCGTCCGCCTGGGTGGTACCGCCGCTCAGCACATATTCGGTGCCGCCTGCCGAGACGATGTTGCCGGAGGCAAAAGCCGCGGCGATCTGTGTGGCGGCGCCTGGATTGACCAGCACGACACCGCCGGAGACCACGCCGCTGCCGGTGACACCATCACTCACCCCGCCCGGCAGAACCACCAGCGCGCCGCCGCTCTGGATCGTCACGCCCACCGCCGTGCCGCCCGCGGCCACCAGCGCGACCCCGCCGGACATGATAATGGCGTTATTGGCCGTGCCACCGGCGGAAATAATCTCCGTGCCGCCGGCATCGATGACCGTGCCGAAATCCTGCCCGCCGCTGAACAGCAGCGCCTGGCCGCCGCCTTCGATCACGCTGGCGCTGGCCGTCCCGGCCGAGATCAGCGCCTGCCCGCCTTTGGAAATAACGGTGTCATAGGCGGTCCCGGCGGAGCCGAACTCCGCGATGCCGCCGCTCGCAATCGTGGTGTAGCTCGCCACCCCGCCCGAGGTGATGAACTGCGCGCCCCCGCTATCGACCAGCGTGTCATAGGCCGTGCCGCCGGTGACCACCGTCTCAGCCCCCAGCGCCGAGACCGTGGTCTGGCTGACGGTCCCGCCGGACACATAGTCGAACCCGCCGCTGAATACCGTGGTGGCAAACGCCGAGCCGCCGGAGATGACATAGAGCCCGCCATCCACCGCCGCGTCATAGGCAACGCCGCCCGAGATGTAGAGCACCCCGGCGCTGTTCACCACCGCGTCGCTGGAGGCGCCCTGCACATAGGCCGCGCCGGCGCTGAACACCTGCATGCCGTAATCGACGCCGCCGGAAAATACGAACTCCTGCCCACCTCCCAAAATGTCGCTGTTCGTGGCCACCCCGCCGGCCGCCACAAACATCACGCCGCCGCTGTCAACCTCGGTATTTGTGACACGCCCCAGCACCCCCAATGTCTGCCCATTCAGGACGGTGATGAAGCGGTAGCTCTGGCCGGAGGAGATGATGAATTCTGACATTTCATCAAATTAGAGAGGGTTTTGGATTTGGCCAAGGCGGGACAAAAAAACATGCAGGAATCCATGCTGTTTTGCCAAAACGCCCTGATCAGATACGCAAAGCCACACCTGCATTGCCGCAATGCAATATAAATCTACCTTACTGACCCAGTTTTGTGGTCTCCCACGGCATGCCTAAGCCCGACGAAATCCTGTTCGCGCTCAAAACATTCGCCGGTGCCATGCTGGCTTTGTTCATCGCGCTCTGGCTTGGACTGGATAACCCGTACTGGTCGATGGCGACCGCCTATATCGTCGCCCAGCCGCTGGCCGGGGCGATGCGCGCCAAAGGCGTCTACCGCCTCGCCGGCACGCTCGCCGGCGGCACCGCCGCGGTGGTGCTGGTGCCCAATCTGGTGGACGCGCCGGTGCTGCTCTGCCTTGCGCTCGCGCTCTGGGTCGGGCTCTGCCTTTATCTTTCGCTGCTGGACCGCAGCCCGCGTGCCTATGCCTTCATGCTGGCCGGCTATACCGCCGGCATCATCGGCTTTCCCAGCGTCACCGCCCCAGCGCTCATCTTCCAAACGGCACTCACCCGCGTTGAGGAAATCGCCATCGGCATCGGCTGCACCATGTTGATCGGCACCATCGTGTTTCCCCGCCCGCTCGGCCCCGTGCTCTCCCGGCGCATCGCAACCTGGGTCCGCCCCGCGATCGACTGGGCGCGCGCCGCCTTGGCCGGGCATCGAGATGGCGAGGTGATCAACGCCGCCCGCCGCCGCCTCGCGATCGAGGCGAGCGACGTTGCGATAATGATCTCCCAGCTCTCCTACGACACCTCGCCCCTGCGCGCCTCCGCCGCCCATGTCGCCAGGCTACGGCTCTACACGCTCAGCCTGATGCCGGTGCTGAGCTCGGTCAGCGACCGCGTCGCGCAGTTGCGCGCGCTGGACGCCCTGACCCCGGAGCTGACCAGCGTGCTCGCCAGCGTGGATGAATGGGTGACCGCCGGCGGCCCGGAAAATGCGGACGCGGTGAACGCGCAAATCGCCGGCCTTACCGCCAATGACCCGGAGTCGGACCGAACCTGGCCCGGCATGCTGCGGGCCAGCCTTTGCCTGCGCCTGCAGGAAATGGTGAGCCTGATCCGCCACGCCCGCGCCATCCGCCGCCACGTGGTGGAAGGGGACGCGGCACCCGCCAACAGACTGGTGGAAGGCAGCTTCGTCGCCGCCGCCGTGCAAATCCGCGATCACGGCCTGGCGCTGCTCTCCGCCGCCGCCGCCATCCTCGCCACCTTGCTGGTCTGCGCCTTCTGGATCACTACCGCCTGGACCGCCGGCGCCGGGGCCGCCGTCATCGTCGCGGTCGCCTGCTCATTCTTCGCGGCACAGGACGACCCAGCCCCCGCCATTGCCCTGATGATCCGCGACGCCGTGATCATCACCATCGCCGCCGGCGCTTATCTCTTCCTCATCCTCCCCGTGGTCGAGAGTTTTTTGGAGCTGGTCCTGGTCCTGCTCCCCGCCGGGCTCATCATCGGCGTGCTGGTCTCCCGCCCGGCCAGCTTCAGCACCGGCATGGTGATGGGCGCGTTCGGCGCCACCGACCTTGCCCTCGGCAACGGCTATCACGGCGACTTCGCCGGCTACGTCAACAGCGCCTTTGCCCTGGTGTTCGGCCTGGCAGCCGCCCTCATCGTCACACGGCTGCTGCGCTCGGTCGGCGCGGAATGGAGTGCCGCCCGGCTGATGCGCGCCGGCTGGCGGGATGTTGCCGCCGCCGCCGCCGCGCAAGGCGCGCATGAGCGCGCGACCCTCACCGGCATTATGATGGACCGGCTGGGGCTGATGATGCCGCGCCTCGCCGCCGCCGCACCGGGCGCGGACCAGGCCGGCGCCGCCATGCTGACCGATCTGCGCGTCGGGCTAAACGCCATCGGCCTGCAGCGCCAGGCCGGCCAATTGCCGGCCGCCTTGGGCCAGGAAATCGGCACCATCCTCGCCGAGGTCGCCGCATTCTACCGCGGCAACCCGCGCGCCCCGGCGCCTCCGGCGCTGCTCCGCGCGCTCGACCACGCCTTGATGCTGACCGCCGGCGCCCCCAGCCGTGCCCGAACCGAAGCGCTGATGCTGCTCTCCGGCCTGCGCAGCGTGCTGTTCCCCAACAGCGCGCCACCCGAACTCTACGAACTGGCCGCATGACCGGCGAGATTAACATCTACGGCGTGCTGTTCCCGCCGCTGCTGGTCTGGCTCGCCATCGCACTCGCAATCACCGGGTTACTGCGCTGGGCGCTGCGCCGGCTCGGCGCTTACCGCTTCATCTGGCACCAGCCGTTATTCGATGCCTGCCTGCTGGTGATCGTCACCGGGCTGGTGAGCTGGGGGGTGGGATGAGCGAGTTAAGCAAGCGGTCGCTTTTTTTACAAAAAGCTCCGCAAAAAATTTTTGGACTGGGCCGCGGGCGTCCCAACAGCAACGCCCGATTGGAATCAAAAATTTTTGGCGTCGCTTTTTTTAAAAAGCGACCGCTTTCTTAATGCAGGACTCCCATGAACCCCGCCCGCTATCTCACCACCTTCATCGCCTTCATCATCGCCTGCGCCGTCGCCTGGCAGCTTTGGGTTTATTACATGGACGCGCCATGGACCCGGGACGGCACGGTGCGCGCCGACATTGTGGAGCTGGCGCCGGACGTTTCCGGCCCCGTGGTGCAGGTGCTGGTGCAGGACAACCAAGCGGTACGTGCCGGTGACCCGCTTTTCGTGATCGATCCGGCACGGTTCGAACTGGCCGCGGCCCAGGCGCAAGCGGTGGTGGCGAAAACCCGCGCCGCGATGCAGGACGCGGAGCGCACCGCCAACCGCTATGCCGGGCTGTCGGACAATGCCGTCTCCGGCCAGACTCGCGATGCCAGCGGTACCGCGGCGCTGGAAGCAGAAGCGGATTACGACGAGGCCCGGGCCAACCAGGCGGTGGCGGCACTCAATCTGCAGCGCAGCGTGGTGCGCGCGACAGTGAACGGTGTGGTTACCAATTTTTCCATGCAGCCTGGCGATTATGTGAATGCCGGCGTGCCGGTGCTGGCGATTGTGGACACCGATTCACTCTATGTGGACGGGTATTTTGAGGAGACCAAGCTGCGCGCCATCAAACTCGGCGACCAAGCCACAGTGACCCTGCTGGATGGCAGCACGGCCATCACCGGCCATGTCAGCGGCATCGCCGCCGGCATCGCGGATTCGCAGCGCAGCGCAACGCCGAGCTTGCTTGCCGATGTCAGCCCCACCTTCACCTGGGTACGCCTGGCACAGCGCGTGCCGGTGCGCATCACGCTCGACCATGTGCCACAAGGCACCACTTTGGTCGCCGGTATGACCTGCACGGTGAGCATCAATGGGGCGAAGAGATCTTTTTAATATGTTTTAGAGCCGGATGATCGGAAATCGCTCTAATACCAACGGTCATTATTTATGACCGTTGGTATAACAGTTTCATGAATAGCAGCCCATAATCCAGCAATCACGAAGTCGCTTCCCCAACTATTGCGTTTGATGACTTCTGGGAGAGTTGAATGCGGCTAATCTTGATTATTCTGTTGATCTTTATCCTGCTGGGCGGCGGGTTCGGCCTGCATGGCGGGTTATTCGTCGGCAGCGGCGGAATCTATTACGGCGGCGGCCTCGGCCTCGCGCTGGTCGTTATCCTGGTGCTGCTGATTTTGTAGGCTGCGCCGTTCATTTAGAGCGCGATGACATTCTGTGGGATCGTAAAGCGATTCCACAGAATGTCATTCGGCTCTAAGTGAAGACAAAGAAAGCGGTTACTTTTTTGAAAAAAAGTAACCAAAAAACTTTTTTATGACTCTGGGGCGTTGTCTGTGAAACCAGCGCAGTCCCAGAGTCATAAAAGTCTTTTTGCTTCTGGCGTCCCGATGACGCAACGGCTCGGGCGCGCAAAAAGGGCTCAGAAAAAGAAGCGCCTAGTTTCATCTAACAACTCAGGCACAGCCGTGCCAATCAACCCGCCAGCGCGGCCTTAATCCCATCCAGCGCCAAAAATCCCATCGCATCACGCGTCTCTACCGTGGCGCTACCAATATGCGGCAGCAGAACGGCGTTCTCCAGCGTAAGATAATCCGGGTGCAGCCGCGGTTCGTTATTGAACACATCGAGCCCCGCCGCGCGCAGATGGCCCGCACGTAGCGCCGCGATCAGCGCCTCATCATCCACCGTGCTGCCGCGGCCGGTATTCACCACAATCGCACCCGGCTTGAGCTGCGCGATGCGCGCCGCGTTCAGCCAATGCCGCGTCGCCTCGCCGCCTGGCGCGTTGATCGAGAGAAAATCAATCGCGCCGAGAAAGCTTTCATCATCTTCATGATAAATCGCCCCCGCCTCCAGCGCGGGCGCGAGGCGCGTGCGGTTGCGGTAATGGATCTCCATGCCGAGCGCCCGGGCCATGCCTGCCAGCTCCCGGCCAATCCGCCCCATCCCAAAAATCCCCAGCACTTTGCCCGCGACGCCAATCCCCAGATGCGAGGTCGGCGACAACCCCGTCCAGCACCCGGCGCGGATCATCCGCTCGCCCTCACCCGCACGGCGCGCCGCCATCAGCATCAAGGTCAGCGCCAGCTCGGCCGTCGCGGTCGATAGCACATCCGGCGTGTTGCACACCGCAATCCCCGCCGCCGCCGCCGCCGCCAGATCAATATGCTCCAGCCCCACACTGAACGTGCCAATCACCCGCACGGCTTTCGGCAGCTTGGCGATCAAGCTTGCATCAAACCGCTCCGCCGGCGTGCAGAGTATCGCATCCACGCCCTCCAGCGCGCCAAGCAATATGTCCGGATCGAACGGGCCCACCAAATCAAGCGCGCGAACGTGGTGCTCCGCCGCCGCGCGGGCCGCAACGGCGTCAGGCATTTTTCTGGTGATGAGAAGCATTTAGTCCTCAGAATAAGTAAGTGGTTCTTTTTTTGAAAAAAAAGAACCAAAAAAACTTTTGGTCCCTTAGAGGCGGGATGCTGTAACGCCTCGGGCCCAGGATAAAAAAGTTTTTTGCTTCTTTTTTTCAAAAAAGCCGCGCTTGCTTTCTCACCCTACGCCGCAAACGGCAAGGCCTCCGCCGGCAGTTCGTAGCCCGCCGTCTCCAGCATCGCCTTGTCAGAGACCTCGGCCAGCGCCGCGCGGTCGAACCCGTTGAACGCGGTGCGCAGGCAGGCGCCATAGGCGCCGAGCTGCCCGATTTCGATCCAATCACCCTCCGCCACGTCATCTGGGAGCATGAACGGGCCGCGCATCACGTCGAGTGAATCGCAGCTCGGTCCGAAAAAGCCGAACGCGGCCTCCGGCGCGCTGCCGGCACGGCCGTTGCGCAGCAGCTTGGTCGGAAACCGGAATTTGAGCGCGCCGGCATCCGCCAGCGCGCCGTACACGCCGTCATTAATATAGAGCATGTTACCGCGCCGCAGTTGCACCTGCACGACGACCGAGCCGCCGCCCGCCACCAGCGCGCGCCCGGGCTCCGCCCAAAGCTTGATATGCGGCATGTTCAGCCGGTCGAAAGCATCATCGATCTCGGCCATGAACGCGCCTAGCGGCGGCGGGTCGATCTCGGGATAGGCGACCGGAAATCCGCCGCCGACATCGATCACGTCGACCCGCACCCCGGCGGCGGCGATCACCCGGCCGGCCAGCGCCATCGCCTCGCGCCAGGCGCGCGGCTCCATGCATTGCGAGCCGACATGGAACGCCACCCCAAGCTTGCCGGCATGCGGCCGCGCCGCGCGCAGCAGCGCCACCGCCTCATCGAGTTCGGCGCCGAATTTTGAGGAAAGGTCGATCGCCGCGTTGCTCTCAGGCAAAGCCAGCCGCACGAACAGGCCGGGCTGCGCGTTCAGCGCCGCCGCCTCGCGTGTTGCCAGCTCGGCCAGAATTTTGGCGAGCTCGCCCGCGGAATCCAGCACGAAATCCCGTGCCCCGTGCTGCGTCCAGGCCTCGCGGATCGCGGCGCGGGATTTCACCGGGTGCATGAAATGGATCTCGGCCCCCGGCAGCAGCCGGCGCACCAACGCCACCTCGGAGATCGAGGCGCAGTCGAAATGCCGCACCCCGCCGTCCCACACCGCGCGCAGCACGGCCGGCTCCGGGTTGCACTTCACCGCGTACAAGGTGGTGCCGTTAAAACTCTGCCCAAAAGCCTGGGAGGACGCGGCAATCACCGCCGGGCGCACGCAATGCAGCGGCTCCTCCGGCCGCAAAGCCGCCACCATGGCGGCGACCGTAGGCAGGCTCACCGCGGCGTCCGCGCGCAGTGAGATATGCCGGTGCAAAGCGCCAACGGCGGCGCGGGTCTCGATCAGGCTCATTTCACTCAATCCTTGCAACTCACCGCGCGGGGGACCCCGGCCGGCCAAAAACCCAAAGACAAAAACGCCACGCGAAACGCGCGGCGAGTTCAGGCGGTGATGCGCGGACTTCGCATCGATAACGTCCGTTCAACCAACATAGGCGTCTCCCAATTGATCCCGGCCCAAATGAGCCGACTCTCGACCTACCAGGATGCGTCTCGTCGTTGCTGTACTCATGAAAATGAGTTCACGGCACGTGCGATGCATCTAGCACTTGGCAATTGACAATGATCATTTTGCCAAAGCACATTGCGCACATAGGGCAAAATAAACGGCTATTGTTATGCTATTTACGCATAACTCAACCGCTAGTCCATGCAAATTAGGGAAAGACGATGGACGTCACGCTCGACCAGGCCGGCAAATCGCTGGCACGCAGGCCAACGCCACGGATTAAACCCATTGCCGCGCTGCTGGCACTGTACCGGCTGATGCGCGACCCGCAGGACACCGGCCAGGTCTTCCGGCTGACCGAGGCTTTGCGCGGCCGCTCCACCCGGAATTCGTTCGAGCGTTTCGCGGCAACCCCGATGGGCCAAACAATCCTTAGCGAGCAGCGCTCGCTGCTGGCCGCGCTCAGCGACCATGCAGGCCTGGCGGCGTTGCCGGAGGGCACGCTCGGCCGGCGCTATCTCGCCTTCATGGCGGAGGAGAATCTCTCCGCCGAGGGGCTGGTGGATCTCGCCAAGCAGAACCTCAAAATGCCGCCCACGAGCGATGACGGCATTTCGCTCTACGCCGCGCGGATGCGCGACATGCACGATCTCTATCACGTGCTGAGCGGCTATGGCCGCGATGAGCTGGGCGAAATTTGCGTGCTGGCATTTTCCTTTCCGCAGCAGAAAATCCGCAGTTTTTGGGTGATTTCGCGGCTCGGCATGCTCAACATCGCCCGCCGGCTGCGCAGCGCCGGCATTTCCGGGCATGGAGTGATCACCGCGGCGCGCGAAGCCGCACGCCACGGCGCCGAGGCCGCCTGGCTGCCCGCGGCGGATTTGGAAGCGATGCTGCGAGAAGATTTAACCGCCCTGCGCGCCCGGCTGAACATCAAACCACCCGCCAGCTACCACGCGGTGATCGAGCGTCTGACCCGCAATAGCGGCGTCAACTCCTTCACGATCAAGGATTTGATCGATCTGCAGCCCTGAAATTCAAGTGACCGGAAGTCTGGAACCCCAAGGGAACATAATCCATCTGCCAAAGGCGCCAGCCCGGATGACGCAATTTTTGCGTCCCCGGCACATATACGGTGCTCATGCGATGGCGCGGTTATCCGCCATGGCGCCGAGTGTGCGATGGTTGGTATCGGCCACGGCCTCCTGCCGGTGGTCGATCACCATATAGCCGCGGCCCCAATTGGTCTCGATGAAGTCATCCACGCCCATCGCCTGCAATTTCTTACGGATTTTGCAGATGAACACATCGATGATTTTCGGGTTCGGCTCGTCCAGCCCGCCATAGAGATGGTCGAGGATCGCCTCCTTGCTCAGCACCACGCCCTTGCGCAGCGCCAAAATTTCGGCGATCTGATATTCCTTTTTGGTCAGCGTCACCGGCTTGCCTTTGGCGTAGATTTTCTTCGCGTTCATGTTGATCTCGACCGAGCCGATCCGCAGCGCGTTCTCCTGGAACCCGCGTGAGCGGCGGATCAGGTTCTGCACCTTCATGAACACCTCTTCATGCGAGAGCGCGTCCACAATCAGATCATCCGCGCCGGCCTGCAGCACGCGCAGCCGCGCCGCCTCGTTCATCGTCCGCGCGACCGCGACGATCGGCGCGCGCACCCGCGCCAGCCGCAGCTTGCGCACAATATCAAGGTCCCCCAGCCGGTCCTCCGACAGACGCAGCAGCACCACGTCGTAGTCGTAGAACTTGACCAGATCGAGCGCCTCCTCTGGGTCATTGGTCTCATCCACGATGGCGAGCCGCGATCGCAGGAAGGCGGTTAAAAGGTCTTTTTTGTTCGAAATCGTCTCAAAAGAGAGTATTTTCATGCCGACCTCCAGTAGAATGGACCCAACATTACAACCCAGAGAAGTATTCGTCAATTATTTTGTTTAACACTCGCGCAAAACGTGTTAAAATTAAGATTTTAGAAACAAAATCAGCCAAGGCCGAGTCGTGATGTTTTTCGCGCTTTGGTAGAACCCCAAGCAAAACAATCATTTCGAATTCGAAGCTGAAACGCGACCGCATCGTCACGCCGGCAGCGGCGGCGCCATATTCGGCACGAAAACCGCGTCATTCACGCCGGGAACCTCGCTTGGCAGGTGTTCCCGCCGCATCATCGGCAGAATTTCGCCCCTCTAAAACGCATGGCTCATGGGCGTTATTTCATATTTCGGCGCCGCCGCGGCGGTTGTCTGGTAGCACCCGCCGCCTAGGTTGGGCAGAGTTAGACAGCATAAAGGAGGCAGGATGCCGGAATGGCGCATCCAAACCGGGCGGCCCGCACCGCTCGGCGCCACGCCGGCAGGCGATGGCGTGAATTTCGCACTGGCCTCCGGAAACGCGACCAGGGTCGAGCTCTGCCTGTTCGACGCGGCGGGCCGGCGCGAAACCGCCCGGCTCACTTTGCCCGAGCGGACCGGACACATCTTCCACGGCCATGTCCCCGGCCTGCACCCCGGCCAGGCCTATGGCTACCGCGTCCACGGCCCCTACGCGCCAGAAGCCGGCCACCGCTTCAACCCGTACAAGCTGCTGCTAGACCCCTATGCCCGCGCCTATCTCGGCGCTCTCACCTGGCACCCCGCCTGCTACGGCTACACGCTCGGCGCGAAGGACGCCGATCTCAGCTTCGACACGCGCGACAGCGCCGCCTATGTCCCCAAATGCGTCGTCACCGCCCCCAAGCCGGCCCCGCCGCCCGGCCCCCGCACCCCTTGGGCCCAAACCATCATCTACGAAGCCCACACACGCGGCCTCACCAAACTGCACCCCGGCATCCCCGCCGCCTTGCGTGGCAGCTATGCCGGGCTCGGCGAGCCTGCCCTTATCCAGCATTTGCAAAACCTCGGCGTCACCGCGCTCGAGCTGCTGCCCATCCAATTCTTCGCCGATGACGCGCCGCTCATCGAGCGCGGCCTGCGCAATTACTGGGGCTACAACACGCTCGGCTTCTTCGCGGCCGACCCGCGCTACGCCGCCAACCCCGTCCACACGCAAGATGAATTCCGCGCGATGGCCGCGCGGCTGCACGCCGCCGGGCTCGAGCTGATCCTCGATACCGTGTACAACCACACCGCCGAAGGCAATGAGCTTGGGCCCACACTCAGCTTCCGCGGCATCGACAATGCCGCCTATTACCACCTCGTCCCCGGCCAGGCGCGCCACTATGTCAACCATTCCGGCACCGGCAACACGCTGAACCTCAGCAACCCGCTCACCCGCAACCTGGTGCTGGACAGCCTGCGCCACTGGGCCACCGAGATGGGCGCCGATGGCTTCCGCTTCGACCTCGCCAGTATCCTCGCCCGCGGGCCGGACGGGTTCGACCCTGCCCACCTTTTCCTCACAGCCTGCGCCGCGGACCCGGTGCTCGCCACAAAAAAACTCATCGCCGAACCCTGGGATTGCGGCCCCGGCGGCTACCAGCTCGGCAATTTCCCGCCAGGCTGGGCCGAATGGAACGGCAAATTCCGCGACGATGTGCGCGATTTCTGGCGCGGTGCGGGCACCGCCGCGAACCTCGCCACCCGCCTGCACGGCTCGGCCGACCTGTTCCCGCCAGACCGCCGGGCGGCCACCGAGAGCATCAACTTCATCACCGCCCATGACGGCTTCACCCTGAATGACTGGGCGAGCTACGACACCAAACACAACGCCGCCAATGGGGAGGACAACCAAGACGGCGCCGATGATAACCGCAGTTGCAACCACGGCGCCGAAGGCCCCAGCGCCGACCCCGCCATCACCACCCTGCGCGCCCGGCAAATGCGCAACATGCTCGCCACCCTCATCCTCGCGCGCGGCACCCCCATGCTGCTCGCCGGTGACGAGTTCGCCCGCACCCAGCACGGCAATAACAACGCCTATTGCCAGGATAATGAGCTCAGTTGGACAACCTGGCCCGCCAGCCTTACCCCGCAAACCAGCTTCACCGCGCGCCTCACGGCGCTGCGTCAAAAATTTCCAGCACTGCAGGACGCTGAAATCACCTGGCTCGGCGCGGACGGGCAGGAACTCTCCGGCCCGGCCTGGGAAAACTCAAGCAAACTCACCCTCGGCATGTGGCTGCCCGCTTCCGGCCTCCTGCTGCTCTGCCACGCCGGCGATATAGCGGCGGATTTCCGCCTGCCCCCAGGCATTTGGCACGCGTTGCTCGACACCGCCGAACCTGACCGCGACGCCGCCACCGGCCATTTTACCCTGACCGCAAAATCTCTCGTTCTGCTACAAGCAGGATAGGGAGAAAGCGGTCGCTTTTTTAAAAAAAGCTCCGCAAAAAATTTTTAGTTATGCCGGGGCGAAGCTGGCGGCGCGGCTATAGCCCAGAAGAATCAAAAGTTTTTTTGCTTCTTTTTTTTCAAAAAAAGAAGCGCTTGCTTCCCTCACTTCGCCTTCAACAAATCCCGTATCTCCGCCAGCAACACCTCACTCGGCGTTGGCGGCGGCGGCGCGGCCGGGGCCGCCTCGGGCGCCTTGTGCAATTTGGAGATCAGCCGGACCACCCAGAAAATCGCCGTGGCCACAATCAGAAAATTGAGCACCGTGTTCAAAAACACCCCGTAATTGATCGTCACCGCCCCGGCTTTTTGGGCATCCGCCAGCGTCGCCTCAACCGGGCCCTTCAGCGTGATGAAATGGTTGGAGAAATCCACCCCGCCGGTCAGCAGGCCGATCACCGGGGTGATGATGTCTTTCACCAGGCTGCCGACGATGCCGGTAAACGCCGCGCCGATTACCACGCCGACCGCGAGATCGACCACATTGCCGCGCAGGATGAAGGCCCGGAAATCATCCACCCAGCCTGGTTTTTTGAGCACGGTTTTACCCTGCGGCAGATCGGACATGGAGCCTCCTTTTGGCGCAAGCTTTACGCAGTCTTCACGATTTCGCCAATCCTGCCGGGCGGGCTTGGCGGGCCTGATGTTGCGTGCTGCTATCACGCATAAGCAATCATGAATGGTGTGATGATGAACGACGCAAAAACCGCCCTCGGCCAAAAAATCCTCGCCCTCAAGGCGCAAAAGGGCTTCACCTGGGCCGAGCTTGCCGCCCGCATCGGCCATGCCCCGGTTTGGACCTGTGCGGCCTGCCTCGGCCAAATGTCCATGACCAAGGAAACCGCCGCCATCGCGGCGGATTTCATCGGGCTGGACGAGGCTGAGGCCACCATCCTCACTGCCATCCCCTATCGCGGCTCGCTCCCCACCGCGGTGCCGACCGACCCGCTGATCTACCGCTTCTACGAGTTGATCAGCGTGTACGGCACCACCTGGAAAGAGATGATCCAGGAGGAATTCGGCGACGGCATCATGAGCGCGATTGATTTCGACATGTCGCTGGAACGCCAGCCGGACCAGAAGGGCGACCGCGTGCGCATGGTCCTGAGCGGCAAGTTTCTCCCCTATAAGCGCTATTAGCGCTTGCCCGGCGCGGCCTTGCTCTGAGACAAGCATGTCCATGAAAACACCCCGCCTCGCCGCCATCCTGCTCGCTCTGGCGCTCGCCGGCTGCGGCAACGGCACCGGCCGGCTCTCCGGCACCACCGCCGGCGGCGCCGCCACCGGTGCGGTCATCGGCCTGGTCGGCGGCCCGGTCGGCGTTGTGCTGGGGGCTGGCATTGGTGCCGGCGTTGGCGCGCTCAGCTCCAGCAACACGACGCCCAAACAGGTCAATCTCGGTAACGCACCCTGGGATAAGAGCGGGGAGTAACCACCCCTACCGCTTCCCAGCCGGTTGATATGTGCTAAACGCCGGTTCCCATGCGCCAATATTTAGAGTTTGAGAAACCGGTCGCCGAGCTCGAAAGCAAGATCGAAGAGCTGCGGCGGATGACATCACCCGGCGAACTCAACATCGCGGACGAGGTGGCACGGCTCTCGGCCAAGTCCGAAGCGCAGCTCAAAACCCTCTACGCCAAGCTCACCCCCTGGCAAAAAACCATGGTCGCCCGCCATGCCGAGCGCCCCAAGGCCGAGGCCGTCATCGGCGCGCTGATCACCGAATTCACGCCCCTGGCCGGGGACCGCGCCTTCGCGGATGACGCCGCCATCATCGGCGGCATGGGCCGCTTCCGCGGCCTGCCCGTGGTCGTGCTCGGCACTGAAAAAGGCACTGATACCGAAACCCGCATCAAATATAATTTCGGCATGGCCAAGCCCGAAGGTTACCGCAAAGCCCGCCGCCTGATGGAACTCGCCGGCCGGTTCAACCTGCCCATCCTCACCTTCGTGGACACGTCCGGCGCCTTCCCGGGTTCCGAGGCCGAGGCCCGCGGCCAGGCCGAAGCCATCGCGCGCGCCATCGAATCCTGCCTCAGCGCCCCCGTCCCGTTGATCGCCTCGATCATCGGGGAGGGCGGCTCCGGCGGCGCCATCGCGCTCGCCGCCGGCAATACCGTGCTGATGCTCGAACACGCGATCTACTCGGTGGTCTCGCCGGAAGGCTGCGCCAGCATCCTGTGGCGCGATTCCGCCCAGGCCCCGGTCGCGGCCGAGGCCATGCGCCTCACCGCCCAGGACCTCAAACGCCTCGGCCTGATCGACGAGATCATCCCCGAACCCCTGGGCGGCGCCCAGCGCAGCCCGGACCTCGCCATCGCCACACTAGGTGACGCGATCGGCCACGCTTTGGACGGGCTGAAAGGCATGAGCGGCGAAGCCCTCAAAGCCCGCCGGCGGGAGAAGTTTTTGGCGATGGGGAAGGTGGGGCTGGGGTAGGGGTAAGTAAGCGCTTCTTTTTTTTGAAAAAAAAGAAGCAAAAAAACTTTTATGACGCTGGGCTATAGCGGTCCAACCGGCAACGCCCCAAAGGATCAAAAGTCTTTTGCGGCGCTTTTCTTCAAGACAAAGCGACCGCTTACCTTTACCCGGCCCGTCACCAGGCTCAACCACGTCACCAGCCCCAGCGCCGCCCCCATAATCCCCATGGTCGCGTTGTAATTCACCACCGCCGCGATGCCGATGGCGATGCCCGCGATAGCCAGCCAGCGATTGCCGAGGATAAACCCCGCCAGGCCCAGCACCAGCGCCGCCCAGCCGAAGCCATGGATATACTGCAGCCACAGCACCTCGGCCCGCGGCGTGCAGATCGGCGGGGCGCCGGCCGCGGCGCATAGCCCGACGGTGGCGCGCGGCACGATGGCGAGCTGGCGGAACGCGAACATCCCCCCGCCGATCACCGCCACGGCCCACATTCCCATCCAGTCTTCCGCCCGCCATTTGGCCTGGGTTGTCATGGTTTTCGCACCCCTGGTTGCTCTCCGTGCCGCCGCACCTTATTGCTGCGGCGCAGAACAACGCCACACCCATAACACGGTTCATGACAGAGCATAACAGCCCCGCCGGCCCCCTGAGTTTTCAGGACATTATTCTTACGTTGCACCAGTTCTGGGCCCGGCAGGGCTGCGTGATTTTGCAGCCTTACGATGTTGAGATGGGGGCCGGCACCTTCCACCCCGCCACCACTTTGCGGGCGCTGGGCGCCAAACCCTGGAAGGCCGCCTATGTGCAACCCTCCCGCCGGCCATCGGACGGGCGGTATGGCGAGAACCCGAACCGCCTGCAGCATTATTACCAGTACCAGGTGATCATGAAGCCGAGCCCGGCGGACGCGCAGGCGCTGGTGCTGGCGAGCTATGACGCGGTCGGGCTAGACCGCCGGCTGCACGATATCCGCTTTGTCGAGGATGACTGGGAGAGCCCAACGCTCGGCGCCTGGGGCCTGGGCTGGGAGATCTGGTGCGACGGCATGGAGGTCGGCCAGTTCACCTATTTCCAGCAGGTCGGCGGCATCCCGGTGGTGCAGCCGAGCTTTGAGATGACCTACGGGCTGGAGCGCCTGGCGATGTATGTGCAGGGTGTGGAGGATATCTATAAGCTCGACTTTAACGGCGCCGGCGTGAGCTATGGGGACGTGTTTTTGCGCGCCGAGCGCGACTACTCCAAATATAATTTTGAGCTGGCGGATACCGATATGCTTATTCGCCATTTTGAGGACGCCGAGCGCGAATGCGCCGCACTGGCGGGCGCCTTGGTGGCGCAACCGGCCTATGACCAATGCATCAAGGCGAGCCATCTGTTCAACCAGTTGGACGCGCGGGGCGTGATCTCGGTCGCCGAACGCGCGAGCTATATCGGCCGAGTGCGCGCGCTGGCGAAAATGTGCGCCGAAATCTGGGTATCGGGCGAGAGCAATGCCTGAGTTTTTCTTAGAACTTTTCTCCGAAGAAATTCCAGCGCGGATGCAAGCTCTCGCAGCGCGGCAATTGGATATCTTGGTCTCGGGTTTTCTACAGAAATTTAGTAATCCCGACGACAACAAGAAAGTATTCTACGGCCCACGACGTATCGCGGTGTCGTATGACGTATGGACGGAAACGGTCATCCTTCACGGCCTAAAGTTATCTGAGTCGCCGCGTCAACGCGGCCCTCGGATCGACGCTCCGCCACAAGCCCTCGAAGGATTTTTGAAGAGGAACAACCTAACGTCTGACCCCTTAATTGGGGACCGGTTGATCCAAGAAAACGGCTATTACTATCTATTGGAAGAGACCCATTCCGAGCCGGAACGGCTTGCTGAGTTAGCCGCAACCAAGTTACCCCTCATATTATCGAAGCTTCCCTGGCCCAAATCCATGCGCTGGGGTCAGAGCGGCAATTTTACGTGGGTCCGGCCATTGCGGCGGATTATCTGCTTGCTCGACGGCGAAATCATCCCCCTCACCCTTGGCCCCGTCACCGCGAGCAATGAGACCGAAGGCCACCGCGTCCACGCCCCGGGCCCCTTCACCGTATCCTCCGCCGCCATGTGGGAAGAAAAGCTCCGTGAGCACCACGTCATCGCGGACCAGGACGAGCGCCGCCGGATGATCGCCCAGGGCCTCGCGGACCTGGCCGCCTCGCGCGGCCTCACCATCGTTGACGACAACGCGCTGCTGGAAGAAGTCACCGGCCTCGTCGAATGGCCGGTCCCGATGATCGGCCGCATCGACGAGTCCTTCATGTCCCTGCCGCCCGAGGTTCGGGAACTCTCCATGAAGGTGAACCAAAAATATTTTGCGTTGCGCGACGCCGCCGGCAACCCCGCCCCCTATTTCGCCTTCATCGCCAACCTCGAAGCCCCGGACAATGGCGCGCACATCATTTCGGGCAACGAAACCGTGCTGCGCGCCCGCCTCTCCGACGCCCGCCATTTTTGGGACCAGGACCTGAAAACCCCGCTCGACGAGTTGCTGCCCAAACTCGAAAAAATCACTTTTCACGCCAAAATCGGCACCCAGCGCGAGCGTGCCGACCGGATTGCGGAAAAGGCACATGGCATCGCAATCGAACTACAAAGAGGCGTCGATCCAGCGGAAAGAATGTTGATCGCAAATTCTGCTAAATGGGCGGGGTTGTTGTGCAAGGCTGATCTGGTCACTGGCATGGTCGGCGAGTTCCCCGAACTCCAAGGCATCATGGGCGGCTACTACGCAGAAAAGAACCCCAGTGGCTGGGACGGTCCCGAGGTTGGGGCTGCCATAAAAACCCATTATCAACCAAAAGGCCCAAGCGATGACGTACCAAGCGGTACCATCGCCATCAGCGTCGCCCTGGCAGACAAGATCGACACGCTAGTGGAGTTTTTCAGAATAAATGAGAAACCAACCGGCTCAGGTGATCCATACGCACTAAGACGTGCAGCGCTTGGGGTCATTCAAATCATACGCATAAATAACTTACGCCTCTCGCTACGGCTTCTAATCCACAATGATGAATCGCTATTCGACTTCATAATTGAACGTCTGCGCGTTCTGTTGCGCAGCGAAGGAAAGCGTTACGATGTCCTGAATGCCGTTTTCGCTGTCAGCCAGGATGACGATATTTCAAGACTACTTGCGCGTGCAAACGCGCTCAGCGCGATGCTGGGAATTGAAAATGGCGGCAACCTGCTGGTTGCCTATCGCCGCGCGGCCAATATCCTAAAAGTCGAAGAAGCTAGCTCAGACAAAGTGTCTGGGCAGCCTGATGCAACGCTATTTAAACAGGATCAGGAACGAAACCTCTTTCAATCTCTGCATAGAGTCGCGCCAGTTATTGAGTACGCCATTGTCACCGAAAATTTCCATGGTGCGATGATGAAGTTGGCCGAATTACGTCCCGATGTTGACGCTTTCTTCTCACATGTCACCGTCAACGATGAACTGCCAGAGATTCGCCGCAATCGGTTCAAATTATTGGCACTATTGCGCGACACAATGCACCAAATCGCCGACTTTTCTAAAATCGAAGGTTAAGGAGTCATCTCATGACCAAATGGGTTTACAATTTCG
>Ga0209208_10004052_pt1 | contig 20895 bp, 19 predicted proteins | sample S1TSphfallax_3_FD_187694 | JGI IMG/M metagenome (GOLD analysis project Ga0209208, IMG submission 187694) | Host-associated microbial communities from peat moss isolated from Minnesota, USA - S1T2_Fd - Sphagnum fallax MG (SPAdes) (version 2) | ecosystem: Host-associated > Plants > Peat moss >...
CTCAGTATGTGACTCCATACACTACAATTTATTGCAAAAAGGTCAAAATGTGTCGGTTTAGCTCAGGAAATTGGTTTTTCTGCACACATTCAAATGTGTGCAGCTCGCCGAGGCTGGTAAAAGTGGCAACAGTGAAACCTCCCAAAAAGAGTGTAACAAATTGGACGGCTCGGTATTTCTGATTCGTCGATCATAACGATTATTGGTCCAGGTGGTTAGCTATTAGGAGTCCTCCCCAATATTCCATTCCAGTTACAGTTTTTATTGGTGGGGGTTGCTGAAAAGAAAACGACTAAAACTTAGACATTTAATTTTATTATCCAGAGTGACATACTGAGAGCACCGGTGGACAGAGATGCTCGAAAGCCCCAAAAAAAAAATGTTAGATTTTGAACTGAGAGACCGTGATGTAGTAGTCTAAGCATGTGATAATTTAAATGGATTTTGAGATTTTTATTGAAAAAAAACAAACCATGGCTGGTTCACACAAGGCAAAGTGGGCTGGCCCACTCTCTCAAGAGGATGTTGTCATTGTAAGAGTGAACAGTTCCCGGAGAAGCGAAGTCAAGCCTTTCCTGCGGCATTCTTTGCACTTGATTGCTCGCCGCGACACCCGAATGACGCCATTTTCCCCCCCCGCCTACACCCCGCGCTTCCTGGCTCTCGCTTTGCTCTTCCTCTCTCCTCCCTCGTCAGCTTTTTGTTTCCGCCATGAATATGAAAAACCTTGTTCTCTCTTGTTTTCTCTCGTCAATTGTACTCCTCGTTCGTTCGCTCACAACTGTGGCAGCAGCAGCAGCAGCTTAATCTAGCCGATAAAAGATTGCTCTCTGTATTCTTTCTCATCAGGTACGTTCTTTCGTTTGCCGATCGATCTCTCTCTCTCTCTCTCTCTCTCTCTCTCTTAATGCTGGATGATGATTAAGTTGCTCAGTTCTTTTTGGTTTAAAAAATTTTCAACATTTCATTTCATTGCATTTTTTCTGTGAATTTTTGGTTTGTAGTTAGTTTGTTAGGCCTAAGACTATTATATAAATAATTATGTGTGCCATAATAATAAGCTGCTGCTATATGCATGCCATCTTTCAGGTGTTTGGTATGTTTGAAAAATCTTATTTTTTAATGAGGTTTCTGTTATGTTTGAAAGACATGTGATTTTATTTGTTTTTGTTTGATGGAGGAGAGCCGAGAATGTATGTGTTTTGTTCGTCCTTGTTTGAAGTGGTTTAGAGATGTTTTGTGCTACTGGAATCAATGGATCCCCTGGAGATAGGCTAGGAAACTTGCTCTGTCATGAGGTTTCTGTGAGCTCAATCTTTTGGTGAATTGCTCATTTTGGAAATTGACTTCATTCTGGAGGTTGACAGAAGGAGATGATGGTAATTTAGAGTTCATGCTGGGTTTTTATGTGTTTCTTTTAATTATCTGCATAGGCATAGTGCTTCGGTTTGCTGATGCACTTAACCACTAAGCTTCATGCAATTAGGGTACAGGCTTTTCTAACTCTACACCTGTGGGAATATTTCATTGCAGGGCACAAGCAGCAAGGATGACAGATTGTGGTCCAGAAACACAATTGGCATGTTATGACAAAGTAGGAGCATTTCATCTCAAAGTAACAGCAATTGCAGTAATACTGACAGCCAGTACTCTTGGTGTGTTGTTGCCCATTCATGGTCAGCGCTTCACATTGCTAAGGACAGATGGAAATATCTTCTTCATCACAAAAGCATTTGCAGCTGGGGTCATTTTGGCGACAGGGTTTGTGCACATGTTACCAGATGCTGCAGGTGCTCTAACCAGTAGCTGCCTGCCCGATCATCCATGGTCCAAATTCCCATTCTTTGGGTTTTTTGCCATGGTTGCGGCACTTGCGACGTTGCTTGTTGACTTTGGTGCGACTGAGTTCTATGAAAGGCTTCAATCTCGTAGAGGCAAGATGAAAAATTGGGGGGATGCACCTGCGGATGCTGGTAAAATTGCAATCAATGCTTGTCATAAGTGTATTAATTTCTGTATTGCATTCAAGAGTTTTTTGCAGTCTTTGATTATCTGTCCATCTAATGTCATGCTTCATGATTGGTGAAATTCTCAGTGTATTCATCATGGAGTTGTTCGGGTTGCTTGATGTCCAAACTACAACTGCCCTGTCCTACTCTCTGCCATGTCTCCAATGAAACACTTTTCATTGATTCCTCACAGTCATCTTGAAACCCAACTTGTCCAGAGCAGTTGTTTACCACATGTTGTGATATAATTCATCTATTTCTTAGAAATTCCTAGGGTCCTGTTCTCTGAGATGCTAGATTGATCAATTTCCAGTTTCTGAGGCAGCTGCAACAGTTCCTGCTGTCTTGATAAGCCAGAGCTGAGATGGTTTGTAGTTGTTTATACAGGAGTATTCCAGGAGCCTACCTTGGCAGAGGGGACTGAGAAAGTGGATGATGCAGAGAAACAGGAAAATAGTGACAAGTGGGTACACATAGTGGGGATGCATGCCCATGCAGCTGCCCATAGTCATAGCCATCCTGAAGGCCACCATGATTGTGCAGAAATCACCCATGCCCATATGAATGGCAATCTTGGTCATACACATGGAGCAGGTTCTATATCGGATGAAGGTTTAGCACGGATTAGGCATGTAGTTATTGCACAGGTAAGGCTGTTGTAAGTGCACCTTCCTCAAAGTTATGCTTTTCTGCCCTTCTTGCCATATGAGCTCACTTTCTGGCACTGTCTTGTTGGAGTTGTATGAGACATAGGATTTTTGAGCCCTGGTTTCAATTGACTTCTGATTATCATGTTTCTTCATTGCAAAATCTTCAGGTCTTGGAGTTGGGTATTGTTGCACACTCAGTGATAATTGGAATAGCACTAGGAGTATCAAATAGTCCCTGCACAGTGCGACCACTAATTGCTGCTCTTACATTCCATCAATTTTTTGAGGGCTTTGCCCTGGGTGGCTGTATCTCTCAGGTTTGTTTTACTTCCACTGTCTCTCAGCAATCTAGCTTGGCAGGTGAAATGTGCACAACATACTCTGGCATTGAAACATTTTAGTCATACCTACACTTCGTGATGGGGAATGTGAAGTGTCAATTCTGTAAGCTGCATAACATTATTTTGGGGTGGGGTTCCCTCAACAGGCAGGTTACAAGACCCTGTCGGCTGCGATCATGGCATTTTTCTTTGCAGTCACCACTCCGGGAGGAATTGCAATTGGAATAGGAATTGCTTCAAGTTACAATGACAACAGTCCTAAGGCCTTAATTGTGGAAGGAATTTTTGATTCCATATCTGCAGGAATACTTGTGTATATGTCACTGGTGGATTTGATTGCAGCTGACTTTCTTAGCAAGCGCATGCGATGTAATTACCAGCTGCAAATCTTCTCTTACACAGCTCTGTTCCTTGGAGCTGGAGCCATGTCTGTTATTGCTATCTGGGCGTAAAGCAACCTTGTATGTATAGCTTACCATAGGTAATAGCTAACCAGTTCGGTCAATTCACATATTCTATTTGAAAAAATCTAGAGCTTTTGCTCTTAAATCATGATCTAGAGGATGTGCACATGCAAAAACTGAATTGTTGTCTCATGAGTGCAAGCTAACATCATGACATGACAGAGTCTTCCCGTTGCTACTGTAAATGCAACAAGAACTCAGGGTGCAGATCTTTGAATGCCTGTGCACCTGAAGTTCTAGGCAAGTTTTAGGCAGATTATTAACATATGAAGTTACCTTCAAAGGGCTAGTATGGAGTTGCTTGTCAATCTCAAATTCCTTCCGCAATGAAAGGCCTCTTTGTATTGAGGCATGTTATGAATTGAGCTGTGATTCATTCTAGTTTGTTTGTTTCTTTTCTGCCAATGCAATTCCATACTCACCCAACTCTATATGTTCCCACGGTCCAACCGAATTATTTGGAATTGAACCCCCAAGCATATCATTCGTTTTCACAAATTTTAGTCCCATCTACTAGACCAACACCATAATCGCTTGTCATACACAATGGGAGCCCTTCAAACTTATAAAGTTATAAATGCTTTTGTAATTAATAATTTCAACCAAAATGGCAATTATCGATTGGAGATACAAAGTCTTATGCCTTAATCTTAAACCTACTTTTTCAATGGCTTAACTTAAGGTTAAGTAATGAGATCTTAACAATTAGATCTCTCATTGCTATGTAACCCAGATTAAAATGAGTTCATGATTGTGATTTCAAATGGATTTTTTGACTAAGGATGTTTTGTGATTTCAAATGGATTTTTTGACTAAGGATGTTTTGTGATTTCAAATGGATTTTTTGACTATGGATGTTTTGTGATTTGTGATTGCTCACAATTGATTCATGAAATTAAGGGAAAAGACTTTCAAGATCACATGTTAGATTCACACTTTTGAGAATTGGGATTTTTGAGGAGTTTGAATTTTTTTAATGTGAGATTGCAAGGGTCAAAATATGTTGAAATCAAATAATTATTTGAAAGCTCTTGGTGCAAACTAGAACTTCATAGGCTCTGAATTTCATATATCAAAGATGAAATTAAGAAAATAATGTAGGCTCAAAAAGGTTGTGACAAGAATTATCAAAATGATTCCTAACCTTTCAAAGGTCCATTTGAACTCCAAATTATGTCCGATTCAAGATCTTCATATGGGGTTGGAAAGCTTGTTGCAAAGGCTACAAAATGTATTCACATGTTAAGAAAAATAGTGTGGCCTATGCCATTGACACAAGTGTGAACTTATTATTTGACTCATTTCTCCTTTCAAACCCGGTTTTGTAATTCAATTTTCAAAGATGAAAATGATTCAAAATTCAATATTTTCATATACCTTTTTGATGAAAATTATGAAATCACCTCCAAAAAATCCCCCTTATCAAGGGCTTTCCAACAATACCATGAATGCACCTAGATCCCCATTATATTTTTAGTTTTTAATTTTGTTGATTTTTTTTTTGAAAATATTATTTCAATAACACCCCCCACTTATCAAGGGCTTTTCAATGGTACCTAACACATGGTTGGGGGCAATTTAGTTTGGGAGATTTCAATGTGACAAACAAAATAAAAAATCAACCTTCTTGAATGGATAGATATTTCAAGCAAGCTATGAGCCTTTAAGGTTGAAAGAAAATAAAATGTTTGAATTTCAAGAAAAGGTGGTTGTGTTTTTTGCATAAATTAGTCAATCTTAATGTAACAAATGTTTAGTTTTTCATTGTTTTAAATCATAAATTAATTTGACATTGAATTTTTTAATGAACTTGTGCAATAATATTCCTAATGTATTGTAAGATCATTTGTAAAAGTTTGAAATGAATTTAATGAATATGGAGTATTAAAAAATGTTTAAAATATTTTGCAATGTGTATTTTCATTGTTTAATGGACCTAAGTTAATTAATAATTAATTGAATGACATATTAAGGGATTTTTAAAAATACACTTTTACATAATAATAAAATGTAACATGTTTTTGACCATAAACACTAAAACAATCTCTATTCAACATGTAAATCGTTATTTTAGAAATGTTTTCTATAAATGACCAATCATATTGAATAAATTATCCACTATTTATAAGGACCCACCTCAAGTGAACACATTTGGTTCATTTTAACAAAAATGCATTAACATTGTGAAAGAACACTACAAAGAGATATAACCAAATTCATTTTTTATTTCATTAAAATTTGAATGAACTTGAACAAATTTATCATGATGAAAATGGCCAACCCCTAATAAATGAAGACCAATAGTTATGGACAAATAAATTCATTAATAGTTAATTCAATAAACTATTGTTCATAGCTAGGTTAGACTAAAAATCCAAGTTAGGTTCAATGAAGCACATAGGAACCTAAATTAAATTAAATTAGGCACTCAAAAACTTTAAACTAATTTAGGTCATTTAACCAAAACTAGTATTTTAACCCACCTAATTCATTAATTTAAGATACAAGTGTGAAAGTTTGAACCTTTCACCTCCTTTTATTTGCATGTTTAAGAAATAAGTCTTTAACCATTGAACCACTATTTAAATAAATGAAATCATTTGTCATCACATATCATTGTGCACATTCTTTTCCTAACCTACCTAAGTATTTATCTTAAATATTTATCCTATTTATTTTACCTTTTATTTTATGTTATATGCCTATGTACCCTAGGATATTAATAAGTTACCCTAACTATTTTTAAATTAATGTAAGCTACCCAAGGCTACTATCTGTAGGTTATCATATGTTACATTCCTAAAAAAATCCTAATTTAGTCCTAGGTTAGTGTAAATTATTTTGGGTAATTCTTAAGTTAATATAAGGTACTTTAAATGAATCCTAAATTAATGTAAGTCATTTAAGGATATTTTTAGGTTAATGCAATATACTTTAAGCTATTCATAAAGTAATGTAAATTATTTAAAGCCATTCCTAGGTTATGTGTAGAATATCATAAATTAAGTTTGTAGGTTAGTAATTAAGTTGGTTTTTAGGCAATAGTAAGCTATCTTAGGTTTTTTTAGGTTATTATAGACAATGTTAGGCTATATTTAGGGTACCATAGGCTATTCTTACATTATAATACAAAAAAATATACTTCAAACTATTTTAAGTTACTCTATCATAGTTTATGTTTGATTATGTCACTGACACAAAAAAAATTAAACAAACAAAATTTCCAAATCACATGAATGAAAGTAGGCCTAATTTTAGATCCAAGTCATGGAATAAGAAAATTAAAAGCAAAAACATGATGTGTGCACGATGTGAATGTAAAAAATATTTTATTACAAAAATATGAGAAAAAACATAATAAGATCGTGACAAAGATATGTACCCCAAACTAATGTTAAACAAAGTAAAGGTAATGTGGGATTCTACCTTTATTTATACCCATTAGACACATAACTCAAAAAAAACTTATAAAAAAACCTTCAACTTATATGTGGCCCATGTTTACCCATGTGTGATCCGTGTGCACCTATGTGTGGCCTATGTCCATATATGTGAAAACTAATAATGAACTATGAATTAATTAAGAATGAATTAAGGGCGAACTAAGATTTAACTATGAATTAATTAAAAGTTAATTAGAAATGAACTAAGAATTAGCTTAAAGTTAATTTTAAATGAATTAAAAGATAACTACAAGGGAACTAAAAGTTAATTAATAACCAACTAAAAGTGAATTGAAATTAAACTAAAAGTTAGGTGTAAATTGATTACATGTTATGGATGAACATTCATATGAATGAACTCCATGGTTTTGAAATATGTGACAAGTTATTTTAAGTTATTCCACCTTAGATTAAATTAAATTAAATTATTTTATGTTATTTTTGGTTATTCCACATTATTTCTCCGTAAACTATTCAAGATGATTTTTGGTTATTTGACGATATTCCACTTTAATAAATTAATTTCAATTATTTGAGGTTAATTTAAGTTATTTCATTTTAATCTATTTTAAATTATTATAATTTAAACTATTTTTGGCTATTCCATTTTATATTTCTAAAAGTTATTCTACCTTAGCTTATTCTTAGCTATTATAGGCTATTCCATGTTAGGTTATTTGAAGCCATTACACCACTATGCCAAAATTGCCATTATATGATTAGTTTTTATCAATTATACTAGTCACTTATGCCATTTGGAGTTGATTTGGACTTGTCATTTTTGCCATTTTTAATCGCTTATCCACTTGTAGTGATATATGATTATTCACAAAATGGCATTTTTGGCATACTATACCTTAGGATATTTTACTTTATTATATTTTAGGCCATTTATTATTATTTTAAGCTATTTCACTTTAAATTATTCTATGTTATTGTAAAATATTCTAGGTTATTCAACCTTATGTTATTTTTAATTATTTTAATTGTCCCACCCTTAAGTTATTTTAGGATATTTTCAATTATTTTAATCTATTCTATTGTAGGTTAATATATCCTAGGTTATTTTAGGTTAATGTTGAATAAATTAAAATAATGTGAAATAATCTAAAAGTATAATAATATATATAATAACATATGATAAAATAACATATAATAGGATTAAGAAACATAACCTTAAATAACCTTAAGTAATATAATTGAAAATAACGTGAGGTATAATGACCTAGAAAATAGAAGAATTTTTTAAAATTTGTAATTAATAAAAATGGTTATAGAAAATGTTTTATCATTACGAAATTTGATTGCAAATGACAATTTTTCTTATAATAGAAAAACCTAAAGTAAAATAGTCTATGGTATAGTTTATTACTCTAACAAAAAAGACACATGGATGAATGAATGAAGTGGATGACAATTGTGGCGCACACATTCCCCCTTCTATGTGTGCTAATAGAGACAAAAAAAAAAAGAAAAAAAAGCAGTTCTAGATTATGTGGATGAAATATTATGTATTTGTAGTTCCGTCTAATGAAAAGGTTTTGCATGGGTGATTTATTTGGATGAAATATCATGCATTTGTAAATTCCGTCCAATTAGGCTTGGGTGCAACACAGCGCAAAGAGACGACGAAGAGGCGAAGCGCGCGCAGAAGGCTGCTTCTTTCTTCACAACTCTCGTGCAAACGAGAAACTGAATCGGAAGTGCGCAATTTGTTGGGTCTACTACGGAATCGGACATGGTCGGCCAAGAACAGCGGCCACGGCAGCAGCGACGATGATGCTGCCGGAATTGATAAGAATTGAAGAGGAAGAAGAAGAAGAACCTCAAAGAAAGTGGGAAGTGGGGGAGTAGTAGTAGGAAAACTATGGTGAATTTGAGGTTTAGGGTTTGATGATATACATCTGAGAGGAAGAAGCTTCTTTTGTGTTTTGTGACTGTTGTTGTGTTTTCGAGTGGGACGGTTCCTTTCGTTTTGTGGCTTTTTTCCGGTCATGATCGTCGACCACGCTTGAAGCGCAGCGAGCGGGAGGGAGGGAAGGAAGGAAGGAAGGAAGGAGGTTTGCACTTTGGACGCCGCAACCATGGCTTTCCGAGGGTCTGATGATGCATCGGAACCGGAAAACGTAAACTGTTTTTCTCTCCCTTGACTCTCCCTTTCTTTCCGTGTGATCCTGCGACTTATTCGGCTTTCAGTCTTTTGTTTTTGAGGACCGGGACAAGGATTTGCTCTCGTGATCAATTTTGTGTTTTAGGTTTTTCTATCTTCAGGGATGATCTGGTACCGAGGTGTTCACAGTGGCTTTTGAGTGCCTCCACTGGGAATATGATGGTAGGGTAGATGTGAGTGCTTCCTGAACCCTAGGAATGTCAACATTTCTCAGGGTCAATCTCACAGCACCACTGGTGCATGGACCAGCTTGATGTTGTTGTAATAAGATCGATTTCTTCATGACATTGCTGCCTCATGTCTGCAGACTGGTACATTGGAGAAGATGACATCATTCTCAATGATAAGGAAGAAAACACCCTTTCAAAAGCATCGTGAAGAGGAGGAAGCTAAGAAGAAGGTATGGGGGAGGGGGGGGGCCCATGTTGATTCAATGTATTGTTTATCCATTTCCTCTTGTTTAGAATCAAGTATGGTAATTACATTTGCAGAGTGGTCAGGATAAGGGTGAACACAGCTTAAATGTACTGCTAGATTGATAGTGTTACCCTAAAATACTTTGGCCACTTGCATTCTTTTGCATAGAGCTTTTTGTGTGAAGGAATATGAGAGCTGTTCTTATTTTAACTTGAATCATGGTGACCCTTGTCCATAGTGTTGAAGGTACATCTTCCTCTTCAATTGGTGCTGTTTCTTCTGCTGGATTTTGTCTTAAATCTGGATTTTTTTCCTTCACTGTCAGCGTGCTGATGAGGAAGCTGCACGACTGTATGAGGAGTTTGTGGAATCATTTAAGGCAGATGACACTCCAGGTGGCAAAGCATTTGTGCGCGGAGGAGTCATCAATCCTAATGATCGTTCAAAGCCAGTCTCTGAAAGTATACCTCGAGGTATGCAAGTTCACCAAAGTGATGAAGGTAGCTCTGGCAAATCCATGTCTGTGGTACTTGTATAAGGACATCTTGCAGAATTTCTTGTTTCTGGTTCACTGTAGCATACCTATGCTTTTGTATGCATTTGAGGCCTTTGTTTTGAATTGTGATTGCATTTTTCAGTTTCAGTATCATTCAGTTTACATAATCACTGTTTGTGCTTGTCTCTCATGTGCTTTGGCTTGTCAGGTGGCAGTTCAAAAGAATCCACCCCTGCATCAACTAAGAAGCCTGGGTCCAGGTAAGAAAGCTCTTGATGAGCTCCATTCACTACTCTGGTGCCCATATATTGCAATCTGTATACAGCTGGGGAACGTAAGAGTCTATGCATTTTCAATTTCTGGGGACTGCTTTAGAGTATTTCCATAAAATTCCATGTGGTACAGTGTCCTTATTTTCTATTTTGTGTGAGTCAACACTCTTCATGCCAGTGTCAACTACCTGTAGGACATTTAGGTTGGACAAAGAGGGCAATTAGGAAAGTTGACCAATCAGCCATATGATTCTAGGTTGGATAAAGAAGGCAGGTAGGAAAGTTGGGCAAACTGATGAGTGGCCAACTAAAAGGTAGGACCTCTGGTGTTTATGGCCTTTGAAACTAGCTATATTGCAGGTCAATTGCATGTTTGCAGTAAATAGCCAATTTTTTTTTACTGATTAGATGGATGTTGGTTTTGCAGATATGTTCCCTCTTTTATTCCTCCTGGATTGGCAGCTATGGTCAACAAGGAGAAAGAACCTGAAAAGAGGGTAAGTGGAGATTGTCTGTCTTGCTTCAAGTTATTTCATCACCCTTGTGTTTGAAAGTTCCTTGATGAGTGGTGTCAAAGCTACTGGAGCAACTTCTGTTTCCTGGTTTGGTTTTTCTATGGATATGATTGAACTAGATCATACTAACATGTTGGTGGCCATGATGCCAGAGGGATGATGAGAAAAACAGGGACAGAGAACGAGGGAAGCCTCGCAATATTGATCATTTCATGGAGGAGCTAAAGCGTGAGCAGGAGGCACGTGAAAAGCGTACTGCAGATCGTGAGCAGCGCCGGAGTGACAGAAAGTCACAAGTGACTGGGATGGTAGCCTTTTGTACTTGGTGTGATGATGCTTCCAAACATAGAAATGAATCTCTGTCACGTGGAAGACTTGGTATTAAAAGTTTCAAGCATATGCACTTTCAGGATGTTGCGATTGAATAGAACTTAGCTTCTCTGCTTTTACACTCTATTACTCTCTCATTTCCTAGATACATTCTGGTTCCTGATCACTATGTGTGCCTGAACACCTTTTTGCAGAGTGGGATTTTTGTTGCCTTTCACATGGTTTCTTCTTGACAGAGTTTTTTGGTGATCTTCTAGGCTCCGCAAGTTGATTTGACTCCAACTCAATTGGAAGAGGCGCTAGATGATGACAAGCTCCCTGGATCATTTGATGATGGTGATCCACAGACTACCAACCTCTATGTTGGCAATTTGTCCCCCCAGGTACACACAATTCAACAGATATGTATCTTACCAGGAGGCCCTCTATTTCTTGGTCACTATGCCATGCTCAATCCTTATGAGATGATTGTCCAGGCTTCTATGTATTAATATAGTAAAGTGCACTGGATGCAATTGCAATTGAGATGATCTCGTTATTGTGACAAAGGCACGAGGAAGTTGATCCTAAATTTTGCCACTCACAGTATCTGCCTGCAAGCTTGCTTCCTGACCTTACAACTTGAACTTAGAAGAGAGTGATCTGTTCTCAGCAAATTGTTGAATGGTGCTTAAAGAGTATTGTGATTGCTTCAATTTGCATACCAATATAAGAGCGAATGACCTTGTACTGGGTGTCCTGCAGTGTGCTTGAATGGGAACTGATCTTTGGTGATGCAGGTTGACGAGAATTTTCTTTTGCGCACATTTGGTCGATTTGGTCCCATTGCTAGTGTGAAAATTATGTGGCCCAGGACAGATGAGGAGCGACGGCGGCAGCGAAACTGTGGCTTTGTTGCCTTTATGAATCGTGATGAAGCGCAGGCAGCAAGAGATGAGATGCAAGGTGTGAGCTGTGATTTCATGGAGCTTGAACATGAAACATAGATGTTGTTGCTTGGTTCTGGCATAGTAGCTTAACCAATTGTTTTGGTAAACCACAGTAGTCTACGTAAAGGATATGTTCTGCGTGCAGGAGGCCCCAACCAGTGGTTTCTATGTAGGCCTCTCTATGCCCAAAGCCTAGATGCTTCCTTGTACAGGGGGAAGCAAAAGTGAAATGAATAACCATTTACGAGGATATTACTGATGTTCTTGTTTAGTTATGTCTCTTGAGCTGGCTCACAACTGAGTCACTTTAGGCTTGTGGAAATGCAATAGATTTTTGCATAATTGTTTGCCCAATATTTTGAGCAGGTTGTTATATATTTGTGTACCCCTGCTGTTGGGAGCTGATGAAGTCAGTGGGGAGTAGTGGAAGCTAGTCACTGTCATTCATGTTATGGTCTGATACTTTGTGAGTGGCACCCACAAGTTTATGACTGCACTTGTCCTTGCCATGTTTTCTTTTGTTTGACTGGAGCTGATGTAACATTTGCCTTCAAACTGTTGTTGTAGATTTTTCTCTGCAATTTAATAGATATTTTAATTCATTGTTTCATTTTTTACTTCAATCTCAGGGTGCTATTCCTTGACTGGGCATTTTGATGAGTGTTTGGTGCCCCATTTTGCAGGGATCATAGTGTATGAGTATGAGCTGCGAATAGGTTGGGGAAAGGCCGTGTCACTTCCTGCTCAAGCACTGCCTGCTCCTCCACCTGGCCAAATGGCTATTCGAGCCAAAGAGGTAGTAATCTAATGCTCAGCAAACCTATAACACACAGTATTCATTCATGACAACCAAATTTCCATACCCCCTTCTCAAGTATTGATTTGTGATACCACCACATATGTAGAATACCTATATTCTGAATATGCATGTGACCAGCATATAGGGGTGTACAATTCTGTTTTCCAGTTCCCAGAGAGGATAGTTGTAGAGGAGATAAATGCCTTGTTAGGGTCATGCTGTCAGTTGTGCTTGATATCACAGAGATTCGTGATATACAAACTAATAGAAAGACTCCAGTCTGTTAAACTTGGAAAGAGTGGGTGAACTATTTGTGTGAGTGACATGAGTAGTGCTCCAAGCAATGATTAAAACTTGAGTTGTGACCTTTTCTACAGGGTGCAACAGCTTCCAATGTGGCCTGGTCAGGGCCTGGTGCTCCACCTCAGTCTGTTTCTGGTCAAAATTCTGAAGTGGTTAGTGTCCTCATGAAATCCTCTGGTTTTTGGTGTGGGAAGTATTTAGAGTTTTCCATCAAGCTTTATGTGGATTGGTCTTCTCTATTACTGTCAGTCAGGATCTATATATATCTTGTGTATTGTAGTTAATTTTGTATCAATGTATGTCCTCTATTTGTCATGCATAGCAGCATGTTTGGGCCTTGGTATGCTCATGGCACTTTTGTGGCTCAAGCTTCTGTTGGCATTGAATTGCAAGCCTGTCTCATTTGAATGCTGTTGTCAGGTGGTGACTCCGAATATCCCAGACATTCAAGTGATTCCCCCTGATGACAAACACCTGCAGCACATCATAGATTCCACAGCTATGTATGTCCTTGATGATGGTTGTGCATTTGAACAAGCTGTAATGGAGAGGGGTCGTGGAAATCCATTATTCAACTTCCTCTTCGATCTGACTTCAAGTGAACATACATACTACATTTGGCGGCTGTATTCTTTTGCTCAGGTAATAACTCATGCTTGTGCAGACTGCATCCTGCGATTTATGGAAGTAGTGTGCAGATAGTGGTACAGTTCCACAAGAGAGTTTTGAATCTTGAGGACTTGGCCTCTTCATCAGTGCCAAACAGGAGACAGAATTGGTCCTTATCTGTACAGTACTGCTCGTGGAATTGATGTGGAACCATCTATCCATTCAAAACCCTCCATCTCTTCTTGAGTTGCAGTTCAGGAGAGCTTTAGTGTTAGTTTAAGGACCTGGACAAGCTGATGAGTAGCGTGTGACCGTGAAATGTAGGGAGATACGCTTCAAAGATGGCGGACAGAACCTTTCATCATGATTACAGGGAGTGGGCGGTGAGTAAGATATGTATGTATTCCTGCATTTGGATATGAGTGGTGGTGGTGGTTCCTGTCTGTCAATCCTCAATGGGTTGGCACAGTGAACACTCTTTGCCAATTGCCATGTAGGTGGATAACCTCGTGGATATGGAGTTTTATGTGGAAACTTCAGATGGGCCTTAAACCAAAGACATTGCCATGATGTTCAAGTTGTGATGTGCATAGGTTTAGTGCACATGTGATCCTTAGGGACCATGAGACTAGTCAGAGTGAAAGGGAACTTCACCTCCATAGCTCTGTTGGCAAGGGCTGTTTGTTTATGATGTAACAGCTAACTTGAACTTCTGTACTATATCCCATCATGCCCTTGGTGCTTTTAATTCAGCTCATCAGGCACAAACATCTGCACTGGAAGTGCATACTATACTGGAGAGTCATTTTAGTTGATAGTTGCTTGACCTTGGTCAGTCTACTATTTTCTCAACCTGTGTTAGTAGAGAGTTTCTTATCAATACTTTTAGATAAATCACATATGCTTGCCACAATGTGGTGCTGTGCACTATTTTCCCTTCTCCTCATTAGTTTGTGTTAATGTTCTATGATCTGGTAGGTAGTTTAGTCAGGATTTTCTGCTGGGATTTTCTTATGACATTTGAAAATCTTACTAGTGCAAAACCAAGGTAGGAACCAAGTTTAGTTCTCTGAAAGAAGGATTAAGTTTACTTTCACCATTGTTAGTGCTGGTAGAAGTTGCTGTCTACTGCTATTGTGGTGGCTTCAGCAGTCAGCTTGTGTGTTCTTGCAGATGGATACCTCCACCCTTGCCACCCCAAGACATTAGCAGGAGTCCTGAGCGAGAGAAGGTCATGCCTGCCACCACCTTTGCTGCTGGAAAGGGAAGGGTAAGATCCTAATAGGTGAAGTGGTTTGTTTAGTGCATTTTGAGTTTGTCTTCACTAAGGGTCTATCTGATTTTGTTCCAACATATTACCATAAAAGGTGTGCAGTGTCTGGTACTTAACTGGTCCCAAGGCTTCATTACGTGCATGAAGGTGCTTGTTTTGAGCTCAGGACAAATTCTGATGTAGATTGTCGTTTTATTTCTGAAGTCCAGAGTTTTTTGGATGTAAGTCACTGTTGACACAGGGAATGTGGTGTTATCACCAGAGAATGGATCAGGAGCGTGCTTTGACAGATAGCCAGCGGGATGAGTTTGAGGACATGTTGCGTGCATTGACACTTGAAAGAAGTCAGATTCAGGAGGCCATGGGTTTTGCACTCGACAACTCAGAAGCTGCTGGAGAGGTCTGTTGCAATTCTATCTACCTGACATTTTGGTGTGTCGTTCTGGACTGATCATGTAGTCTGCTTGTCATCTCATTAGGAAAATGCTGGCTGGTGATTCTGCTTAACATCAATTGAGTCTTCTTAGCTGAAAAGGGAAGCAATGGCTCTTTTGTATGTGGCAGTAATCAACAAACAGTGCTCCATAACTGGCATGGAGTTTGGATTGAGTTGTGATATGGTTTCACATCTTGGATCTTGTAAATGCAGGTAGTAGAGGTGCTGACAGAGTCACTGACTCTGAACGAGACCTCAATACCAACAAAGGTGGCCCGCCTCATGCTGGTTTCAGATGTCTTACATAATAGTAGTGCCCCTGTAAAGAATGCTTCTGCGTATCGAACTGGTTTCGAGGCACGGCTACCTGATATCATGGAAAGTTTCAATGATTTGTATCGAAACATTACTGGGCGGATCACTGCAGAAGCCTTAAAGGTCTGTCTTGGTCATTTTTTTATCAAGTTGTTGAAGTTGTAAGCCTCTGTCTAAGCTCCTCAACCCACTTTCTATTGTCCTTCTGCTCAGCTATTGAAGGTCACTGAACACGTGTATGAACTATGAACATGCTGTTTCCAAACTGCTCTGCAGCTGTTTTCCTGTTTTGTAGTGTTGGGTCTCCTTTTTTCCCATCTTCACTGATATGTTGTCAGATGTGAGAATTTGATAACCTATGATCAAGTCATTTCTCTTTTCTTCAGGTTGACTTAAATGCTAAGTATTGAGAGGTTCTCTATACTTATTGAGATATATATGCATTTCAGTCTGTTGAGCTCCTTTCAAAATGCAGATCATGCCCATTTGTAGTAATTCTTTGGTCTGTAATATTGGGGATATCGTTGGGGTGTGTATATTTCCAGGAGCGCGTTTTAAAGGTTCTGCACGTCTGGGCAGACTGGTTTTTATTTTCTGATGCCTATGTGAATGGTCTGCGAGCCACTTTCCTACGGCCTGGAAACTCAGGAGTGCCTCCATTCTACTCTCTAAATGGGGATGCAGGGCCTACAAAGGAGAATGGAGGTGGAAGTGACAGCAGGGAGATTGCAATCAATGTGCGGGAAGGTTTATATGGAGATCTAGGGCAAGATGCAGCGCTTGCCATGGGTGAGGGAGCAGCTGCAAGAGAGCTCACTAGCCTGCCTCTTGCTGAGCTAGAGAGACGTTGCCGACATAATGGCTTGTCAACTCGAGGGGGTGTGGAAGTAATGGTGGCAAGGCTCCTTGGCCTGGAAGAGGCTGAAAAGCAAAGGAATCAGGAGCAAGAAGAGGAGCTGAAAACTGCACAGGGATACATTTTGGGGAGACCAATACCAGTGGTAGGCAAGGATGGAAGTGATGGTGTGTATAGAGGGCGTGGAGAAGGGAGATGGAGTTCTGGTGGAGGATGGACAGAAGTTGGAAGTGGGTGGCAGGAGGTAAGCAGGTATGAGAGGGGTCATCAAGGTAAGAGTGAGAATGGTGATTCAGGTAGTGGAACTCCAGCCAATCATGGCTCAGCAGCTGTGTACACCTCTGGCCTCAGTGCACCATGGCCCCAATACCAAGAAGGTGATGAGATGGCAATAACGAAACTCAGTGGAGTTGGGGAAGCAGGACAAGGAATTGTATCTCTCCCTCAGACCCTTGGGATCCCACAACCACAACACAATGTTTTTGGTGCAAAAGTTGAGAAACCTGAGCCAGTCCTGCCTGCATCAAAGTGGACTCGGCAGGATGATATGAGTGATGGTGATGAACAAGGTGATGTTAAAGGCATAGGATTGGGATACTCTTCATCTGGCAGTGATGAACTTCTTGGGAGTATCATGAAGCGGCAGAAAGTGGACAGTGGCTTTGCCAAGTCCTCAGGTTTGACCAACGATACAAGCATGGATGAGGATAGAAGGTAGCCATGGAACACTCATCAACCATAATGTCCATAAATTGTAGGGGCTGGCTGGCTGTTTGGTTGTCATGAAATCTGAGGGTTGTAGGCTAATCTTAGATCCTCTTGAATCCAATTATTTTCTGTGAACCTTTAGTACTTTGTGTTACCTTAAAAGTTTTGTTGTGAAAATTTCCCTCTACAATCTCATAGATGCATTCTTGATAAAGGAATTTGATGTTTGTTCTTTTCAAAGGAGAGATTTCAGGGTGAAGATTTCTCTTGATACGGACCAGTGAAACCTAGAACTGGGGTTGATCCTGTTTCTATTCACCTCACAACTTTGCAAGTGACTTGAACAAGGCAGGCCTAGAACTTGACATGATCCCCTGGCAGTTCCAAACTAAGTAGAAATTAGTCTATGACTTGTATCACTATGTGGAGAGCAGAGAGAGGATGAGGGTGATTGTGACTGTGAAGTGATTTCAGTCAGACTATAGTGGAGACTATTAGCTGGGAATCTAAGGAACTAAGTAGCTCCTTGCATCTGCTTTACTGCATTCACCAATTTATCTACCAACTTACTCAAGGAGAGGGAAAAAAGTCTGAAGGTCAAAGGTTGTGGGGTGAACAATTGTATTTTTCTGTTACAACAGACTCTGCTTTGTGAGCAGAGAGAGCTTGTGCCATGTGGCTCTTCAGATCTTACTCCAGTTTTTTATCTACTTTTCTTCTGGATCTAGGCAAAAGCTACGCAGGCTGGAGGTGGCAGTGATGGAATATCGTGAGTCCCTTGAAGAGCGAGGAGTAAAAAGCTCTGAAGAAATTGATAAGAAAGTGGCACTGCTCAGGAAGAAGCATGAAGCAGACTATGGGCTTGTAGATGGACAGTGGCTGTCAAGTCGAGACCAAGACATGAAGGGAGCAGATGGCCTTCAGGCATCAGGTGATTACATCAGCTACCTGCTAATCTGTGGGATTATACCCATGTCCTTTCTATTAAGTAGTGAGGTTGGCATGTCATATATACTCCCTTGGTGTTTTGTGAGTTTCTATTTCTGTTGTTCATGGTTGAAGTTACAATTTTCAAGTGCTAGGGGAATGTGAGCACCACACATTTGCAGGCAATTTCTGAGCTGAATGAGCTATATATGTTTGGATTGCAGAAAGGGGCACCTTGGAAAGGAAAGAGAGGCGGGATGAAAAGAGGGAGTCTACATCATGGAAGAAACGCACCCTTAGCCGAAGCAGAAGCAGAAGCCCACCCCGTGCAAAAGACAGGTTGAATAGGGACAGAGAAAGAGAGAGAGAGAGGGAAAGAGAGAGGGAAGAGAGGGGGCATGACAGAGAGAGAGGGAAGGACAGAGACCGTGATAGACTAAGGGATCGGGACAGGGAGAGAAACCGAGACAGAGATAAGAGAAGCCGCTGGAGTTAGCATTCCTTCAAGTAAGATTTTTCCACTTCTAATTCCAGCGCACCATCAATGATGACATGATTTAAGTATACATCAACAATTGTTTGCTTGTTAAGAGGAGCTTGCCATATACAAATTCAAAGGGTCAAGTTGCCATAGAATTCTATTTTTCAACATTTTTCCCCATGGCATACTGTTGTCTATGATAGGTAGCAATGTTGGCCTTTCTCCTATTGCTTGTTAGTTAAATGTTCCTAGGGGGGGGAACCCTTTGACAATGCCATCTCCTTCCCCCTTTAGACATATTTTGATGACCCACTTTGTTTACGGTACCGAGCTGTGAATACTGCAGCTTTGTGGCTGACTGTAAGTTGATGCCAGAAGAGGAAAGCTCAATGGATTTGTTAATGACAGGCATACGGAACAAAGAACATGGTCACTACATATCTGTCATGGTTTTGATGCACAGTGTTTTTCATCAACAGAACCTGTCAAAAGGAGCCAGTGCTTTGCAAGCTTCTGGAATTCTTTTCTTCACTAGGAGCTGAGGGCGTGATTAATGGCACATCTATGGATATGTGCATATTTACAAGTGCAAACTTGATTATGTTAGTTAAGACTTGAACTAAGCTACGGTTTAAAGTGTGAACTAAAAGTTTACCTGCTGAGTGGAGGAGGTGCTCTGGCTTCATCAATCTCCATGGTAAGTAAGCATTACATCATTTTTTTGGTATTGGTTTTTTTTGGTGATTGGGGAACAAAGAAATTCTCTTGATGCAATTTTAGCTTTACACATAATATTTAAGCATATGGTCCCAACTTTAAAAAAACACGAATAAATTGAGTTCCTGGAAATGCAAGTAATATAATTAAAAGTCTGCTGTATGATCAATAAAAAATAAAATGCAATTACAAAGTGTCATGCCATCTATCTAAGGCAGGTGTGTAAAATTACTGAAGAATATTAGTGAAGAATGGAAACTGCCAAAAAAGGGTTTTTTGGTGATGGATGATGATCTAACAAATAATCAAAAATTACCAAAGGAATAATAAGTGATGAATGAACTAATAAGTAAATGAAAATTTTGGCAAAAGGCATAATCGATTGGATGAACTAATAAATAAATGAAGTTTCACCAAATGGATGTTGATGAACTTTTAAACCATGGAAGTTTATCAACATGATAATATGAGTAAAACTAATAAGTAGGAAAATGCAATCAAAATGGATATTAATTTTCCATGTATTAATGAAAGGAATGGATGAAGATTGGGTTTGGAAGAATGGAAGAACTAAAATGGGCATGGGATGAATGAAGATGCATGAAAATGAATATTATTGCCATCCATCCATTCCATTAATGAAAGAGTTCATCAAGATTGGGTTATATGGAAGAATGAAGAACTAAATTGGGTATATGTAAGAATGAAGAATTAATGGGTTATATGGAAGAATGAAGACCTAATGGGTATGGACGAATGAATGAAGGACTGATGGATATATGGAAGAATGAAGAACTAAATGGGTATGGAAGAATGAAGAACTAAATTGGGCGTGGTTCAGAATGAAGGACTAAAGATGGGTATGGATGAATGAAGAACTAGAGATGGGGGTATGGATGGATGAAGAAATAGCGATGGGTATGGATGGATGAAGAGGTAAAGATGGGTATGGATGACTGAAGAACTAGAGATGGGGTATGGATGGATGGAGAACTAGAGATGGGTATGGATGGATGAAGAGCTAAAGATGGGTATGGATGATTGAAGAACTAGAAATGGGGTATGGATGATTGAAGAAATAGAGATGGGGTATGGATGGATGAAGAAATAGATATGGGTATGGATGAATGAAGAACTAGAGACGGGGTATGGATGGATGAAGAAATAGAGATGGGTATGGATGGATGAAGAAATAGAGATGGGTATGGATGATCGAAGAACTAGAGATGGGGTGTGGATGGATGAAGAAATAGAGATGGGTATGGATGGATGAAGAAATAGAGATGGGTATGGAAAAATCGTCATCGCCGAGCAACTTATGGACTTATGGGAGGTCAATAAGCTTATTTTGTTGAGAAATAATAAGGCTGTCCATCCGCTACTTACATACGCATTTTGATGAGATGAGTCTCGGCAGCACCGTTGGTGCGTGGTG
>Ga0209208_10004053_pt1 | contig 20893 bp, 12 predicted proteins | sample S1TSphfallax_3_FD_187694 | JGI IMG/M metagenome (GOLD analysis project Ga0209208, IMG submission 187694) | Host-associated microbial communities from peat moss isolated from Minnesota, USA - S1T2_Fd - Sphagnum fallax MG (SPAdes) (version 2) | ecosystem: Host-associated > Plants > Peat moss >...
GTAACGCGTTACCGACGCACTGGTCGATGGGAAGCCCACATCTGGCAAGTACCTCCGGTCTCTTGTAGATAGAAAAACACGCAGTGCTGGTTCTCTCTGCTCTTAACGATTGTTTCATTCGACAAGTTCTGGATCTTCCTCTGTATATCTGCTCATGATGCGACATGCATGTTTTTGTGTGGCATGCTGTGCAGGGTTGATGATGTGGAGCCGCACAAACAACTCTATCTCGGTACATTGTTCTCACTTCTAGCATGCGAAGCTCGATCACGAAGTTCTCTTTACCAGCTGTTGCTGCTCTTTTGATTGTAGATGATGCCATTTTGTTGCTGCTGATCATGTGTTGCATCTGATTCCGTTTGCATTTGCTTGCTGATCTTGGATGCAGGTGCATCATCCACCAAGGAAGAAGCTGCAAGGTACAACAGATCTAGATACTCGAGTCTATCTTCGAAACCTAATTGTTGGAGTAGTGTTTTTCTCCTTGAGCTAGCTAGGTTTCCATACATTCAAGCAGCTGTTATTCATGCACTAGTAACCACAAGCAGCTGGATTGTGGATTGTTGTGCTGCACCCTGCATGAATGACACTGAGAACGCTGAAGAAGAGCTGTAACAAGAATTGCGTATGCTGTTGTCTGAGTGCAGTTCATGGATCATCTGTGGTCTTATTGCAGGGCTTACGACAAAGCAGCCCTTGTGCTGAGAGGCGAGGGGTTCCAGGACCGTATCAACTTCAAGCCTGCTCAACAATACAAAGATGACATCAGAAGGGTAAGCTGCAATACAGGTTTGGTACAGAAAGGTTGCAGCTGGCAGTTTCTGATGTTCTTCATGAGACCTCTTCTTCCTTGATATCGTTCTATCATGCTTGCAGGATCCTAGCTAGAAGTTTGGATCCTTTGATTTTTGAGTACTGGTTTCTACCTATGTTGTTGGATCATGGGTTATGAGGTCTGCTGCAACATGAATGACATGATGTTACATGGACCCATGTGCAAAGTACAGCTTGATGAACACAATTCATTCATTTGGGTGGGTTTTGGTGCATTGCAGTTGAAGCTACTCACCAAGGACCAAATGGCTCTTTTCCTTAGACGAGACAGCAAGGGACCTGGTGCTGTGTCCACATACCCTTGTGTGAGGAAATTAAAGGATGGAAAATTTGAGGCTACTTACAGGGTGAACTGGAAGAGGAGGAGGTACACACATGCCATTCAATATTCATGCATGAATCTATCTTTCACGACATGTTGCACATGTCTCATTTCTTTCCCATTCAGCAGGGATCATGAAGGAATGTCGTGAACTCTTGTTAGTAGACTCATGCAATCTGCATTGTGCAATGGTGATCCCTCTAGTGCAACTGAACCTACGGGTGGAAGAAACAAACATGGGATTCGGTGTTCATCATCAGTTTGTGGGAAATTATGTGGTTATGAGATACTGATGGTGAGTATTGACTACTTCTTGTTGCTCATTTCGTTTATTGCTTGTTTTGGCAGTCCGGTGGGTGAATTCTTGGGCTCATACAACACGGAGGATGAAGCGGCTAGGTACCAGAATCATGCTGCTCTTCACATACAGCTGGTTGAATAAAGTTTTGTTTTTCCTTTCTTATGATCCTTGTTCTCCTCAAACCCCTAGCTTAGTAGCTGAAACCCTAGCTTCGTACTCTGCTTATCATGTGCTGTGATCACTGCAGCCTGCATGAAACCTGCAAGCATGCTTGTTAAACTGCAGAGAGATAGAGACAACAATCGAAAACACTTACACATAAGCTTCGATTCATCCAAGAGAGATGGCATACATGTAGATCAACTGAACAAGGAAGTTAGCATTGCTATGGGACGATGACTGAATGTTGTTCTAAGAGATGGTTCATTGCAGAGCCGTCTACGACAAAGCCGTGCAAGAAAACAACAAGGACATGGCTCAATTGATCAAAGACACATCTGTTGTGCGATCTCTGCCAACCACTGCACAGCAGGCTGCCATTGGTAAGTTCCTTACACCACATATATGATCCACCAATTCTCTGCGGCCTGACTAACCTCCAACACAGTCGACCACTGATACAGCTATGATCCTTCAGGTCAAGTACAGCAGCTACAGTCCTTTAGACTTTCCCTAATTCCCCATCAAAACACAGTATGAGAAGGATTTATCTGTGTCTTGGTATGTTACAGACGCTGGACTTCCAGTACCTTCCGCTCAGAAACCCGTGACCAGGAGACGGGGCAAACAGAAGGCCCCCAAGAAGCCATATACTCCTCGCAAGAAGAAGGCCACCGCTGCAGGAGCTGCCGCTAAACGCCCCAGAAAGCCCTATACTCCTCGCAAGAAGAAGGACGTCGCTCCAGCAGGAGCCACTGCTGCAGCAGAAAATGACCAGACATTACAGCAGGTGGTAATTCATGCTTTATGCCATTCTCTTTTAGCCTCCAAACTTCAAAAGGATGCTCCTTGGTCGATCTAAAACAATTTCTTCAAGACAATGTATGATCCCAAGAGGACTGATGGCTTTTTGGCAGGCTTACATTGAACCCTATGTAAGTCCAGGAGAGGTTCTGGAAAGATAATTGTTTGGTTTCTGCATTCAGGACGATGCCACTATGTCGGAGAATGGCACCAACAACACAGACATTTCATCGGCTCCCGGACGTACTCCAACTGATCAGCATGTCCAGCTCCCAGGAGCTGATGATGGTGATGACCAACGTGAAACCTCAGTAACCATGAGCTGGGAGCAGCAGGAAGTCGACGTGCAGGACGTGGAGCCGACTCCAGACTGTGTACTGTTCAATCCAGCGCCAATAATCGTACCGTCGTATGTCCAGGCCGATGATCCAGTGCGCCCGTCTCGTCCAGTAATGGTTGCTGCTGGAAACAATGCTGCTGCACCAGTTGCTGATGAAGTGCCAATTAGCCCGGCAGCAACTGCACGCACTGTCCAAGCTCCTGGTGGTGTGCTCATTGGAGGTCGAGTCTCCAGTGCGTTTCGTCCATACCGATCCTTTGGTCCTTCATTGCTGCAGATCCTTCGTCCGAAGGATTAGACCCTGAGCAGCTCGTCATGGTGCCGACAAGAAATCCTGGTTGTCAATAACTTACAACAAAATCTCAAAATGTCTCACATACTGCAGGGTGCAGCTGCAGGAACGGACTGCACCTTGAAAGTATTGCTCTGTTCCAAGTTCTATTCCTGCTCTAGTGGGTCAATCTGTTTCCATTCTGGATCAGCTACAGTTTCTATTGTTTCAGACTAGGATGACAGACCTCTACATTCAAAGATTCTCTCCGAAAACATATTTGAAACAATTCCGGAACCCAAAAAAAAGCTGCTGACAATTGCAGCACGTGTCTTATAGTCAGCTGTGTTTTCAAGACAGCTGATCAATACAGCAGCTTCTCTCGAATGTAGCGAGATGCTGGATTTTGAGAAACTTTTCTACATGTAATCTTCACAGCCGGCTTGGAAGTAGTCCATTTAGCGCGAATAATATATGCTAGTTCATTATATGGGCTGAACCATTTTGATGTCAGTATCAGTAGACGTTCATTGTACTTGGATTGATCTGATACATGCTCATGAAACTCGTTTTTAGGAAGACGCTAAGATGCTTTATAATAAGGTTTATTCTGGATTAATGTGGTTGCGTTGCAATAGCTTGCTAAAATTCTGTAATGCACACTAGATGATATTCAGGAATAAAAGGCGCTTCTATTAATCTGTATAACTCCTGGCAACGGCTTAGAGCATGTTTTATGACTAGCGTAGGATGTGTAGATGTCTCTGACTTGATATACAACTTTTTAACAAGATATTGTTCTTGTGCGGAAATTACGAAGCAGATTCTATGACGGAAAATTTACCTCTTCAAGGAATTGCTCAGTTACGGCCTGATTTCGTTGTACCTGGACTCTTATCAAATGAGATGTAGAAAGATGAATTAATCACATTTCATTGCTCCTGAACTTCTGTCATGTGAGATCTAGAAGAGCGATGAATTAGACCCTAGTTAATCAAAGTAAGATTAGAGTGTCCACTAGTGTTGCTGACGTCCCAGACGAAGACTAATACTTAGTGTACGTACTACTGTTCAAAAGCCATGAGCGACATTCATTTCCTGCATGTCTTAGCTGTAGATTTATAAAGGCACGTACGACCAACGTGAGCGCTGCAATCATCAACAAATTTGGCAGTGGACCGATGACCTTAAAAAAACGACTTTTAGTGGACTACCAAAATGATCACTTCATAGTTCACTAAAAAGAAGTTAAGTACGGGCGAATTAGTGATTACTCCAGACAGCTGATTTTGAGACAGTTTGCAAGTTGTTTACCTTTAAGTTTATACATGTGATTCGAAAAGGCAAAAACGGATTATATGGTCATTTATTCGATACTAAACTCCGTCATCGCGAAAATATTAACTGCGTTGTTGTTGTTGACACTATGCATGATGAGCGCAAATAATTTTGGAGGAGCATATATACTGGCAGAGGGCTGTGTAATTTATAAAATCGAAGGGGCACAAGAACATTTTTGTAGTTTTCTTACGAGATTTGAAAAAGTTTGATTGAAACGCAAGTTTTGCTTACGAGATGCAGTGGATTACGTCCAGATGTGGTCTCGTGATAAAGTCCCCTAATAGGGAGTTCAAGAGCGACAGGATACGACATGAGAAATGGACGCTCCATTACTGCCGCCAATCAACGATTGGCTCCGTACAGAGAGCTTATTATGATCAACTACGGCACTGTACACATATCCTCTAATTACGAAGTAGATCATACTGTCCAAAGGAGTCTCTCTTAGTACATTTGTAAGCAATGGTCAATCTAAAGGTAAATTTACAAAGATTAATTAGAGACATAATTTCTAGATAATCACTCATTTGTGATAACATGTGCTTGTTTCACGCGTGACTGGATGGCTCCGTTCAACGTACATTGATTACCCTCGTACGTTTACTTTATTAAATTTGTTGCCTTACCGACACTAACAGTACTGGCTTTGGGCGCATGACTTCATCAGCCAGATTTGACACCGTCAGCGTTTTATTGGGGACCAATTGTGGTATCAAACGAACCTCTACGTGAATTGCACTGCTTTGTTGCTAATTACGGGCACTCCCTAATTTTATCTCACCAATTTTTGGATGTAATTATTTATTTACATTTGTGAACAGGATTGTGTTTAAAATTTTGATGTTGAGCTTTTTCCAATTTTCTCCCCAAAAAAAAAAGAAATTAACAAAATTTTACACTAGGAAGGAGAAAGAAAAATCTAAATACTTTCCGTGTTTCTGTAGGAAAAAGACACTGGAACTCTGCTACAGAGCTCATGATTTGACCCACACACCAACAGCAGCCTACAACATGCACACGTGAATTGCTTGCACGTGAACTTGCTCAGTGCTCCCAGTGCTGGTTAATTTGGGATGAAAACATGCACGTGGGCATGGAACTGGTAGAACATAAATGCGAGTTGATACATAAATTATGCCCCCAATTTCTTTGGGGCACGCATGGTACGGGGTGTCCCGGCAAAAACCCAAAAGAATCTCGAAAATCCAAAAGAATCTCGTTTTCGGGTGGGGACCTGCCTCTAAGGGACAGCTGACTAGGGATATGTGTACAGTGGACATTGTTTTCTTTTGGTCCCAGATTTTGAGGATTGTGCACCAGGTGTTGTTGTAAAGCGTGAGTCAACTAATTTTGGGAAACTTCACATGTGCAACGGTTCCTACTTTTAACTGTTCAAAACATCTTGGTTTGAAGTTTGAACGTGCCATACCAGGTAGAGTCAGGGTTCTTTTTTCCAATTTTGTGAAGTGGCAACCATCCATAAAATGATTTAGCAAAATTTGGCTACATACTAGATATGAAAGTAGAAAAAAAAACCTGAATCCTTCTATAATCTTGGCTACCTACTGGAACTTATAATAAAAATCTGGTGAACTTGAATTTTTTTCTTTTGAAATCTTTCAAATTTGGGCCATTTTTCCCATGGAAAATCGATTGTATAGGTTAAGCTCATATTTTTCAGGTCGAAATTTGGCGAAATTCTCCCAAACTGGCTTCCACTTCCTAATGCCATTTAATCTGATAACTTTGCCCCAGGAATTAAGGATGTGATGCTTGCACACAATATATGGGAATATTAATATCTTTGCTAGCACAGGTCTGCAATTGGTTACTATATATATGTAACTGTCTCAACAACAAGTGCTGTAATTTTCTTTGGTATTGGTATGAGTAGTTTTCTATTTTGGTCTTTTTTTTTGGACAAAAATTGGGAATTTTTTAATTTGTAATTTAAATTGGACTATTTTTTGGAAAAATTCACCAAATTCCTGATATCACAATTTTTTTAGAAAAATACTTATAATTGGTATTGATTGACCCCTGTGGATTTTTGTGTGAGCCATTAGGCCTGTCTGGAGTATTCACTCAGGAGTGGGCAATTCAGTCCCTGGAGTTACATAAAATGGGTTATCCCACGTGCCTCACCAAATTATGTAAGCTAATTTTTTCAAAATAATTCCTGGGTTTGATGCTCTTCAATAATAGCTGAAAACTCCTAGATATGATATGTTGAAATTTTCATGATGAATTCATCATTCTTTTTCCATTTAGAAAAGACATTTGCACTCATGTATAGCACATGCAACCCCAATAAATTAAAACTGCTAGAATAACTCTAAATGATAGGAAATGTAGAGGGGAAGCCCTGGTACCACAGGCCTCCACTAATTTGAGTGTCATACCGTCAAGGGCAATAGTCAAAGGGTGTAGGGCCAATATTTAGGGGAGGCCCATGGGATCATGCCTCCTCAGCATAAAGCACCAAAGGTGTTTTATTCAAATGGTGTGGAAGGTTTGCATGCCGTCAGTAGAAGGGTCCTTGAACTGACAAATGAGTCCTCTGTTCCACGAAGTCCTTTCAAATATGTGAGGATAATATCCTACAAAACCATGTAGGAGCTGTAGATTCAAGAGAGAAGAGGTTAGGATGTGAATTTAGGTTCTTCGGCAAATTCTACAAGGCAGAAGTTTATGAGCACAAATAGGTTTCTAGAACAATTTTGAGACTCCCCAGGGTTGTGCAAAGCGGGATAAATATGTTACGCATTGTGACTAATACTTCATTTTCTTTGTTGTTACATGTTAATGTAACTAGATAGTGAACTACATGTACTTATAAAAGTTCATACTACCAATTCCTATGGATTTTAGAGGGGTTCCATCAGGGGCTTTTTTATCCCCAATTTTGTGGCTTCCAGAGTTTGGCCAATATTTTTCAGTTTTTAGCAATTTTCTTTGAATTTAGACTAAAATGCAGAAATATTCCAAACTATTTTGTTGCCACAGGGTGAAAATTCACTCAAAACAAAAACCTTTGGTTCCATCATAGCTTAAGTCAATGATGTATAATCAGATAGAGGGATGTAGGGAAATAGTTCTCAAAGCATTTGAAGAAATTTGCTAGTGCATTTAGAGGGCACCTTATATTTGGGAAATTACCTCTAGAAAAGAGGATGGGTCTTACACCTACTACTTTTGAGTGGGAGGGATATTATGCTATGCAAATAGGTATAGGTATAAAATATTACCTCATCCTAGGCCCCTTATTTTGGAAACTTGCCCCACCCTAGGGATTTATTTTGCACATAAAGTTGGGTTATGTTATTTAATACTCAACACCCACCAATGCACCATTCATTAAAAACTTGAGATAATTCAATCGTGGATGATGATGAATTCACAACAAAATGACTAGTTTTTAGTGTAACTAATGTTTAATATGTCAAATTTTAAAGTGATAAATTATGTTGGTGTTGAAAATTTTGAATTTATTTATATAACAACATTCATAATAAGTGGTGAGAACATGTGAATAAATTTTAAATCAATTTAATGAATAAAAGTATTCAAATTTGTAAAATGACTCGAAAGATTTTTAAATGATTTTTTTTTAACAAAATTTTAATATAAACCTTATGATAATGTTAGTTTTTTTTAATTTAATTCCAAAAATGTTTGAAAATAAGCATCTTTAAACAATCAAAGGGGTGAGTAGTGGTCCTTTTATTGTGAATGCAATCATGATTCACAACCATGTTACCTATCATGTAAATCTTCTTTATTTCCACCTTGCATTACCTAGGTAATGGGTATGTATCATAGGTAAGTAGTTGGATAATGTAAATGATTAAATATGTAATTAAATAAGTAGGTTATGCTCTTGTTGGCTACCTAATAGATAGATGTGGATGGTTATTACATAGCTAAGCATTGTGGACCATTGTGGTTAGCTATGGGATGGGAATACAAGGAAAAAATGTTTTATCCACATGCAATCCATTTTTCATGGTGCATTAATGAGTGCTGGTTCATTTTAGCCCATATTGTATACCTAGGGGAAGGCCTACTTTCAAGGGGGGCTCTCCTAATTCAAAGTTTGTAGGCTTCAAGAGGGTAGCTTGAAGCTTAACCTTGAAAATTAGGGGAGGCTCACAAGAACAAGCCTTCCCTATTGTAAAGTTTGAAAGGTTTGCATTAGAACAATGGTAGGTTTATATTTAAACAATGGAAGGTCCTTGCAATTCATGAAAACATCTTTTTCATAGTCAAATGCTTTCAAATACAAAGGAAAAAACCTTCCAAAATCTTCCAATGAACTTTAAGAGCTAGTGAGATGAAGCTTGGTCAACTACACCCCAATAAACAAATACACATATCCAAGAAAAAAAAAGTATAATGTTAAGGAATAGTTTTTTTAGGTGCCTTAAATGAGTGTTTCATATGGTGATTATAGGACAAATTGTATGTCCAAGATCAAGAACATGGCTATATTGGGAAAAGGGTTTGGTAGGAACTGTGAACCCAATAATATTGTGTTGCATTTGTTATGAGAGAACAATGTGAAGGAGTTAAGGTTTGAGAAAGCTCCAAAGCTTTTTAGTTCATTATGATTGGTTTTGCATTGTTTGGTTTTGCTTTTAATGATTCCTACATATTAAAGTTTACACATTACAACTTGTGGAAATAGCATGTGGCTTCCAAGAAGCTTCACAATTTTGGAATTTGCCAACATGAGGTTTTAAAAACGAACCACAACTAGCACATAAACCTTTCTTAAAACTAAATAATGAGGTGCATAATTTTCCATAACAATGTTGGTTTTAATATTTTTGTATTGTACACCAAGTTATAGAGATGTCTTGTTGCTTGACATAAATCAAATGGCATAGTAGCCATGAAAAACATGTTGAACTTGAGCACAACACCCTAATTAAGAAGTTCCTTGAAAAGAAAACCATTGTAGTTGTTGCTCCATTTTCCCATGAGTTAGGGGTAGATGCAAGCTACGGTGATTCACTTTTTGTATTCTTATGGACTTTTTGTAAAGTGTACTCTATTCAAATGCCACAAACACATTATAAAAACATTTAAATATTAAAATTTCCAACTTGAGTAAGAATATTTATTGAGGGGTGAAATCCAATAAACATACACCAATAATATAATAATGGACTTTTAAAATGGACATATGCACTATAATCTTGGTTTTGCATTAACATTCAAATGCATTTTTTGTTATGATTTCATTTCAAAAAAAATTATAGGGACTTAATATATGATACAATATGAAAAACAATATGAATTGAAAAAAATTACAACAAAGTTTTGGGTATAGTTATTTGTTGGTTTGTTTTTGGGCATGCATTATCAAAGGTTTGTTAATATGATACTATTAATGAGAAAATGACCCATGCACTAGTAGAAAATGTATATTTTCAATTGCAAATGACACATGCAATTAAAAATTTCAATAGTCACCTAAAATGTCAAGTTGCACACAATTTTCAGTTACATGCAATGGGGTATATTTGACATGGTATATACAATATCATTATACATTTTCATTTATTATATTCATGGAAGGCTAGTTGTATATATGAAATGCAATTATGTGCAACTAAAATGAACCCTTTTTATATTGTGACACATTGTGTTTATGGTTTCAATAAATTATTTCATGACATATGGCAATTTTAAGCTTATTTTGATATTTAATTAATTTAACTAATTTAATTTGGATTATAACATATGATGTCAACATGTGGCACTGAGGTAAGTAGGTCCTAGGTAAGTAGATAATTTGGGATAATCTTATTTTATTTTAGGTTTAACCTTTAAGGGCATACTTTTTTTATTAGTTCATCCCAATTGTCATTTTTTTAATACTTTTAATGCATCTAGTTATATAGTTTACAAACTTGAAAAATAGGATAAGGGATAAAAATTTCAGTTGCATCTTAATTATAATTAGTATGATAGGGTAAACTGGCTAATGTAACCTACTAGCATTAGGTGTATGCATATAATATTATTAATATTATATTTGGCTATATGGGTAAACCCATCTTTGGGTGATACCATTAAACATGTCACACCTTGATCATATTAGACCCATTGAACTTAAATTTTTTATAAGAAACACTCAAATAAATATTTCATTTTTTTTAATGAGTACATTTATTGTGTTCCATAAATTTTGAAATTTCAATAATATCAAAAATATTTTGTATTTTGATGTTCCAAATAATTGCATTTTAAAAAAGTTTTAAAAATGTAACATTGGTTTTATTTCCTTGAACTTTTTGATCAAGAACATAAGTTTGAAACAGGATTTGGGAATTTTATTGGGAATTTTTTTTTTGAGGTAATTTTGAAGTCATTATATATATATATATATACTAAAAAATAGATTTAATAAATATAATTTAGTTATGAATTTTGATAGTTAAAGAATCTGATTCCTAAAGGGGCCATCTATGTATGAAAAAAGGTATAATTTGTTTTGTGTTTTGTTTTGTAGTTATGAAATCCATAAAACTAAGATGCTTTAGATCATGTTCTTGGTGTCTTTGGAAAGCTCTCAATGAGGAGGGGTGCATGGGCTTGGTTCCATGATAATTGGATTTGCGGTGCAAAAGTTCTTGAATATTGAATGATTTTTTCATTGAAAGTTAAATTAAATCGTAGCTGAAAATTTTGCAAAAATTGGAATGTGTATTTGGTGTTCTTGGAAAGATATTGGAGAGTAGGATTTAATGGAATTTATTTGCTAATATTTGGATTTAGAATGTGGGAGATACTAATTTTTGTCATTGAAAATTCAAATAAATTCCAAAAAATTAGGTTTTGGAAAGAAAAATCAATTAAGGATGTGGTAACACTTGAATGTCTACCATTCAATTCAAATAGAAAGAATTCTGGTGTGCCTTTGGTGTTGTTAAAAAGATCTTGCAATGGGATATAAATATACTTTGTAAAATAATGTCATATGTTGTGTCCACCCTACATTATAATGAATTCACACTTGGGCCAATGGCATAGGCCACACTAGTTTCTATTAAAAATACAAATTTTTAAACAATTTTCACTTCTTTAATCCAAAATGGATTTCAAGCCATATTTTAAGGCATGCAATGGATAAACATTAAAAAAAACCCAATTATAGTTGTGAAAACATTTAAAGGAAAGGGTGAAGGAAAATGATTTGGCCAACTTTGGTTCCATAACCATTCCTTGAGGTGGTTATTAATGGTACCACCCAAGGATGGGTTTTGTTACAACCTTAGCCTTGGGCTTGTGACCAAGGTAAGGGTTTGCAAAAGTGTGGGACAAAAAGGAAGCCCAGGGGGCACATCTTATACTCCCGGGAATGCAAGAGAGTGTGAGAAAATGAACCTTCACACACCCAAGTGAGCTCCCACTTTGAGAGTTGGAGTCCCAATGGACTCCCGAATTTTCAAGGAGCGATTGCAGGGGTCAAAACCAATTGGATTGACAAGTTTTCTATATCATTGAAAAGCTATTGAAATGTAGATGTTTAAAATGGGTTCGCATGACCCATTTTGACATTTAAAACATAAGTGATGGCCAAAAGAAAGGCCAGGAGTCAAATTGGCAATTTAATTCTTGACCACTAATAATCAGGAATCAACCCTATTTCCTTGCGTGTAGGTGGTGTGCAACATACTGTTGAAAAGCTCTCAACAAAGGTTACAACTTTGTTTTAAACCTCATCTTAATTAAAAGTCAGCACACAAAGTTATGGGGCCCCCATTTTGGGACCTCCATTTCGGGACTCCCATTTGGGAATCTTGGGACAAAATGCCATTTGGATGTGGGCCTCATGGAAAGGCATAGAGTATACTATAAAGGGGAAGGTGGTGGTTTCTCCCAACACCGAGCTATGGTGATTATTGTGAGTCTGAATTTGCCCATAGCTTGTCTTATAGCAAAAGTGCCATAATTATGCACTAACCAACTTGTTGTTTGGTTTTGTGCAGGTCTTTGTTAGTGAATGATTACTTGTCATTCTTCCTAGTCCCATCCCAAAGCTCTAGCACGCCCTTTTACCTCCAAAGTGCTATGAGCCAAGGAACATGCCCCAACTCTTTACTTTTCCATTATTTTCACTTCGAACTCACATTTGAATCTATCAAGGAGCTTGGGAGCGTGTTAGGTTTGCCCATATATATGACATATATATAACAACATTATGCATCTAGTATTTTATTATATTAACCTCACTTGTAGATATATCAAGTATTTGCTAATTTAATTAAGCTATTATTTTAATGATAAATGTCCATTTTATACATCATCAGTTGCATGTTTATTACACCACAATGGTATAACCCAAAAGTGTGTGGTGGCAATTTGTAGTTACAAGCATGACTGATTTAGTTATATACAATAATTAGTTGCACACAGGTTACATGATAGGATTTCTACTAGTGATGGATTGTTTAATGCATCTATAAAAAAATTTCAAATTAATATCTAAAAGTGCATTACTTGACCAAATTTTTTTGGGAAGGGGAGATACTTGCTTGGGAAAAAACTTGCCTAGATTATGGCATGAAGCCTAGAAAATTGAGCACATTTGTCAAAACAAGGTATGCCAATTTGATCGGGCTGTATATTTTGACAAGGTTCTTGGAAATCTAATTAGTGTGTTGTTAAATTAATTTGTTGTTAATTACAAGTTTGCAAACTGTGTGTTTTATTATTCCAATGCATTGACTTTTCAAAACACCATTACATGCCATTTTAGCAAGTAGAAAATTTCTATCATAGATACCAATGCCATGGAATTCGTTAATTTGAATGTTCATCCATGACTTGCAATAAACTTGTACCTAACCTTTAATTTAATTTCAGTTGACTCTTAATTAGCTCCTAATTCACTTTTAATTCATTTCCAATTAACTTTTAATTCACTTTTAGTTCACATTTAATAAAATTTTGATTAAATTTTAGTTCTATTTTATTTTATTTTTAATTAACTATCAATTTACTCTTAAGTAAATCTTAATCCACTCTTAATTGAGTCTTAGTTCATTCGTAGTTCACACATTAGTACACATGGGTGCACATGGGCACACATGGGTGAACATGGGCCACATGTAGGTTGGAAATTGAAAAATTTCCTTGAGCTAGGTGCCTAATTTAGGTCTAAATAAAAATAGAATTCTTCATTGTTTTTAATATATTCAACATCAGTTTTGGGTACTTTTCTTATCATAGCTTCATTTTATTTCCTCTTTGTAATAAATTCATATTGAATTCTTATTTTGCACGTGTTGTGTTTTTATTCTTGTTTTTTTTGTTTCATAATCTGGATTTGGAATTAAACATGCCTTTGTTCTTATTTGGGTTAAGAAATCCTGTAGTCTTGGTTGTTTTCGTGCTTGTGACAATTTCATCAGAGAATTACATACCTTTTTTTTAGACTTAGATTATTTGTGAAACTATTGCAAAAGTTTTGTAACCCATGCTTGTGAAAGGTTTTAGGGCATCCACCCCATGGGGATGCCTTCCATTTTATTATTTCCATGTGTTGGGAACTTCATGAAAATGTTTCCCACTAGAGAGTTTTTGATAGCCTTATTGACAAGGACATAAATGATTTTGATTTTGAGTTGGAGGAACTCGTTTTTGTTGTGAAGCACCAAGTTTTAAATTTTTTTCTACCCTTCATTTCTTTTATGCATGGAATTGATAAGAAAAAGGGTCATAACATGCTAGCTTTGATGTTGGATCCCAAGTATAAAAGTATGTCTGTAGTGATTACTTATTTGGGTCATGAAATTGTTACCACCTTGGTTATAAATTACAATGAACAATTGTTACTACTTTTATTATTGGAGGTAAATTACAAGGTCAAATGATGCCTATTAAGGTTGATATTTTTTATGAGTTTGCTTCATTTGTGAACTTTCAAGATTTATTTCAATAGATTAACACAGATGTAAACAACCACAAGGACATTGTGAGTCAAAAACTTGGTGGATTTTATCATTATCCTATTGATGCAAAAATTTGCAAATGTGTTTTAACATGGTGGTGGACATAAGAAAAGAAATTCCCAACTATGGTTATATTTGCTTGACAAATTTTGAGAGTTTTAACTAGTTAAATTAAGATTAAAAGAATTTTTTCCATTGCCAAAATGTTCACAACATTTTACAGACATTAACTTCAAATTAATAATTTGAACAAGTTGGTTTTTGTGAACAAAATTTGACCATTTGATCCTTGTGGTGGTTGTTTAAAACCATCAAACTTGGCAATTATATCTAAGATAAAATCTAATTTGACAAAGGACTTGGATGCCAAATGTGAACCATAGATTACAATTTAGCAAGTTGTTAAGTTTTAGTTCCATAATTTTCCTTAGTAATAATGGTTTGAATATTTATAAACCTCATTATTAATAGTTGAATTAGCCTTTGGATATTTTGAAGCGTAGAAAACTTATTTAAATAAATGTAGCACTTAATTAATTTTAGAACCTAGTAAACCTTCTAAAATGCGTTATCCTTTCTATGTTGTAGAGAGGTGAAAATGGATGTAGAATTAGATGTGTTTTTACTAATATATTGGGAATACAAACCCATAATGAACATTAACATTTCACCATAACAATATTAAATTAGTTTTGTAGAATAATCTTTAGGCATTAATGATGTACTTGTAAGATTTCCAGGATGTAATCCTAATACATCCTTATTCAATATTCATTTCTATCAAGCTTGTAAATAGAATTGAAATCAAATTTAGATATTAACATTTCCACCTAAATAGCCTCAAGTGAATTACAATTTAGTAAGTGACTTAGAAGGGATAGATCATAATTGAAGAAAATCCAGAATGTGACAAATGGTGCGAGCTAGGTATTCGGTTGGATGTTCCATGGATAGGGGGTTGATTGAGCTTCATAACCAACGATAGTGGCCATCATTGGGAACTTAAGTTTAACAATGAAGACGAACATTGTCATTTCCACACTAACGTTTTCCAAACCTTTCTGGCACAACTCCACGAATAGGAACAAATTCTAAGAAGATTGCTAGGGCATGTGAGTTAAGAGATAATCAACGATTCCATGCCGAACGATCGACTCAAATGCACACCACTTTTTTAAACAATTTTTCTTCGCACGACCATTGGGGGACATTCACATCAAGTGATGTTTCTTCAAACTCTTCTTTTTTTACTGGCGCAATTGGTGGATTCAACAGCGTAACAACATCATCTGCCATAATTAAATCTTCACCTGCATTAATAAAAACCAAAAGGGTAGCCGAAACAATTTGATACTTGCATTCAAAGGGGGCAATGCTTTGTTTAAGAAATTAAAATAGGTGTAATGTGTGGCAATGACAACGGAACTTCATGAAAACTCGGACATCTTAATTCTAATGGATTTATGAAGCCCTAATTTTGACAATGGATTTAGAAGTACATGGGAATTCTTTTGGTGGAAATTTTCTATATACTACATAATTAATTAATACATGGTAAGGAATAACTAAGGCATATTAAAAAAGTAAATTGTACACAAAAATGTTATTATTACCATTCATTGGATTTAGTCAAATGGGAATTCAAGGATGTTTTATTACTACTAATAAATTATCTTAATAGCTAATTATTTGAAATATTTAGGATGAAGGAGTAAGATGTTAAAGTCAAACGGACGAAATTGGTAATGATCGAACTCAATAACCCATCAAGATGTCCAACATAAAAACAAGGATGAATCCTTCAATTCCATTAGTCATGAAGATTATCATCTTACTTGATTAGAAAATGAAACCCTTTTAGTGTTTCATTGGGCACAAAAATTCTTATTCTAAACTCCATTGGAAGGCAAGTGATTCTTGATTTTCATTGGTTCATGAAGGATGAAAAGGCCATTGATTGGAGGCAAAGATTTCCACAACTTCCATTGAACAAGGATAACAAGTTCAAAAAGGGGTCATGGAAAGCTTGGGTGAGAAGAATTTTTTGTATTTTGTGTTTTTTCTTAGGAAAAGGAAGAAAATGAATGTGTGAAAGGAGAACTAATTGTTATGTGTGAAGAAGTGTTGTTCATGGAAGAAAATGGGTGCAAATAAAAGAGCATGGAAATAAGTTGTGTGTAGCAAGTAATTATATTGGAATTCATGAAATTATTTCCATGAACAAGCATTTAGATTCTTTGTTAAAATAGTTTTTCTTGTTAGATCCACCGTTGGATTTGTCTCAAACTTCAAAAACTTTAGTTTAAGAGGTGTAGAACGTTTTTTCAAAATTTCAGCATCATCAAGGTTGTTACAAGGGAGTTACACTTGTCGAAAGTAGAAGGGGTTGAAGCTATCTTCTTTCCTCAAATGTGGTCAAAATAGCTTTTAGTTTTGAGGCATAACTTTTGATTTCAAAAATAAAAACTTATAAGATGTTGTAGCATTGTTTCCTTAAAAATTAACTTTTCAACAAACTATGCATGTTAGGTTAAGAGATTGTATGAAGATATTATGAGGAATGGAACGAAGGGGGATCAACTATCAAGCATGAACATTGATTAAACATCAACACAATGTTCTTTCACATTTCATCATGATGAATTTTGATTCTTCCAAAATGTCTTAGTGTCCTCCAAGTGGACACAATGCATTAGATTCTTATTTAATTTCATTCCATTCTATTGAACCACCTTAACTTGTTAAAATACAATTACATAGTAGTTCCACCCCCAAATGAGTTTTGTGAGTTCATATCTTCATGTGGAAAGGTGTGAAAGAATTCCTCGCATTGAATTTATAGATGGTGGAATGTGAAGAATTTCTAACTGGAGATTTGAACACATATTTTATTAGTTTTGGACTTTAGAACTATCCATAAATAACCATAAATAATTTTAACATATAAAAAAATTGTTTGAAATGGTTTCCATTAAAATCGGATGAAAACTTAATCCTTTCCAATGCAATTATTAAAAACAAATGTTTGGTTTAAACAAGGGTGGCCATTTTTTCTTTAGCAACCTAATTAATAAAGGCCAACAATTAATTAGAACCAAATGGCAACCTGATCCATTCTAACAACATTATTTAAAACCAAATGTTTCAATTAGGATCAGGTGGCCACCTAGTCTTTTAAAATCCAATTAGCAAAAAACAAATGCATAGATTATAACCAAATGAACATCCGATCTTTTGTAGATTAATTTGAACAATTTATAATATTTAACACATTATCCAACATTGAATATGAAAGATTCAAGCTCAAGAAATTTTATTACATATATACATAAACCAAACATAATTTATGTGATGTGTTCAATGTGTTATTTGATTTCCAAAAAAAGAATTTCTAAAAAACTAAATTCCAAGCTTTCAACATTAAAACTTTAAGAGTACTATTTGATCATTGTAGAATAGTAAGATACAAAATAACAACAATGTTATCTCGAAAATAATATTTGTTTAAATAATTGTTTTTTGCCTATCAAAGCTCAAACATCATCACACAATTTGCAAACAGTATTCCAAACCCATTACAAACAAACAATAGTTGAATTCTTCACCTAAATATAATGTGAAACTAAAATTTGGAAAGTTTTTAAAAAATGAAAAGATTGAAAATAGACCATACCTAAAGGAATTTGACAAATTCTACAATCCCCTTTATCGTTTTTTATATATTGCATGAACCAAGAATAAGTTTGCAAGTTGCACTACACATGGTTTGGATGTATTCATATGCATTTTCAAACAATCTACACATCACATGTCAAGTTTCATGATTAATAGCAGATTTGGAAAAGATTGAAAAACATATGAAGTTCATATTCCTACAACATGGTTTATGCAGAATGGCAGGAAATGTTGTTTATAATATCTTCCAATGATAATTTGTTCTCCTTGAAACACCACTTGCCCCCAATTATCAATTTTCCTTTCCTCTTCCACAACATGTAGTGGTTCTTTTCAAATGAGACTCCAAATATCTGATCCTTTATTATTTCTTCGGCTATAATTTCAAAATGGTCTCCAACTTCAAGAGTTGTTGTTAAGGCCTTTCGATCCATTTCCAATTCAAGAATTGAGTCCACATTTGCTTGTGCACCACCTAGATTACAAGGTTCCAAATAGATAAAGGTAAATGGAGCAACGTATATTTCATTGTCACATGGGCCATCCCCACCATTAGAACAAAACTTGCAATAATAAGACAAGTTTCGTACATAGAGAGATATCTTATCCACAAACACACTCTTGACCTGATGAAAACCTCGTGTGCCCTCCATTATTGAACATTGAATTGATCCACTTTATTAACATCATCAATCTTCACTTCATAAAAACAACAGTGAACTCCTCTCCTTGCCCCATCATATGTTAAATGTTGACGACCCATGTGGTCTTTCGAGTAAGCCACCACATTTGTTGCATTATGCAATTGCATTAAATTTGGTTGAATTTGTTTAATTCGTAATGTTTGCTTCATAATAATTCTTACATCACTCCAATGTCCTTTACCATGGGGTGAAATCATAGTCAAAAGAGCCAGGGGTACCAAGGTAAAAGTCCTTTCCAAGGAGACTACACATGACACATGTCATTCCTACGTTGGTTCATAATTTAAAATTATACATTTCAAATACCCCATTTAGCACTGCATTTTAAATATAAATACATTTTTTACTACAAATTGATTTTATATCATATATATCATGCATTCATGCCCTTTATCACATATATATATGAACAACTTATGTTAAAGCCACACTTTCAAAATCCATAATTTTTAGGGTCAAGAGCACTTTTGAACCAAATGTGCTCAAATGGGTTATAAAAACAATTTTGATTAGTTCAAGTCCTTTTGCACTTCTAATCATCAATGTTAAAATCCTCTCCAATTTTCAAAAGGAATAGTGCACATTTGGTCAAAAAAAGGACATTTGACAAAAACAAAGACTATCCACTCTTAAGGTTTGAGTGCTTTAAACATGCAAAAACGTTTTTGATTTGTGTCGAGCTTTGAGCATGTAAAATTTGCAATTAATGGAAAATATTCCAAAAAAATTTGACAATCCAAACTAGTTAGTTTCCCTTGCGATCTTTCAAACATAGAAAAATGCAATTAAAAAAATGTCCACTCACTTGGGTGGCTCCTTTGACTATGATTTTACCCCATGACCAAAACCAAAATGGTTCCATTGCATGGCACATCCCAAAGGCAAATCATCTTTCCTAGTTAATAATGGATAACGTGCAACCAAAAAAAAGCTCTTGCTCACTTGAATTGTGAAATGCAACCATCAGAAAAGATAATGTGTTCAACATGCAACAAAAAACCTTGTAGTGTAAGAAACTCCCAATAGAATTTGACGTAGTGTTGCACAAACAAACTATCATGTTTTTGTTGTCACTCACATAAAAATGATACTCTATTAAGATCCTAGATGATGCATCAATCTCATCTTAATTCGAATAAACACGAAATGTCAAATGCACTAATGACTTACCAACTAAATCAATGTTGAGACTGAATTGCATTCGGCTCCTTAAAAGAATAGTTGTCATCAAAATCAATGACAGTCACAATTTAGTCATTTTTTAAGTTGTCCAAACATGACTTGAATTATGCATCTTGCCATTTCACTTCAAAATTTTGAATGACAAATTTAATCAACTTTGATTTCAGAAAGGCAAAAAACTTAAATGGAAGGGTCATTTTAGAAATTAGCCTTATTACATGTTGATCACCTCCATCATTAGAATGGCCAACAAACACATATATTTTCAAACCACTTCGAAGGTATGAGGATTTCATTGCTAGGATCCACTTCAAAAGGACACAACTAGAGCTTTGAAATGCCACAATTGTTGCAATCCCCCTTTATGCACAATAACTTGTGATATTCATCAATATCAAATTTGGGATAAAGAATGAATTCACACATCAAGAAACTTATCCTTGGGTGGTACCACTAAGAACATCACACCCCAAATTTCTATGACCCATCGAACTTCAAGACAATATAGGATTCACATAAAGAAAGCTTTTCATTCCAAATTATTTATCAAAATGTTACCCAAATCATGTAGAATTCAAAATTCTAATTAAATTTACAAAAAAACTTGTTTTGATGTAAAAAATAAATGCATAAGGAAAAAGTTTTAGGAATGTCACACGAAGGATTTTTTTGATCAAGAAAACAAAAGGAATCTATTTTTTTGGGAATTTCTCTTAGATGTTAATTTTTAAATACTTCAAATGCCAACCTACTTGATGTCTTTTATAGATAATTGATTGAATCAATTTTGATTTAGTTATGAATTTTTAAAATCAAGATCATGAAGCTTCAAAGGGCCATTAATGTCAAGAACACAAATGATAATTATTTTCACCTTTTGTGGTTTTATTGAATAGTTTGGATCATTCCCTTGTACATGTACTAAATAAACAAGAAAAAATATCTAATGTGCAAGTGTAAGGACATTTTAAAAAAAAAAGTCAAGAATTGGGTTA
>Ga0209208_10004054_pt1 | contig 20892 bp, 19 predicted proteins | sample S1TSphfallax_3_FD_187694 | JGI IMG/M metagenome (GOLD analysis project Ga0209208, IMG submission 187694) | Host-associated microbial communities from peat moss isolated from Minnesota, USA - S1T2_Fd - Sphagnum fallax MG (SPAdes) (version 2) | ecosystem: Host-associated > Plants > Peat moss >...
TCATTAAGCTCCATATATTCTATGGAGATTTAAATTTTAAATTTTTTAGAATAATTGAATTAGGTGGCTCAATTGCAATGGAAAGAGGATGGCATCAAAGATAATTGTATTTAATGTTAAAGTTTGGCGGAAATGGACTCCTTGAGTGCCAAAAATGAGCCATCATAGCTTGTAAATACCCAAGTCATACTTCAATGCAAATAAGACATGAATTTCTCAAAAGTAACACATAATTTCATTTTGAAACACAATTCAACATACTTTGAATTGAGACCTTATAACCAATGTTGGGTGGGTATCAAAAAATAAATGAAAGTTGGTGAACATTTTAAGTATGTTATCACCATGAAGACTAGTGGGCACCACCCTTGGTGATATTTAGGATGAGATCTACCACATTGATTTTCACTAGATTCAAAATCAACCCCTTTGAAAAACCTTAAAAAATGTGATAGTTGGCTAAGGTAATGAATGGTAGCGTGGTTCAATTTTCAAGCATAGGAGTCTAGGATAAGTAGTAATCAGGGTTGAGGATGGTATATAAGGTCTAGGTTTAGGTTTTTAGGCTAGATTTTAGGTTTTTGACTAGGAATTTTATATTTGTAGCCGGACTAAAAAAAATCATTGTCCAAGATTATTTTAATTATAAAATATTTCATGTGTGCGTTTTCATCAAATTTTTACTACTTTTTTCATTTTTGCAATTTTTATGAATTTTGATAAATATTTTTCTTCAAATTGTTAAATTTCTCAAAATTGAAATTTGATAACTAACTTGGTAGAACTAGATGACATTAAAATGTTTCTAAATATTTGAATAATTTTATGAAAGTTGAAAAAACCATTTAAAAACTTGTGCCAATTCTTTAAAACTTATCTAGGAACCAAAACTGTCAATTCTTTAAAAAAAGTGAAAAGTGCCTTTTCTTGCCATTCACAAGAAACATCTTCCATCTTTTAATGTTAAACAACATCACAAAACTAGAAGAACATATCCTACAAATTACAATCACAAAAATTGTCCCTATTGTTCATATGAACATCGCAATATTCCTTTAGACTTTAATCTTCAATGAATATGTTAAATAATTTTCACACATGTAAGGAACATTGGAAATTCATCAATTGATGAGTAGTGACATCAATGGAAAAATGGAGAAACATCAAATCTCCAATAAAAGCCAACTCGTGCAAAGAACAATAGACATACAACATTAAATTTCATGTCCATTTTTCATGCCAAAAATTATTTTAATATATTTAAATCCAAGCAATTAAACTCTTTAAATACAACCATTTATTGGTTTGAATTTATTTGAAGAAAATATTTTGGCATTATAGCCCACCATTACTTAGTTTATTGTTTGCTAGGCATACACTAGGTTAAACAACAAAAAATAGTAGATGAATTGTACATCTTTACACTTTGTGGCAATAACTAAAGCAATGAAAATCAACAATGACAAAATTTAAACCCACAACCAAAAATAAATAATAATATCATCATTACCTTTTTGCAACACATTCTTTCAAGAATGTCACAACTCTAAATTGAGCTCACAATCAACTTTCAATATGACAAGGAGTTGTCTTTTCTAAATTAAAATCAAATTAGAAATATAATTCTGTTTCATTTTGTTTTTTCCTTTAAATGAAACATTGTAGATTGAAATATGAGGGTTACTATAAAAAAAATGCAAATATTCAAGAAAGATTGGATTATAACTTGTGGAGGTCATCAACATGGCTAATAAAAGAGTGATTGGAAAAGGCAATTATAGTAAAAGATTTAGCAAATGTTTTAAGATTGAATTTAATTTCACAAAAAAAAATGATGTTGTGATGAAATGTTTGAGGTATGGAAGAATGCCATGTGTTTGGCACTTCTTCCCATTGTTGTACTTCATTTTTTGAATATCAATAAAATGGGTTATTTCAAATGTTGGTGGGTCCCTAATTTGTAAGGTTGAACCCAAGGATTTGAGGCAAAAGGTTCTTGTGATGTGAACCCAAGTGACACCTATTTGTTGGAACCAACACAAGAATCAAACCATAGAATTACTTTTTTTGCTAGATCCAAAATTGAAACTTGAACTCTAAAAAACATGTGTTTAGGTTCATTGGGTAGGCAAATTGAACTTTTTTGAAAAGTTGGCAAGTAGGCCGAGTTTTATTAGTAAGTAATTAACTTTAATTAGTTGTAGAATTCCACACATTTACAATCCCAAGTTTTAATTTGTTGTAAAACTTGTTACTTATACAATTTTGAACCTTGGGGAATGTAGGTATACATGGAAGTGGACACAATTTTAAAACTAGGCTCAAAGCTCTAGAATTCATAAAAATGTTATAAAATTGGCCCCATGCAAGGTATTTAATTTTGAATAATTGAGTTCAAATTTGCATTTCAAAAACCTCCATTTTTTTTTTAAATGTCAAATTTGAGATTGGTTGTTTTTTAAAAAGGAAGAACCAACCAACATGGGTTGTTTTTCTTTGGAGAGTAGAATAACATGCCATTTGAACAACACACATTAAAGTTGAGAACCTACTATGACAAAAACATGCAATTTCACTTCCATTTCCTTTTCATGTGTTTGTTTTTTAGTTTGCTAGTATGAATATTCAAGATTTAAACTTTCCTAGTGGAGGGGGATGATTTGAGATTATTCAAGATAATGGAGTTGAAAGAAACACAACCATGTTGTAAAAACACAAGCTATGAGGAGATGAAACAATGTTGACACTTGGAACCTTAGTGTTGGAGGGAAAAAAAAACTTAAATTTAAAATCTAATACAAGCTACAAGAGGTTCATTGTAAAATTTGGAACACATTACTTTCATAACATCATACAAACAACCTCTCAAGCAAGCCCCAAAACAAAATGACCTTACATATGGAATGTAAATGAAACCAAACATTGAGAAAAAATCCATGTAAGGAAAAGGAAAGGGAAGGTGAGGAAACATTTGACAATTTGATAGGTGTTTTAACATCACTTCAAACCCACACCATGAAACAATGAATTAAATCATTATATCCCACTCTTTCTACTTATAGTTGGCACGTGAAACATTCATGTGAACACTCTTCCCACGTTCTCTTTCACCCAAATGTAAGTTTTATAGTGCAACCATATTTGTAATATCCTCAAGTTTCAATGACTTTGAAGCTAAGTTGGAGTGAAAAATGAGAACTATGTAAAGTGATATGAAACAGTGAAAAATAACAATACCTAAAGATTGAAGCAAAAGTTGCCACTAGCATGAAACTTGGTGGAAAAAAAAGATGAGGTGTTGGAAAAGGATGTGAAGTGGAGATGGTTTTACATCAAATTGATAGGTAGTGAAATGAAGTTACATGTGTTGCCCCTCTAGTAAACCCTAATTCGTAATGAATATTACATGGGAACATGGTAAACCTAAATCATAAAGGTGATAATATGATGCAATGGATGGTTTGGATCCTTCCAAAATTACATGGATGTGCTAGAAAAACCATTCATAAGGAACCACTTTATGAATTAAATAAAAACATTGGGCTTGTGCATCTTTCTTATTCTTTACTTGAATCAAGTTTCAAATATCTTTATTAAAATAATATCCCAATTCCAAAAAGATTCAAAGATCTAATTAAGATATTTACATTTTTTTTTCCAAAGACACTTTTTACAAAAATCCTATTCTCTCCAAAAAAATTTAAATATCGAAATCCAAAATTTCATGTTTTTTCCATTTATTTTTTCACAAATTCTCATTTAAAATGTTCTTAATTTGTTTTCATGCATAGTAAATAAGCCTACTTCCTTCTTCAATTGTAGAATGTGCAAGCTAACAAATCCCACCACCCTTTTCACAACAACCAACTCTAATTCCTTATGCAAATTGTTAGGTGTTCTTGTCCCAATTAATGCACATGAAATCGATTTATTTTCCTCCTAAAAGAAACATGCTTTCATCTTAGATGAAAAGAGGCATTGTTTGCTCTCCTCACTCCTATTTCAAATTGTTGTTTGATATATTATTGCTATGCAAAGACCCGCTCCAAAACATTTAGTGGGGATTTAGGGTTAGGTGAAGGGCACCTTATTGTGCACAACCTTACTTTCTTTCTTATTCATTAACATGTTGCTAAATTTGAAATCTTGATAACCTTCATTATGAAGCCAACTCTCAATTATTTTTATGTTGAATTAAATGACAAATATAATTTATTTTTTCAATGTTATGAAATAATGACTATTAATCCTAGGAAAATAGTAATTTCTTTCTCAATAAACCCATGTTACATTAACATATATGCAAGACAAAAGACACCAACCTCCTTGAGCTCTCCTTGACGAGGTTGGGTAGGTTTTAATAGACTTATACAAGTCAGAATAGTTTATGATGAAAAGACATTTATTATTCATGCGGGTGAGAGCGGATATGTTTTTAACCGGAGGGTATAACAATCCCCTTGCCCTGAAGTACAACTCTCAAGTGTCGGCCCGGTCCGGCCTCGCGGCCACGACGCGGCCTGCGCGGATGGCGGCATACCACTTTACCAACTAGGGTTTCCGGGAGAGGCGTGGTTGCCTTCCCCAAGCGCAGTGCCATGCTCTTGTGATTCTCTCTCCGGTGGACGACAAGCGAGGGAACAGAGCGCGGTGCACACAAGAGGATTTGCTTGCTGTAGAAGAATAGTATTGGTGGTCTGGGAGTCGTGGGGGAGGTTTTGTGGACTCGCGCAGAGGATGGCGCAGGAGGTGACGCAGATCCTGCTGAACGCTCAGTCGGCAGACGGGGTGGTGCGCAAAGTTGCAGAGGATAGTTTGAAACAGTTTCAGGAGCAAAACCTTGCCGGTTTTCTAATCGCCTTGTCGCATGAGCTCGCCAACAATGAGAAACCTCCTGACAGCCGTAAGCTCGCGGGACTTATTCTCAAGAACTCACTGGACGCGAAGGAGACCGCCCGGAAGCAAGAGCTTGTCAGTCGATGGCTATCCTTGGATCCCGCGGTGAAGGCACAGATCAAGAGGGCGCTTTCGCAAACCTTGGATTCCGTGGTGCCTGATGCGAGGCATACATCTGCGCAGGTGATCGCCAAAATTGCCGCTATCGAACTTCCGCAGGGAGAATGGCCGGAGCTTGTCGGATCCCTACTGGCCAATATGGGGGGACCCCAGGTGGAGAAGCCGGCTCACCTGAAGCAAGCGACGCTGGAAACCCTCGGATATGTCTGCGAGGAGGTGTCCGCTGAGATTCTCGCACAAGAGCAGGTGAACTCGATCTTGACCGCCGTTGTGCAGGGCATGAATGCTTCGGAAACCAGCAACGATGTTAGGTTAGCGGCCACTAATGCCCTCTACAATGCCTTGGATTTCGCACAAACGAATTTCGAGAATGATATGGAGAGGGATTACATCATGAGAGTAGTGTGCGAGGCGACTCTGTCCCCAGACAGCCGCGTGCGACAGGCTGCCTTCGAATGTCTGGTCTCCATTGGCTCGACATACTATGAGAAATTGGCGCCCTACATGCAGGACGTTTTTGCAATCACTTCCAAGGCCGTCAAGGAAGATGAGGAGCCGGTGGCCTTGCAGGCAGTGGAGTTCTGGAGCTCAATCTGTGATGAGGAAATTGAAATTCAGGAGGAGTATAGTGGGGATTTCACCGGGGATTCTGAGGTGCCCTATTTCCAGTTCATCAAGCAGGCACTCCCGGCCCTGGTTCCCATGTTGCTGGAGACTCTGACAAAGCAGGATGAGGAGCAAGATCAAGAAGAGGGAGCTTGGAATCTTGCAATGGCAGGAGGGACTTGCTTGGGCCTTGTGGCTAGAGCAGTGGGTGATGATGTTGTTCCCTTAGTGATGCCTTATGTGCAGGAGAATGTGTCAAAGCCAGATTGGCGGTGTCGAGAAGCAGCCACTTATGCCTTTGGTTCCATTCTTGAGGGGCCGTCATTGCCAAAGCTTGCTCCACTGGTAAATGTTGCTCTGAACTTCATGTTGAGTGCTATGAAGGATGAGAACAACCATGTGAAGGATACAACAGCCTGGACACTGGGAAGGATTTTTGAGTTCCTGCATGGGCCTAATGTGCAATTCCCTGTCATTACACAAGAGAATTTGCCTATGATTCTTACAGTGCTTCTAGAAAGCATCAAGGACTCACCTAATGTGGCTGAGAAGGTTTGTGGAGCAATTTACTTCTTGGCACAAGGATACGAGGAGGGTACAGGTGCTCCATCACCTCTTTCTCCCTTTTTCCAAAGTATTGTTCAAGCACTTCTGGTCACTACAGATAGGGAGGATGCGGGTGATTCACGACTTCGGACAGCAGCATATGAGACATTGAATGAGGTTGTGAGAATCTCAACAGAAGATACTGCTACAATTGTGATGCAGCTAGTGCCTGTCATTATGCAAAAGCTTAACCACACCCTAGAGATGTCGGTTCTCTCTGCTGATGACCGAGAGAAGCAGAGTGAACTGCAGGCCCTTTTGTGCGGAGTATTGCAGGTGAGCTCAAACCTAATGTTCATGATATGGAGTGCATCTTGTTAATGATCTAATTGCTTTGATTACAGTTCCCATACTGATACCTCTTTCTGTTCTTTGCATGGTGCTAGGTGTGAAGACTTTCAGGGACAGTGGTTTTCCTTTTGTTTGAATCTGAGGAATCCATCTGCATGGGGTTTATGCAGGTCATTATCCAGAAGCTGGGAGCTTCAGACACAACCAAGTTTGGAATAGTACAGTATGGAGATCAGATGATGAGTCTATTCCTCCGTGTGTTTTCCTGCCGTAGTGCCACAGTTCATGAAGAAGCTATGCTTGCAATTGGAGCATTGGCATATTCAACAGGTGCCGAGTTTGGCAAGTATATGACAGATTTTTATCGTTACTTGGAAATGGGGCTCCAGAACTTTGAAGAGTATCAGGTTTGTTTGAAGAATTAATGCTGGGGGCTTTCTTGTGAGTTACAAGTCATGTACATGTTGATGGGTTAGCTGTTGCTACTTCAGTTCAGCATTGGATTTCTTATTGCTTGTATTATAGTTTTTGTGTCTGGTGCTATTAAGTTTTCTCTGAAGGAGCATTTGAATTTCTGCAAACCTGCAGGTGTGTGCTGTGACAGTGGGTGTGGTAGGCGATATTTGCCGTTCATTGGATGACAAAGTGCTGCCTTTCTGTGATGGTATCATGACCCAATTGCTGAAGGATCTATCCAGCAACCAGCTGCATCGCTCTGTCAAGCCTCCCATCTTCTCTTGCTTTGGAGATATTGCCCTGGCAATTGGGGAGAATTTTGAAAAGTACCTCATCTATGCCATGCCCATGCTCCAGGGGGCTGCTGAGCTTTCAGCCCAGCAAGTGATTCGTGATGATGAGTTAATAGATTACAACAATCAGCTGCGAAGTGGAATTTTTGAAGCATATTCTGGAATCTTCCAGGGTTTTAAAGGCAACAAAGCTGAGCTGATGGTCCCATATGCAGGCCATATCTTACAATTTATTGAAAATGTTTACCAAGACAAGGACAGGTATATATGCTGTTGCGGTTTTGCAAGTGTTTTCCTAGCACTTAAATCAATCATGTCTAATACTTAGGTCACCTTATATGTGTGCATGCTTGTTATATTCAGTACCAGTTCTTTTGAGTTTACAGGTGGGGATAGAGGAAAGGGCAGTGGTACATAAATGGTGTTTTATGTTTTGCAAGGCTCTAGTTTTGCACCCTCCCTGTTATCTTGATATGCACAGAATTTTCTTTACATGGAGATGCACTCTTTTGTGTTTTGTCTTTCTACTCTGATATGCCCTGGGCTACTCTGGCAGAGATGACTCTGTGACAAAGGCAGCAATTGGGGTGATGGGAGATCTGGCTGACACTTTGGGGCCAAGTGCTGCACCCTTGTTCCTGCAAACTGTGTTCTACAAGGACTTCCTTGATGAGTGCACATCATCAGATGATCAGCAGTTGAAAGAGACGGCAGAGTGGGCGCTGTCAACCATTAACCGCATAACCAACGTGGGCTGAGGGATTTTGATTCAGTAGTTTGGATTCCCAGATATTATGTTTTTTTCACTCATGACTTTATTGTGGATGATTGTTTCTGCTAAACATGTGGGTCACCACACTCAGTAGATTTGTAATGTTAGGTCTAATTTTTATGTTTCAGGTATGATGATGAGAAGAAGCTGGGTATTGCTATTGCTGAACAAGGTTTTTCAGTGACCAGTCTCTGTAGATCAGAGGCTGATAGTTAGTACAATTTCTCTATATGGGGTTGAGAAGTGAGCAAATGTTCGTATACCCCCTACCCCCTTGATTCATATCTCAAAGTACCACTGCATGTAGGAGGATTTTGATCAACTGTTGTAGCTATGTGTGTCATCAAAGGATGGTAGATCATGCTGGAAGTTTTTAGTTACATTTCATGGTAAACTGCAGAAGAACAATTTCATTTGTTCCCATATTCCACCCACTCAACTGTCTAATGCTGTTCATTATGTTTGCAGTCCGTTCTTAATATGCTTTGACCTTGTAGCTGGTGGCAACAAGCAAAATGGTTTGGAGATACAATCCCCTGTATTCATAGCTTTGTTTAGGACAATAATATTTATAAGCAGTTAGAACTTTGCTTACTTTCACCAGAAAGATTTGTGTGTTGGGACTGCCCTTGGCTTTAGCACAAAAGTTGTATTACTTCTAGTCAAATGTAGAGTCCTTTTTGTCTGCAGTGTGCTGAGTTTGTCAGCATCAAAAGTTTTGTTGCGGTAAAATGCTTCTAGTTCATTTCCCAGTCACAAAGTTGGTAAAGTTTAGACTTGTAAATCCTGAGTGAACAGAAACATATGAATCTTTTCAACACATTATGAAATCTATGATTGCATTTCTTCCTGTGCATTCTTCAGTAGGATACAGCTCTGCTTTGTTGTCTCTAATTGTGGTTGCATGACAGGAATTGAATTGGTATTCTGGGCTAGTAATATGTACTGACAACTGACCTTTGTTTTTGTGTTGCTGAAAACTGATGATCTTGTTCTGAAGTTTGTATTGTCTGCAGGCTTGGTGTCTGCTCATTGTGGTTTCCAAACTTGTGGTCTCTCTCCATTGTCATTGGTACTCAAGGCAGGTGAGTTTATCAGCCCTTCTCATCATGTATTCCTTCGATACAAAAGACTTCTGAAAGAAAAAGGATCAAATCTCAAGTAACTGGATCAATACTACAGGTACAAATTCAGGCTTAGAGTAATAAACAAAAAAGTTTACAACACAATATGTGTTTTTTTCCTGTGGTTGTGGGATGCAGGATGTTCTGTGATTGGCTTGTTGAGGTTTGTTCTAGTTGAGTCCTAGTCAACATCATGACTGAGTCTTCCTGTTGCTTCTAGAAATATGACAGAAACCCAGGAGACAGATTTTATATAATGATTTGATGAAGATTTTGGGCAGAGTATTATATACTTATCTACACCCCCTATTGGGAGGTAATGAAGTCTGTGGGTAGTTATTGCTGGTCTTCACTGCTATGTTTGACAAAGGTGACAGTCAGACACTTTGTGAGCAACTTTCATAAGGTTATGAATACACTTGCTATCATGTCACCCTCAAATTGTTGTTGTAGAGATTTCTCTGTGATTTCATAGATATGTTCAGTTTGTGCCCTGGACCAACCTGACCCATGAGCTTCATCATCAGTCCTCATTGAATATGTTGGTATTTGTATAAGATGCTGTGCCCAGATCCATGAACACTCTTGATAGTTCCTTCAAGTTACTTATGTATGTCTTAATATTAGGTTGAAGTTCATCATGCATTTCTCCACATAATTTCATTAACAGAAAATTGTTGCAACAGCTTACCCTACCACATAAATGTGTTTATGTTGCACAGGTGACTGAGGTGGAAGGCAGAAGTAATGTGCAACAGTATAATTTTCTTAACCAACAGAAAATCCAATCAGAGGTGCATATCATACCTGTAGGTGGATGGTGCAATTGAACTTGTGGACTGATACAATGAGAGAAGAGTAAAACAGCTGCTGATGCTTTCCACCATAGCATTCTAGCTCCATGGGTCTGGACCTGGAATCCCAAGACAAGCACTTGGATTATGGTTAGGAAGAAATTCAACATGCGAGCACATCTACCTGCAGCTAGCACCAGGGAACACTCACTGCAACAATAGCAGTGCAAGTTCCATCACATTACTGGTGGTAGGTTTGCCTGAAATCCAAATGTTATCATTGATCAGTTTGATCTGTGGGCAACTGCTGTATCTGTAAGATTGCAGAGATTCCATAACACTTAGGAGGTTACAGAGATTTCTTGACAACTTTAGAAGACAATCAGTGCACTCATAACCTCATGAGACTGTTGCTCATGTCAGACATTTGTCTTCACCAATCCTAAGGAAGATACAGCATCATTGGATGAGAAGATGATGCAATGGTAGTTTGGAAACCACAAAGTACCTGTAAGTTCTTGAACTGGTCTCATCACACAATTGAATTCCTCTTATAGTTTTTTATGACTGATTTTGAAGAATGGAAATTGCTATTTTCAGAGGAATTTCCTATTTTCAACTAGAGCAGTAGATTGAACTGCTCTTGCACCTTGACCTCAAACAGTGATTCATGCAACTGTGGCATCTTCATGGATGAGAAATATGATTCATCCATCAAGAGCCAGAAGCCTCATCCAAACATTAGACCCATTAAACTAAATCATCAGCCGATAACTACTTGCCACTTGGATTATTACCTCTGCATTAATATTGGGTGGCAGATTATGTCATTTTTTGTTAACAGAACTACAACATGATCTTCCAATGATGATCATAAGTGTTTAATAGTGACCAAAATGTGCCTGTTGAACATAATTTTTTTCTAGATGATAGAATCTGGCACCTGACTTTAAAAGTGGAATGACCTTGCCCTTGCCCATTATGTTTGTTGCATCACCTAGCTTGCAATTTTGATACCATTGTTTACAAGCTGTCAAGTTAGTGCACACAATTGGAATTCTTTTTCATCTTTACTAGTTCTCCCTGCCTCAACATGAATATCCATCCATATGACTTGTGATAGAATACAAATGGGATTTGGAGAAGCTTGCAACCCTTAGAGTCTTTCTAATTCACAAATCCTACAAAACTCCTCCCTACAAATGTTGCAATCCAAGTCCAAAACAGCCAATTGATAATCATGCTGACAATGCCTAACATCTGTCATCTGACTGAACTTTTCACCAATGTTACAGAACACACTCATCTACAGACCTGTCATATTTCAAAATTACATGTAACATTGGATTTGTTTTGCCAATGTTGTATAGGAATCATCAGACAATCACCCAAATGGCATTTAACAGTTCATAGTCGACAAAAGGAGTAATGACCTTCAAGAGGAATTCCCTCAGGTGTCTAAAAAAACAAAAAACCACTATTCACCAATTCTTTGTGCAAATTCAACAAAATTCTAAGGCAATAAATGTTTCAGATTTTTTTAAGGTTGTCTAGCATTAAAAGAAAAATGTAATCTGACTCTTGATGTTTTAGAGTGACCAGGCTGCTTAATTCTTGAATGTAGCAAAAGAGGAGGTTGGGGTGCTGATTTTTGCAGCTGAAGGCTACCAAGAGCCAGAGTTGCTTTGTGAAAATAACAAACCAGCATTAATATACACTGCACATCAACTGATTGATTAAAAATCAGTGACAACTGAGGCACAAGGAAATGAGAACTATATACAAGTGCGATGATACTGTCTGGGAGCTACCATGCATGCAGGTAACTAGTTTGACAACTGAGGTGGCCATTACCACAAGAAACAAAAAAATATGTTTCTTGTCCACAGAGCTTATTGCACAGCCTATGTCCTTCTGTGCAAAAATACTCAAAATGGGCTCTACACCAGTGTACAGCTTGTAACAAGCCTTGATGTAGAACTTCAAACCAACTGTCGAGCAATTGCATGTATCCACCAACATAAACTCAGTGGACTCAAATCTTGATAGGGATTGGCTTCCATGTCCATTTGTGGTCACGGAGGTTGAGCCAAGCAACCAGCATGGATGCATGGGAAAAAACTACCACAAGAAATATGCAAATATGTCTCCAGCCCATAGAGCTTATTGCAAAGTCTATTTGTCCTTGTGTGCTCACAGCACAAAAATACTCAAAATGGGTCTACATCAGTGTACAGCTTGCAACATTCCTTGCTGCAGAACCTCAAACCAACCAGAGCAGTTGCATGTATCCACCAAAATAAACTCGGGTTCAATTGAATCTTGAGAAAATAGGCTTTCAGGTCAATTTATGGTGAAGGACGTCGAATAGAGCAATCAGCACAGATGGATCGGAGAAAGCAACTGCAAGAATACCAAGTCCACATATCAAAAAAGTGTCAAGAAACACATTTTGTGTGTGCATGTAACGAGAAACTTCTATACTTCCATGTAACAATTTAGATTGATATAGACTTAACAAGACAAAGCAAAGCTTGGCAAGAGGACAGCAGAGAAAAGGGCACCCATAAGTCTCCACAAACACAAAGCATAACATGAAATTCAACTACAGCCTTACAAAAGACTAATGCATTTGTAATCCATCTGCAAGGAACTAATATAGGTTGGAAGGATGGCAATTTTAGGCAGTGGGACAGACCTGCTTGTATCTCTGTTCATATCTCTGTGATGTTTTACAAGCCTTTTGTCCTCTGTTTCATTCTCCATTCTTGAGAAGGATTGGTTTCTCAAGAGTTGCTGTGAAGGGTTTCTGGAAAAGCCAATGCGTCGTGAGTTTCTACTGGATGTTGCCATGTTCTTCAACCAGGGGTCAGGTGTCACAGCTGATGTGGAAGTTGTACAGCTGCTGAATATAAATCGTTTAGCTATTCGGCTTGCTGTTACCACTTCTGCCTTTGCTTGCCTCAACTGCAAAAAAAAGAAACATTTTCAACTACCTGCCATCAAATACCATAACCAGATTTGGTCACCATCCAGGCTACATCATTCTCAAAAGTATCACTCTATGTGATCTCTCTGGACCATTGAGGCTATAGAGCTTTGTGATCCAAATGTCAAAGCAAAAACAAAACGTCACAAGCAACAAGTTTGCTGATTAAGCTTCCAGGTCGTGAAACACAATTACTTCCATGACTAAACCCAACTCGAATCATATGACAATCCTCTTGAGAAAAACAGTACTCTTGCCTCTCCAACACTGGAGCACAAAACTCCTGCACAAGTAGGAAAAAAAGAATAACTGCACCTTTTCCATGGTGTTCCCAGCAGCCTCAACAGCTGCTTCACCAGCATTAGCAAACCTGTTTACCCACACTGCCCATAATCCACCCATCAAAACACACGTCATTCAGCTAACTTTGGATCTCACATACAAATTCAACTGTGAAACTATTATGAGGTTATTTTAAAGAAACTACAGCTGAAAATGCACTCATGCATACTAACATAAACTAACCTAAAGCAGTATATTGCATGGAGATAGCATGCAGTCACAGTGCCCCTATCTACTTCACCAGACCAGTTTCCTAGAAGTCAAAAGGTTGCAAAAGAACATTAACAAAACCTAAAGTAGAATGCCATACATGCAGTAACTATTTCTTTGCTTTCGCCTCTAACTTGCCCTGACAAGCAACTCAAGATGACAAATAAAGTACCAGAATCAATATGAGAAAGGCCTTACGTGGAAGCTTTGGGACACCAAGCCTTTCACACAAGGCATCACAGAAGTGGTTGCAGTTGCGGGAGAGTGGATCATAAGAGGAGCCATTCCACTCACGGCTGAGCTCTGACAAAATCTGGCCAATCCGTCTCCGCGACAAGAGGATATGTCCAAGTACAATACTTTCCCTATGTGTGTACATGGGGTTCATTGTTGGTGTACAACAGAACACACCAGTGCCAAACTCACAGTATCCAAATGACCATTCTTCACTATACACCTGCATAAAGAAGTACCCAAGCTCACTTTCAACACACAAACCCTTAGGGTTGCATAAGTTATGCAGTGTAACCTTCCCAATTGAGCCACAAAAATAAAATTGTGTGGCATGAGCTCTACAGAAAAGTAGGCTCTCTGGAGCAAGAACACAAAACAATACTGCAGGTAGTTGGGTCACAAAACCAGCATTTTGGTGCTTGGTGTTAGCTTGTGAAACTTAGGGCATAGACAGTCAACTGTTCGGATACCCAATGAGTCTGCAACATGCACTGTGGAAATCAAAACTGTGTCTAGAATTCTCTTGATACATCCTGTCTGCTCACTCAGTGATAAACACTTCAAGGCAATCTTCCAGGCCTAACTTTTGTAAAGAACTTTTTCTTTTCTTTTTTTGCAAATAGGGCGTTTCTTTGCCTCAATGAAGCCGTTGCAATATAAGTGACGGACCTGAATAGCACCGTGGAAAATGCCACCAATGCCCATACCATCGCGCAGTATCTTATTAAGTCTCCGAATGGTGGCGTTTGCACGTCCACTCCCGCTGTTCGTGACATCGTAGACATGTAGGACCACCTCCGTCATTCCTTGTTTTTTTCTCTTCTTTCTTTCTTGTGCCTCAAAAACCACAAGAAGACGTGGGAGGAGAAAACACAACCACCAAGCTATACTGCTCTCTATTCACTTTCTTGGTCTCTGTTTCTGGAAACACAACAAAACAGCAAGCAAGAACAAAATGAGAAAATGCTTTCAGGTTCTTCTTGCTCCTGTTGCAGCGAAAAAATTGCAACTACTTACACAAGCTCCTGTTCTTTCATCTCCATTTTCCTGTGTGTCTCATTGATTACCAAGCTCTGGTTTCTTGCCATTTCGTCCTTGAGTGTTTTTTTCTCAAGAAACCAAGAGAAGAAAAAAACACAAGAGAAACAACAAGGAACCAAAGAGAAAAGAGAAAAACCGTCACAGGTCTCTCCATTCACTTTCTCACATGAACACAACAGAAGGAGAGACGAAGAGAAACCACAAAACAAAAAAAGGAAAAAAAAACAGACAACGAACAAAAACGAACACTCAGAGCACCACAACTTCTTATTTACACTCTGCTGCTTCTCCTCTCTCTCTCACCTAGCTAACACACCAAAAGAGCTTTTGCAGCATTTTCTCACTTACTCGATTTTCGTTTGGTCGGAAGTATTGCCTGTGTCCTATTCCCCTATATGCTCCTTTCTCCTCACGAGTTCTCACTCACTCAGTCCTTCCTTTCTTCCTTTCTTCCTCTCTTCCTTTCTCCTTTTCTTTCCTTTCTTCCCTCCTTCCGTTGACCCTCATTTGCAGTTTGAAGACTGCAACTCCAATGCAAGAAAATCAGCATCACACTTGACCGGTTTGTCAAAAGCAGCGTCCATAATTCCCTTGTAATAAAACAAAATCTTTTGTTTGTTCTCGTGCTCTTGTTGTTGTTGTTCTGCTTCCCTTGGAGGCGCTGCGCCGTTGCTCCTCGTGCGCTTCTGCTCCCTGCAGCAGCTTCGTTGCTGCCACTGTGCTGTGCAGCAGCGCTTGTGGCGTTTGTTGGCAGACAGGAATCAAAGCGACACGAGACGAGAGAAGAAAGAGAGTCGAAGTACGTTAGTAAAGTTAACGTAAAGAAAGAGAAAAAGAAGCCAGCCTGACAGTAGCCACTTCTTTTTTACATTCAAATTATTTTTTACCTTTACAGTACGTAGGTAAAAAGAAAGCCCTCCCACAAAGGAAAAAAGCAGACTTCATCCGGGTACCCAGTGTTGGGCGGGTATCAACTTCTGAACACAGGTACCAGCTGCTGCCTACTGGTGGTATCGAACAATTTTGAAATTGAGACTAATATAGTCCTGGTATTAAACTTGTATTATCTCAAGTACCTACCAGTCAGGTATTGGTACGAGGTTGGTATTGCCTCATGTTATACCCATCTGGCCGGTTCTTTGATACCCAGGCCAGTACCTTGTATGTACAAGAGTACCCAACCAACACTAGTCAGTACTCAGTACCACAAGTTGTTTGTAGAATGTTCTCGATACTGTCTGGTGCTTCCCTTGTGATCAGACATGAAACCCGTTCATCCGGTTAAAACCTAATACAAGGATGCCATCCAGTTATCACATGGGATCATGTGCATTGTGGTGGCTAAGTAGCCTGAGTATACTGACTGTAGTTACAGTAGCCTGTGTGTACACTGACTGTAGTTATAGTCGGTGCTTTTGCATTTCAAAACAATTTGATATTCAAAGAAAGGGGTCTCTGGCAGCCTTAATTTGAACATGATGAATTTTGACAGTTTGAGAAGAACCAAAACTCAAAGAAATTCAAAGGCGTCCAGCACAGCCTTAATTTGAACATGATGAATTTGGACATTGAGAACTCAAAAAAATTCATTGAATTTTGCATACAGATGTGATACAAAGATAGAAAACTCTTGGCAAACATGATCAGCTGAATTTTTTCAGTGTATCTCTACATGGCACATGGTAAAGCCTAGAATATGTCCTCCACATAATGGCAGGACATTTTGAAAAACAAAACACCCACATGAAACGCCCACTCCATTTAATGTTTTGAAATACTTCACCCTGGAGTGAGTGTCTTTTTTTCAAATGCCCCACCTCTTTTTACTGTATTTTTCCCATGATATCCACCAGGTATTATGGGGAATATGAAAATTTTAAAAATTTGTCGGTTCTTTATGCAGGATAGCACCTTGGATAGGTGGATTCCTGAATTAAAAGCCCCTTGACTCCATCCAAAAAAAAAAAAAAACATTTATTTTAAGAGCACCCTACTCTTAGGCATTACCTTACTACACTTGGAGTAGCTCCTCACATGCCCTGTACCTATTTGGGCCATCAACAATATTTCTCAAACTGAACATATGGTTTCTCAAGCCTCACCCATAGACATGAAAACTGAGATTGTAAAAGGTGAAAGTATATTAATAAAAAACCACTTGTACCAATCATTCCATACAAGCAATCAAGAGAAATTATTAAACTATGGACATCATGTGCTAAAATATTGGCCCAAAGTCATTTTATTACCCCAATCCAACATCAGCCTTATATTATTCTTCATCCAAAACACATTGTGCCGTGTGCCAAAGGGAATGCTCTTCCTACAACACAAGGTTGTGATCTCAAAGCATGAGTTTTTGGCCAGAACAGTGTAAAGTGAAAATTTTGTATTTTTCTCCAAACTTCTCTTGGGGAATTTCTTTCATGTCTAAGTGCACCGACCACATGGTATATTTTGTGTAAGGGAAAGCTTGGGGTTCGGCCTGATGGCAGGCTCAAAATAAAAGGGCCTACAGTGAGGCAGTAGTCAAGTCCAGGCTTCCGGTTTGGGAATGTCCCCAGCTGTGGGGCCTTACACAGAATATAGCAAGAGGTAAAGACTTCCTTAAAAAGTCTAAACAACTAAGGGTACACTATGAGATTTCTCCAAGTGCTCAAAGGAAGACCTAGTAGACATAGAGCACCCTTGGGAAATGCACATGAGTGGAGTGAGTCTGTAGATATGGGTTTGTAGTTTGAGATTGCACACCCTTTTATAATGCACACCTGCTATAGAAATGAATAATGTACATTAAGGCATGTCGTATGGTGCATTCACACCTTGATGTTAAGTCAGTGTTAACTGAAAATCTAGGTAGCATCCTAGGTGGCACCCAATGTCAAATGGGTGATAGCTTAACCTTAAGTGAATTTTCATAGTAACTAGGTTTAAGTCCTAAATGGCTAGCATGGTGTTAGGGGACTCAACCTTAGAATCCCTTACACCAAGTGTGAATGCAACTTAAAGTAGAAATCTTACAATTGCTGTATATTACCAGAATAGCCCTCAACACTACTGAGTTGAATACTGTACCTATGACTAATATTTGGCATTTTTTTAATGAATATTTTATTAAATTTAGAAAATGAGGTGAGGCAGTTTCAAATTTAGTTTTCCAGAATTTCAACACATGAGGAACAACTATGCAAAGTGCACCTCTTGTTGTATATTTGTAATAATAATAACCCAATAATAAATAATATTTCCCTTTTTGAGAGTTTGATTCTCAACAATTTCAGCAAATGTTTATAAAATTTTCCCTTTTCTCAACTTAGACCTTTGGTGAATTATTTTGCACCAAACATCAGTTGTCTCTGTAAGGTGTACTCATGCAAATTAAAGAACATGCACATTGGTTCTGAACTGTTCTTTGTGTAGGGTAAACTCTTAAGGTGTGGGCATTCCCAAAATAAGCAGAGGGGAAGGCCCTGCTATGAGGGCAGTACGTACTGCCCTGGAACCGACGGCAGAGCCTAAAGCCTAGCTTGAAGCTGGATGAGTTCCCTCTTTTTCTCAACAGTGAAAGTTCGGGCACCAATTTTCAATGGTCAGGATCTCTGAGATATGATGTCTGATGCCTCAATTTGTGAGTTAACCAACCTCTTTTGCTCTTTGCAAGAAATGAATGCTTGGTTTCTTCTTGAGCATTTCTTTTGCATTTCATGCCCTCCCCATTATTTGGATCAGGATTGGAAATTCTCTCTCTTGTACATTTGCCTACATAAAATTTAGGTCTAAAGTTCTAAATAGTTAGTTTTTGTTGCACATATGTTGTATATAAGATGTGCATGTACTTACTCACCCTATCTTTCAAGTTTGACTTGTAACAGATTTTTGAATCTTAGTTTAAGTTGTGATTGTTTTCAAAGCCTAAGTAGAATTCTTGTTGGATATCGGTTTAGCCACCATCTTTTGAAAGGGAAAAAAAGGGCGAAAAGTCATGTATTAAAAAAGGATGTTACAATCCTGCATGAGGTTGCAATTCCATATGTGTTGCTCTTTCCCATTTCTAAGCTTCCCTTCAAATACATTAGAAATTTTCTGGTAGGTATTTTATGTATGAATGGAAAGAAAAATATGTATGCAATAAACTGGGCTCACAACAATAAATTTGACAATCATTTACACATAAGTATGTGTTTTGTTTTTTTTTTTTGGGGGTATCTTCTGGCACTTCTTGGAATACCTATTGGCTCTGCTCTTTGTGCAAACTTTGGCAAAGTTCACACCAGAAAAATGTAAAAATATGAAATGTTTCATGATGTTCACAAAAGAAAAAATGAACTCAGAAACAAACACTTGATGAGCAAACCTCAAAATGTGAGAGACATGTGAGACCAAATGAAATTTACATCATCGATCCCTGGTCTAACCCTCACAGGCAGGATTGCCAATCGATTGACAATCATTCACACGTAGGTGTTGTTTTTGTTTCTTCTTCACATGGAAATGGACACCTTAATTTCTTGTGTTGAGCATTCAATGTTTGAAAAGTACACTATTGTGAGCACCTGGCTCCCCTCACAAAATCCCCCGCTCCCCCCCCCCGACCTTCTTCAATGCTCATAGGTTCAAATCTCTAGTTATTAAATCAATCCTCTTGGAAATGTGCAATACTTACTCACATGCTCATGAACTTGGTATCTGCACCGGTGGTTTTTTTAAACAAAATTTCTGTTTGTAGCTAAAGTGGCGATCATCCCTAGGAAGATTTAGCCAAATCTGGCTACAAACCAAAAGTAAAAGTACACATCTTTAATCATCCTTCTAGATGTCTCGCTACACAATGACAACCACATGTATGAAATCTTGTGAACTTTTTATAAAAAATTCTCACTTCTGGCCATGAAAACCTTTAAAATATTACTTTTTTCTATATTTTATTTCTCATTTTGGCGATATATTGCCAGAAAAAGGAAGGATGATCTGCACCCATTTTCGCCAGAAGACTACGCTCATGATTCTTCATCTTTAGAGGGTTGGAAATTTGGATGTTGTTGGGTGCAAATATGTAAAATCACATTCCTTCTTCAAAAACAAGTACCATTTCTTTTGAATTTTGGCTTATTGACTCTGAAATGACCAAGAAGCCCATCTGGTGATCACATTGTTGGCCAACTAAGCATGACAGTGTATCTAAGTTTTTTCTTCAAGAAACTATAGGTTAGGAAGGAACCCAAAGAGAGAGAGAGAGAGAGAGAGAGAGTTATAGATGGATGACATAATTCAACAAAAATACTTTTGAAACAATGACCTAATTGGCCGATCCATATAATTCCTAATACCGACTCTCATGCTTTACTAATACTAATTCCTAATGCTCCCATATTTGACTAATACTAATTCCTATCTTGGCAATGAGTAATTTGTCTGATGTTCAGGTGAAGAATCAAGACACCATTTCATTGTATTGTAGCTAAACCAAGAGGGATGCACTAAATCCAATATGGTGTATCAAACTTTGACGTCCTTGATTATTGCTGGCAATTCAAGTCTTCATTAAGATGGGGGGATGGACTAGTTTAGGATTTGCACTACTTACATGAAGTCTCTCTACTATCCATTTGTAAAGCCTACTATCTTCTTCTCAAACTGGAAAACGCTTCTTCAGTCATGAATTTTGCAATTGTATTAATTAAGCTGGGCCTTGCTTAAAGGACAGAGTAATAAGTTCATTTTGTACAGGGAAACAGGGTTCTTCAGTCAAACAGGCTTTGACTAGAGTCAAAGTTTTGTTATTAGAAACCAAAAGAAGTTTGTACTGTGATTACCTATCTAGTTCATGAGGAGGCTATATGAGCTCACTTTTAAAATACTGGATTGCTGGTGAAGTCACATGGCTTGTCCATATTTTGAAGTCTCAAACGAAGTCTTGAGACATCTTGAGACCTGGTTCATTTGTTCGATCTATCACTGCCTATCAATGGTCATGTGTCAAATTCATGTCCAAAAGATGTGCTTCAAAAAAATGAAGACATGCATTGATTTTATTTTTTTTTGAGAGAGAGAGAGAGGACAAATGAATTTCAAAGAAATTTAAGCCTAGGGGTGCTAACCAGCCGTTTTTTTCTGGCAA
>Ga0209208_10004055_pt1 | contig 20891 bp, 13 predicted proteins | sample S1TSphfallax_3_FD_187694 | JGI IMG/M metagenome (GOLD analysis project Ga0209208, IMG submission 187694) | Host-associated microbial communities from peat moss isolated from Minnesota, USA - S1T2_Fd - Sphagnum fallax MG (SPAdes) (version 2) | ecosystem: Host-associated > Plants > Peat moss >...
AGGATCCACCAAATTAAATATTAAAGTTTTCATGTTCAACCCTTATTTTAACATTGCAAGGTGCAAACGGGCTAATAGGAGCCATTGGTGCCCCTTTAGGTGGTTGTTTTTTAGGGAATTTTTTTAGAATTTTTTTTTAATCTTCAAAAAAAAATTAAAAATCTTTAAAAAATTATTTGTAATATTTTGTTAAGTTTTGTGTTAAAAATGTGTTATTTTCAAAGTTTTCAAACTCCATTTACAAGTCCTTTTACTACTTTAAATAATGATTTCACTTGTTTTTTACACTACTTTTGAAGGTCCAAATGTTACTGAAAAAATTTCATATTTTGGAAATTTATAGAATAAGCTATTATATTTGATAATGTGAAAAGATTTAACTTATTTTTTAATTAAAAATGTTTTTGGTGTAAAAAACATAAAATTAAACAATAGTTAGGTTGTTTTTGGCTTTTATTAACATGATTAAACCTTGCAATGACACGATGCATATGGTTATACTAGGAAAAATACCATAGTCTTTAGTATAAATTATTTGATATGAGTCCATAAATGTTTTCTATGGATTGTGATGGGGATGTTACATCACATAAAAAATAAATCCCATAATGAAATGATGACATTATCACAAATTGTTTTTCTACATTTCTACAAGTATGTTACATTTGATTAAATGAGTCCCTTCCAAATATTTAAAGTTGTTCCAATTTGTCTTGTAGCAACCTATCGTCACCCTTACAAAATTTGTCTTTTTGACAATCCTTTTATCGATTGTCTATTGTGCAATCACCTTTCTAGCATAAACAAATATACTCATTGGCCATGTCAACATATTTGTATTAGGCATGTGATCAAAGTGATGAATCTAATTCAACCATGGAGTCATGTACTCATATGTGTCACATATGATACAAATGTAATCATAGATTCATGTTTTTGGTGGAATGTGTCATTCATATCCTATTGGAATCTGGGCCTTTTGCAAAAGATGTTGAAATATTTTGGATATTTTGTTGCGTAGAAGACAACAATATTAAACTAAAAATGTTTTAAATTCCTTAGTCTTTGAATCCTTACATACTTATGAAAGGAGTCTAGACATGCCAAAGCTATTCAAATAATTTTGACCACCCATTGTAGCACATATCGAACATAAGATTAACTGAACATCTCCATTGTTTATTAACAAAATCATTTTTAGATGGGCTATTAAAAGAAGGATAAGATTAACCAATCCATTTCCATTTTTTTGATATGGTAATTTAATCACAAATCATAGAATGCAACATGATAACCACCAATTGCCTTACCTACTTACTTATCTATATAGTAACCACCTACATTTCCTATCTACTTCCCTATGATATGTATCCACTTAGAAGGTAGTTATTTAGACAATGTGAAGGAAAGGTAAGAGAGTTTATAAATTAGGTTACCGAAGCAAAAGCTTGGTAGTTTAATTATCATTCATCCACAAGTGAGTCGTAATGGATTTCCAATGGATGGTGTATGTGTGAGTCTAGGGTCACATTTGCTACAAGGAATTTGCAAACCAATGACTAGTTTATAGTTGTAATTGTCACATGGGATTGCTATAGGGCCTAGTTGCTTTGGATAAGTCACATGAAATTCTAGTCGCAAAACACAATATGTGGCACCAAATCACAATGACAATTGCATGAAGACGCAACTTATATGAACTTTTCATCCATCCATATTAGCTTATGTAACATCATCATTTTATAACTAATTTTATGATTAACAATGTAATTGCATTATTTATTTTTATTTGAATATTATTATTTTTAAATATTAGTTTCATATATTCATATATTTATATTATTGATAAATTCATTAATTTCAACTTATACCATGTTGACACATGTCATTATCTAGACTACACTTTAAAAACTAGTTTAAGTTTATGAAATAGGTCACCTATTGTGCCTACTTAAGCACCTACCTTAAGTTGACTATGCAAATAAAGAATATTCAATCAACATCCCATTGTTGATCACCACCCATGTCATTTGTGAGAATTGACCCTTAGAACCCCAAAGATGAAGATCAACTTCTTCACCACCAAGCCACCCTACTACACATTTGATGGTTAATTTATTGAAGAAACTTAATGTTCTATGCAATGTTGGTTCATAGTTCAACTGGTTCAATTGAACCCTCAATTCAAATTTGAAAGTAGAAAAATTCTAATGTCCTTCTATGTTTTTGGTTACTAGTTGCAACTTAGGATAGAATTTGGCATTTAAAAAATATATTCTTTTTTCAAAATTTGGTGACTTTAAAACCCAAAAGCACTCACTTTTTTCCAATTGGAAAAACATTCGCCCAAAAAAAAGCCCTGGTCTGGAGCAGCCAAATTTTGGTGAAGGATTTTCAGCATTGGTGAAATCATTTTTGAAGAAAATAATATTTTCGTCAACTATTCCCTTGATAGAAATCACCAAAAAATGGGGGGAAAATTCTTTGAAATTGCCATGTTTCTGCACATTGTTGAAGCCAATTAGCCATGATATTTTAAAAAGGCTTTTTAATAAATTTCTAATGTCATAGCTGATCTATAGCCAAATGTGGCTAAAATCTCCTTGTGGAACAAAAAGGATTGCCAATGTGGCAACATCACAAAAGTGAAAAGGAAAAAAACACTGGTCTGACGACGTCTGGACACTCCCAGTTCCTGTGCTGCAATTCATGTCCACAAGTGTCCACAAGTGTCTGCAAACCCTCGACCACCTTGAGGATCACCAACAGTGTTTTTTTTTCTAGGAATTTGTGTTTGTAGCTAGAGTAGCAATCGTTCAATGGAAAATGTAGAAAAAGTGGTGATCATATCCCTATGAAGGTTTAGCCAAACATGGCTAGAAATGAGAATTAAAGTAAAACTCTTCAATCATCCTTCTATATGTCTGGCTTCACAATGAAAACCACATGTATAAATCTGACGAGTTTTTGGAAAAACAATTCTCATGTCGCGAGTAAAGAAAAGGCAAGATCACTAAGCTTGGCAGATCCCGATGAAGAAGACCAAGGATAGGAAGTGGGAAGGGTGTGCAATAGCCCCAGTTGCTTTGGGTCTTAACGAGGAGCACCTATCTATCGGCTGGCACCTCCTCCTATGGATGTAGCTGCTTGCTGCAATTGGCAGGGCCCATGCGTGCATGCCAGGCTCTTGTTGTTATTATTAGTAAATTAGGCTACCCATTTGCCATCTCTGCCATCTTATCAAGCAATCCCCATGCGTGCACTGACTTGGTTCAGACTAGTCCTCTTCCCACCAACAACAAAGTCTTGACTGCCAGCAGCACCTATGGGTATTTTTTTTCCACACACTAATTATGAAGGCGTCTTTCCTAGATCCAAGAGCTTGCTAGCAATTTTTTAAAACGCCATAACACATTGTTTCTAACCAACCACTTCTGACACCATCCTAATTCCACTGCATGCAGCAAAACAAAAAACAAATACTCTCTTGAAGGACCGATTAGAACACCAAGGCAAAAAGACAGATCTGCATGATTTCAACGACTAAAAGCAGGGTTTGGATGTGCACGGGGTTGCTGTCAGATCATTAGGTTTCAGCCTTTTCTTCGCAGGCTATATATACATACATACATATATATAGCCCAAAATCCTATACTAAAAAGTGCTGAAATCATGTGCTTTGAAAAGATTTTCAAAAGCCATAATTCGATCAAATCTTTTTACAGATGGTCCAAGTAGGTTTGCAAAAAATTGTGGAGGGATTTATAGGAGGAAGCAAGCTAAGCTAGGTTTTCAATTTTAGGGCCGTAGTGGATTCCTAATCACGTACTACTAATCGGGGTACGTCGGATAAATACTAGTCCACCGGCGGACTAAAAAGCTGGCAACTGCTGGGATTTACGAGTGTATGGAATTTAGGTGCACTGTACTACTGTAAAGGCTTTCACGTGGGGCATCAAGCTCGAGCTCGGAAGGGCCTTCGTACAGCCTTTTTTCCAGATCTTTTCAGTTGTGTATGGCAAGCAGTAAGGACTAAGGATATCTCTTTCCAATGGGTGTTGTCTGTGATGACCGAATCTGCCTGCGATCATAACAACTTTTCCATTGTAATTTGCCCTGGCATCAGCTCCAGCTGTGATTACAGTCTCCTCACAACTCTGCCGGTCTATAAAAAGTTTCTCTTTAGCTAGACAAACACGATTGGCTGCTGTGCTGGGGTACAAGCTAAGAACTTGCTTTTTTTAAGTGTAAAGAATTTCTGCTCTCCATCATGTTAATGCACATGTGTTTTGTGGAACTGCCCTTTGAAATTATTCTCGCCAATCTCAGCCCCCTCTTCCTGTATTCTACTCAAAGGAAGATTCTCAAGTATCCAAAATCTGCTTGGGAATGTGAAATAAATTGAAGTTATGGATAGGTAAAGGAATGACATTTGTTTGAGACTGCATTATAGGGTCTCTCTCCTAGGAGACTTGGGAACTACTCCCTTATCTCCAGTGGAGCTTAGTATGTGACCCTGCACATTCAAATTGGATGGAGAAAAGTAAAATTCTGCCTGTTGGGCTCACCAAAATGCTTTTCACCCTTCAATTTGGCATACTTTGCTAAGGCTGGTGAAAGGCACAGCAAGATGTAACACCTGCCGAAGAGTGTAAGAAATGTGATTTGGCTGTTGCTCCCTGTTTCTCATTGGTCAATCATAACAATTGGTGCGGGTGGTTTGCCATCGGTACCTAGTCTCTCACGTGTTTGCAGTCCCAGTTTTAGTTTTGTGGGGGCTGAGGGGGTTGCAAAAAAGTAAATTACTCAACTCAACGTGGATGTGAGAAATGTTTTTGAAGGGTCACATACTGAGCACCGCTGGAGATGCTCTTACTGGCCTAGTTTGCAACACCATGTTCCAAATGTTTTAAAAATCTAGACTGAAAATTTCAGTCAAACTAAGCAGCTGTTGGTCCATCTGACACATGGAAAGTTCGATTGGGTGGGCCGGGGGTGTAAGTCTTGCAACTTCGGCTAGCATGACAATTGCTAACCGGATTGTCCCCTAGCATTAGTTGGAAGAACTTGCAGATTATCTATGGATGGGACATCTCCTTCTGCACAGATGGAGCTTGTCTAAGTTTCCTTCCGTATATACTACTTGGACTTAAGAGGTATTCATTTAATCTTGGGTGGAATTGAATCGGCCATCTATTCATTCTATGTGTGCATCAATAATTGGTAGGGGGGACTCTAGATGGATGATTTTGGAATAATTCTTTTCCCTTGTGTTACCTTTCTTGCCTTAAAGAAAGAATTCTATCTTTTTTAGTATTCTGATTTTTCAGCCTTTGAGGAAGTGGAGAAAGACAATTTTGTCAAGTTCAACTCCATAAGTATATATATTTTCCCAATTGCATTGAGGTTTAGGGTTTTTTGTTTCCAATGTTTGCTCTACCTGGAGATAACACGGCTGTTGCACCTGGGCGCGGATCCGTGATATTCACAAGAACTTAGAGGATCATTCCTGTGTGGTGGTGTTAAATTGGTTGGACAAAATCGAGAACAAATTATGTGTGGTGGAAAGTAAGATAGAACCAAGTATAGGAACTAGTACTTAGGATGATGAGCCACTATAAATGTGGCCATGCCTTGAGAGCTTCAGCACTTGTGGCTGTCTCAGGATTTATTACAGCGGTTCCATCATTCTGGGGAGGGAGGACTATGGAGTAGAATACTAGCCTTTGTAGTTATGGTTCGTGACAAAATGGGAAGTTCCAGCCATTGACAACCCCATCTGGAATGGCAATTTGCCAGTCTGGGTTGCTGGGCCATCCGCCATGTGATCTGGACATTCAACAGTCACACACCAGTTCGGAGGAATAGAATGGCCATTGGCTGGTCATGAAAGGAAGAGTTTTCAGAGTTCAGACAAGACATTTCTGGCAAAATCAACTAGATTTCAGGCCGGTTGTTTGTATAAATATATTGATCAAAGGGTAATATTGGAATTCCAATGAACCCACAATAAACCTAAATTTGTAAGCACTAAACAGTGTACATAGAAGGATTCTTCTGAACTCAGAAAGCCAAGCAATCATCAAATGGTAGTAAACTCTACAACTAAGACCCATTGCTGATTTAATGCCCTCGAACATACTGCGAGGCCATGTTGGCACATCATGCCAAGAATTATCCCTCAAACAAAAATCAGACAATGAACAGACCTCCTCTGAATTGGCAAAGCTCTTTTGGGCTGGGGATGGAGGCAGGGAGGGAGGGAGGCACTGAAAAAGCCTCTGCAAACAATCTATAACATGCTTGTCAGTAGGTGTAAGTGCCCAAAGATGAAAGTTCAAATGGCTCTCATTATTCATAAAAACCTCCAACCAATTTTGTAGTGTATTCTACGGTGCTCTTATAAAGCATCTCTTGTAAAGCATCAATGCTCATTGGGCATTTCAAAAAAAAAAATTGCCCATTTCAGTTTTTTAAAAACTTTCCCATGATACCCAGTGGGTAGCTGCCAGGTATCAAATGGAGAAAAAGTTAAGAAAACAAAGAATTCATCATTTTTACTATGTGTAATACCCTCAAACGCAGGCATTATTAAAATAAGGACCCACTTTGCTTTATTCTGGTAATGCCTGTGGCCAAGACTCTTACCCTAGAGACAATCCTGCACTCCAAGTTGCTATTTAGAGGTATATATTAGCAATAAACAGATACATTAATCATGCTCTCCTCCTCAAAAACACAAAAGAAAACAATTAGATGAGTATTGACTAGGGGATACAAGAAGGAACTTAGAGACTCTTCAGACCATCTCCATGCACAACAGTAACATGACCTCTAAACTGTATTTTGGATGGAGTATTTTTGGGTGAGGTATATAGCAAGAAAATTGTGTGAAAGTAACCCACTTGAGACCTGTCAACAGACAATGGGGCAGCCAAAAGGAAATGACGGTTTTTGATGGGCAATTAGGTCGACTGATTGGGCCGATTGGTGATCTTTCAATATATTGTCTGCATTTTCATGTTTACCCTTTGTTTTTTTTTTCTCTCCCTTTGTTGGATGCTTTCTTTTGATGAAGTTTGGCAGGGTTTTATCAATTAAATGCAACGCCAGTCCTGTCGTCATGTAAGGTTAAATGTTAGCTCTTGGGATGCTAGCAAATGATGCAACATCACAAAATTGAAAACAAAAATATCATTGTTGCTCTGTCTCTCTCTCTCTCTCTTTAAACGCTATTAACTGAGCTCTGGCCCTGACATTGCGAATGTGTAAGTAGCGTGGATGCTGCTCTACAGGGTGATCACTGCCTTTGTTCTTGTCATGTGTCTGCAAGGGGATCGAGATTCCCTTGATCAGACCACTTGGGGAGATGGGTAAAAGACTGGCCTCGTTTGTTTGTATCCTTTTTTCTGTTGGTTTTTCTCTTTTGGTAGGGTACTCAGCTAAAGTTTTCTGAATATATACCGTCAATCCTCGTATTTAAAATTCCCCTTCTTTGAGAAGCGTGCCAATTAGGGGAGATTTGAGCCACTTCCTTCGACAACTACTGTCTTCTTAATGAGTGAACACGAATACAAACAAGGCATTTTCCACCATCTCTCAGGCCTGGGCCACTGGGCAGTGTGTCTTCTGCTGCCCCAGCTCGGGCTCTCAAGAACACCATGATGAGATCAAGTGCTGACAAATTTACAGAAAAGCTTGACCCACCCCAATTTTAAGTTTTTGTTTTGGGAAAGCTTCTTTTTGTTAGGGGTGGGGGGAACCCAAGACACAGAAATTTTGTTACAGTCACAGCAGCATAAATAGGCTAGTTTCAGACTTTGTTGTATAATTGGCCACTTGAGTTCCAATTGACAGTCTTATCCCCACTTGGATCCTCCTTGTATCTTTTTCAGTAGCGTGATCCTGCATAGGGCTCTGAGAGAGAGTGAGAGAGAGAGGGAGATATTCACCCACATTTGGTCCAAGAAAGACGCCAAAAGAGAGAGAGATTTAGCCACACACCAACAAGAAACAACCCCATCTTCAGGAACTACATGGGAAGGGACAGCTTCCAACAACAGATGGAGTTCTGTTTGCAGCTAAAGATGTCCTTAGTCTGTGCTGAGAGTGAACTGCAAGCAAGGAGGGGGAAAGCAAGAGATAACCCACTTGCACTCTGTGCTGCTGCTCACTACCAACCGGTGATGATCAACGGTTGAAAAGATGAATTGATTTTGTGAAAATTAAGCTTCATTTGAGTGAAAATATTGAATGATATTGCATGTAACTTGAATTGAATTGAATTCGAAAAAATTAATTGAACTCAATTGAATGCCCAAAAAATGTATTGAATGGAATTGAATTTTTGTTGAATTAAATTTTAAGTCAAATTCAATTGCACAAAAATGGGATGCAATTTTTTGTAGAAGGTATTGAAAATATGCTCATCACTATGGTGTTTTTTCCTAAATTCTAAAAAAACATTTTTTCATTCATCTTTGCTTGAAAACTGACTAAACAAATTCTAATTTAGAGTTGTACTCCAAAAGGACAAGTTATGAAACCTTAAGCTGCTCTACTTAGACCAATTCTGATGAATTGTCTTCGTCACTACAATTTTTACTCAGGAATCAAAAGAATACACGACAGGAAACGTAATCCATCAAATGGAGTCCTCTTCAGAACTAACAATATTCTGGTGCTGCCACTTTGATAAATGGTCTGGGCTGATGGCCTATGGTTTCTGGGAGGCCAGTTGTTTGCTTCCGATGCTTTCTTTTCCCTTTGGAAAGTCATAAACACTTGTGTTTTGGTAAAGTTGTTACAATTCTCAGTAATTGTCAAAATAACAACACACAATCTTTTCAAGAGTGTTATGTTCTTTTACACACAGTGATGGTTGTGCTGTTTTGTTTTACAGCAAATTGCTTTATTTGCTTGAGCTTGCCAAAGCAACCCAAACAAAACAAAAAGGAGTTATAATTGCATGAAGGTTATTTTGTATGGGTCTACAATCTATGGTCATGTTGCTGTGAATTGTGATCCTGGAAGAAAAATTGCCAGTTTGTTGTTGGTTTGACCAAACCTCGAACATTGGGAAGATCTAATTCCATTCTCCTATATTTTGGGTATCTGTGGATGATTCTGATTTCATACTGTATTGGATGCATTGGATTCAAACTTTTGTTGGGACCTTTCAAGTGAAACAAAAATTGACTACATCAGGAAGGATTTGATCTTTACACATATTCCTTTTCACATTTGCTTGTGGATGCATATGCTCGCATGTGTAGGCCTAAACATTTTTTCTTCACTAATTTTGAGCATTTGGAACTAGAAAAAGACTTGGATGGAAGAGAAATTGTGAAGTCCAATGTTTCAACCAATTGACCACCTTTAAAAGGAGACATTATTCCCCTCTTTGCCTAGAAACATACCACTCATGATGCCTAGATTCACATAAGTAGCAAACCATACCTATTACTCATGTTTGGCAAATCTTGTTGAAAATTTAATTACTTGAAAAAAAACAAGGGTCTAGCAGACCCAATCTGAATATTTCAAAATTTCAACAATAGTTTCTAATGGTGCATTCACACTTGATGTTAAATCAGTGGTAAATGAAAATCTAGGTGGCATTCTAGGTGGCACCCAATGTTAAATGGGTGATAGCTTAATGTTAAGCGAATGTTGTTTACCTTTTTTTTTCAGCTGACCCTCTTAGGAATGAACTAGTGCCAAACATGAGTGGAAAGTGTGGTATTTAGCTAGTAGCCAACAATTACCTTGTGCAATCCATATCTGACTCCTCAAATAGTGAATAACATTTGCCATAGGCCATTTACTGAAACTAAAAAAATAACAATGTCCTACAAAGTGGGTTCCCCTTAGCTATCGGTTTCAACAACAACAAAATATGTAACTGGCTAGTTATAACTGTCTGACCCACTCAACTGGACAACACACACAAGTTCATTTTGTTTTGTGTACATGCCCAGAACCATCTTTGGAATTTGGAAATCTACATATTTGAAGGTCACTAAAACCAAGGTAAAAAAGAAGAGTTTCTCAATGATCTCCTTCTCAACCCTACATCGAAGCTCACAATGATTGTATTAGATCCAAGTTAATCAGTATAATTCAAAGCAAGTTTGATTTCATTTTAATGCATGGTCAGCAATTTACTAATCTTTCGTCATGCCGAAAAATCTTCAAACACTTTTTGTTATCTTGAAGCGTTTGAGAGGGGGCCGTTTGTTGACATTAGAGTTGCACTCTGAGAGTTGAGTTCTTGATAGAATTACATTCCCTGATGATGTTTTGCTCAGCATGCATCACAAGAAGCTCCCAAGTACAAGATTTCAGCTTCAATGTTTTTTGTTCCAAGGCCTCACTGATAGTGGGATATATTATCATTGTCACCACCCAAGGTGGCATGCGGTGTCTTATTATCTTGTTTGTGTTCGGGGGCTTCTGTCCTGAAGTGAACTTGATGGAGATGGCAGTGTCAGTGTGTCTTTGGCATCACTTTACAGTTTACCATTTTGGTTGAGTGGTCAGCACCCATGAGTCCCCCCCCCTCCAGTGGCAAAGTGAACATAATTGTGCAGGAAAAAAAAGCATCAGTCAGATTTGACTTGATCAACCAGCTGCCTAACAACATAATATAGAAAATAAATAAATAAATAAATAAAGGAAAAACACACGGGCAAGGGAACAAGAGAAGAAAATAGAAAGGATTGAATTCCAAACAAAAAGACCACAACCCAATAGTGCAAAACACACAATATAGAGCTTCAAGGGAGTAGGTGTAAAATCCAGTGGTGTCTCGTTCTCAATTTCACAAGGGAACCTTTGATCCCAGTTCTAACCTTTCTTTTTTTTTCTACATTTATAAATTGAAAGCTTCGATCTGATCTAAAGATCTGTTTCTTCGAATTTTTAACCTTTGGTTCTCATCATTTTCACCAAGAATTTAAAGCTGGTCCAGTTTTAAGTGAAGTTTGGTTCTATCTCCATTACATATAACTAAACCCCCCAAAAAAAAAATTTGTATAATATTAGTTTGTTCAACTAGTGCACTTAATTCCAGATAAATGTTATATAATATTCTTAATGTACAACCAATCAAATGCACTAACTTGTTTAAAATGTTAAGGTCGAGTTTGAAGATATTTTTAATAAAATTATATTTATGTATTTTATAAAATTTGAACATTTTAAAAACAAGGCAACACTCCCATTTCAAGTTCCAATTCAATTTTGAAAATTAGCACGGTCTCCAGTTAGGTTTTATTGATGATTTGAAACTTGGAATTGTTTGGTCTAGAGATCTTAAGACTTGACCAATAACTTGGATGTGAACTTCGCTCAAATCCAAGTACCCATCAACATTGGTTAAATCCTTTTGCCCTTCTCCCTCTAAACTATATAGCCCAACAAATGTAACAAAATGCACAAGTAATGGGCAAGAACCCTAATATTTGTGGATAACTATTACAAATTGAACTATTATTTTACTCTCAAGATAACTAAGAAAACAAATTCAAACCATCAAATCCAGCAGTCCCATTTGCCTGAACAAAGAAACTTCACACATACACACAACCCTATTATGCTGAACATTCAAAATAATAGCCCCTTCCTACCGTTTCCATTGGCCCTCTAAAGTTCTTACAAACCTACCAAGGCATGAATAGACTTAGGGTAGTTTACTCAAGACTTCAAGTGTGTCACACTGTGGCCTTGCCATTCACATTAAAAAGTATCTTAAGGCAAAAGAAGACTTTTGGAAACTCAAATATTTCACCATACAAAAAATTATAATCTTCAAAAAATCCTCTAAAAGAAACCAAAATCCTTCAAGCTATGATAACTCTATTATAACTAGTCTAAAGTTTCAACACAAGCCAAAATATCATCTTTCAAAGGTCCTCATATAATAAAAATAGACCTATTATTATTATTACCTAGGGGCCAAAATCCATTAAGTTACTATTACTCTTATAATGAATCTAAACACCATATCCTTGCCTTGGTAGTAGGCGAGGCCAACAAAATGACTTTAAACTGAATTATGTTGGGCTTGGTAGGCTTATCACACACAAGTTGACACTCATCAACTAATGGTCTAAGGTCGGGGCTCCAATGAAATAGAGCAATCCTATTGGTTGAGAGCTATAAATTGGACACCCGGCCTTTAGATGAGGGTCCAAGACCAAAAGTGGCAAATTGAGGGTAAACCTACATGGCACCATTTTGGAGAGGAAATTAATTAGTTCGAACCGCTAATTTTTTTTTTTTAGTTTTTAATTTTTTAAAAAATAAATAAATAAAAAGGAGGGGGCTCAAAAGAGAGAGTGCATGATTTTGAGAACCATGATGTATGTAAAGCTAGGGTCCAAGTCAAGGATTCAATTTGCTTGAAATGAGTCCAATTTGGCTCTGGCTCCTAGGAATGTGAACCATGGACCCCCCATCTAAAGTGGACCCCGAAGGTGTTATGAATATCAAGTTAGTAAATGTTGGATGAATACAGACTGAGCAAGCAAGTCTGTCCATTGACTTAGAAGTGTGTTCCACCTTAGAAGTGTATTCCATCTTTTTCTCTTTTTTAATTATAAAAAACATTTAAAATTTTTATAAAAGACAATTTAAATTTTTAAATTTTTAAAAAACAAATGACCCATACTCACTGTCAGCTATTCATGAGTGTTGTCTGGTTCTTCCTTCTAGAAAGAACCTTCAATCCTGGTTTTGACAATTTAAAAAAAAATTGGTAAGTGACTATGGGTGTGCATTTGATCTCCAATTCATCAAATTTCTAAACTATTTTATTAAAAAAAAAATTTGGCAATTTTTTTCAACAAATTCAAGAACCCTTCAATCCCAGTCCAAAAAGGGGGTCTGCTTCCATGTGCACACTAACACTCCACAAAGCTGACAAGTTTAAGGGTATGGAAATTTTACAAGTTTAAATTGAAATTTGTGAAGGTTACTAAGTTTTATAACAAATTCAAACTAATTGCCCACTTATAAAGTTCAGCTTACTTGCCGAATTTTTGTAATAAAAAAATCAACATGCCTACGTTAAGAACCTAAACTTATTTTTAAACCTGTCAACACTAATATTTATAACCTATAGTCATTACATTATACTTATAATTTGTTGGTGTAACCCAATTCAATGTGAACATTCATATAGTTCTTTTTTTTTTGTTTGGAGGATTTATTCTGGGAGAGTGACTCAGGAGTCTCTTCTTTTGCAATTCAAAATATAAATGTGTGCATATTTTTTTATGTGTGTGATTTTGTTAATCTCAATAGTCTTGGGCACAAGTCTAGTAGTGCACAACATGGTACACAAGGTCAATGGCCCATGTTTAGCTTAAATTGATTGTTGGATTTCATAATTTACCATTAAGCCATATAATTATTGAAAGTTTTTTTAAAGAAAAATTTCACAATTTGGCAAGAAAATATCAACTACATAGTTATGTAGTTGTCATGTGCCATATATAATTATAAACATAATCATTTGTGTAGTCATATATGTCACATTTTGGCACAAAAGCTTTTCACCACCATAGGAAGTTAATTGTTTAACAATTTTGTGCACATTATGAATTGTGCAATTTGCTTAGAGGTTGAACATAAAGACAAACTTCTAGCTCCAAAATGGGATTTATTACAAAAACATGCCAATTGAAAGAAAATGAATAAACCTATGAGAAAGGTGAAAAAAAGAAAATGGTATACTTACAAAGATTGTAAGTACAACAAAAATGAAATTATTTATGTTTTCAAAGGGAGGGAATTTGTTTTGCAGCAACAAGTTGGTTAGTGAGAAGCACAAAAATCAATTCAATTTGTTACATTGTTCCACACACTAAAATATAACAAGCTAATGTTTGAATATGATGTTCACCAAGATTTATTTGAATTTTTGAATCATGAAGAGAATCGCAAAATGCATTGGATAAACATCTCTAGCTAGATTATGACTCAAGATATGCATAACATTATTTTTGACCTATCACAAAATATATTATTGGAGCAACCGAGTGCTAATCACTTACTTGTAATTAGATAAGTACAATTGACAACCACAATTAGTTAGTTATTAGTTGATGCTTATGTGTTTTAGAATTGGTTGTGAATACCAATCCTCTTGTCCCCGGAGTGCATGGAGTTAAACCATGTGCTCATTCCAACTAGTAGTGACCATTCTAGCACCACAAGGGTTAAAACAGTAGCCAAATGTCATATTTTTCAGGAGGAAAAAAAAAAAAAAAAAACTGACGATTATGTGACTATTTGGTACTTTGTGTTAATGTGGAAAGCAAATTCAAAATGAAAACATCACTATTTGCCATTGGATGATGAGATGATGATAGGTGTACTACCAATTCAACAAATGGAGAGAAATTGACAAAAACATCAAATTGTTCACCAAAAACAAACTCCATATGTAAAACATGCATTACATGCCACCAAGATAAAGTCACACCCAAATGTGTGAATGGCGTACTTCTATGAAGGATATAAATGGAGAATTCATGTGAAAAAGACGACAGCAGCAATGACCAACAAGGACATCTTTCATATCCGCCCTTTGAGAAATTGGGTGAAAATTTGGGCCTCATTCTACTGATGTCCTCTAGATTCATGGCTGTTGGTCAAATAATTTTAATTTAAATCTACTAAATTTGCTAGTTTACTACTCTCCATATCATTACCATTTCCAAGTATTATGGATGTCAATATTATCTCCATCTTGCCACTTGAGGGTTTTTTCATTTCAAGAACATTATTTGTGGGGGTTGAACTTTGAAAGCCATACCATCTTGTCCTCGTTCTTTTATTATTTCCATCTTGTGGAAATAATATGCAAGGTACATCATGTTGGGTTGGAGTTTATAGGTCCCCAAATGACGATTATTATATCATAGTACATTCATGGCTTCAGCACATGTTTGTTGAATAATTAATTAATTTTGAGGGTTCCATTTAGAAAAATAATAATATTCTAAAAATAATCCAAATGATTCCCCTTTTTTTTTCCTTCACAAATTTCAACATTTTCAAAAGTAATATAATTTTGTGCTGGAGCCACCATGGTATTACACTACTCTACAATAAAATTTGATTCTCCACATGTTATTATTACAAACATATACAACAATGTGTTGGTATCATTATTCAAAGAGCTTGTGGTTGATCCTGATGTTACTTAGTGGTTAATATTTCCCTTAATTTTCAAATGAAGCTGGAACACCTTCATTTGAAACTTAAAAATCCACATTTGCCACAGTTCCTTAGCTATTACCATAGTTCTATTGCAGTTTCAGCACTTGTGTGCTGAATAATTAATTTATAAATTTAAAAGTTTAACTTCATCATATGAATTTTTTTATTTTGAAAATTTTCAGCAAGTAATAATGAATATGATTATTAAAAGCACTATAATTGTGTGAGTTTCCTACTCTCTTTGTAGTTACATGGTTCACATTTAGCACATTTAAATAGAGTAGGCTACAGTTTTGAATCTGGCTGCTTTCAAATATGAATTTTACAATTTTGATCACATTTTTAAAAATTTGAAACATAAAGGCTGATAAATTTTCAAAACTTCGACAAAATATGAAATAATTTAATTTATGGTGAAGCACCAATGAAGTATAGTAGTAGATCTATGGGAAAAACTTTGCTAAAGTTTGGGATGTTTGGATTCATCCTAGAATGATGCTACATATTAACTTTGGAGGTTTATTTTAGTCAAAGAACCAATGGTGCAATGCTAGCAGCCATGGTGGAATGGTGCATGGTGAAGCAATAGTAAGGACATGGAATGGCTGAACTCTTTTCCCATAATGGACTTCTTATAGTGATGTAATATGTGTTTGAAAAAAGTAATTTACTACACACCAAGAGGTTTTCCCTTTAAAGAGAAATGGGAAAAAAAAAAAAACATTGATCACCTTAATGCTACTTGCCAAGAGTCCTATTATTTTAGGATTGTATCTCATTGTGTAGCATCACATTTTGTACCATGGTTATCATCCATTCACCACTAAACTCATTAACACTCTCAAATTAACTATGTTAGGAACCTTCGACCAATCTAAAATGTCCAAACAAGCACTAAGACTCTTATTATTTTAATCAACATATAAGTATGGTTTTCTCTTTGGTTGTAAAGCACAACCCAAAGCTTCTTTTGAGTCTTGCAAAAACCAACAATCATGCATCTGCCCTAATGATTTAATAAAATGTTGTAAAACAGCAGTTTTCTTTCATATTTGTCATTCTAACACAGTTGCTTAAATTAAACCAAACTTGATATTTTATTATTTTTGATGCATGCTTTCCACATACAGCTTGATTTCAGATACAAAAATAATGTTAAATAAAAATGAATTAGGAAATGACTTATGTTGATCTTTTAGTTAGTCATATCATTTAATTTGAATAATTTTTTTTGAATATTCTATTAATTCATATCATATCAAAATTTACATCTTTATTTCACGTGTTTGACAAAACATACAAGGTATCTTCCCCTAGTATACAAACAAATCTTGTGGAAAATAAACTAACAACCATTGTGGGTGCAAACTCAACAACATGTATCAAAGTTATGACCATTGTTTAATATTACTATATTTAAGGTTGAAATTAAAATTAGTGTTGAGAATGTTTAATGTGTCTATATGATAGTAATTGTATCATTTGGAACAAATGTTATAAGTATAGAATACTTTAAAACATTTGTATTACAATGATTTTATTATTTAACTTTATCCTCAAATGATTGAAATGACTTTAAAATGACATAATCATGAACAATACTTTGAACACATGAAAAGATAATCTAGAGAATAAAAAGTGTTGGGAATGAATATTGTTTTTTGGAATGTGATGTTTTGACTTGAACCATGTTAGTAATTAGAAGAATTCTCACAATGTCTTTGTACATAATACAATGGGAGCCCAGCAAAAAGGAAATTAATTATTAAACACCTTTTTTTATTTCATGTTATGTGATGTTAAAACTTATTTGTGAAAAAATAATGCATGTCTGCATTTACTCAGAAATGAAAATATACTCAAAATTGATTAAAATAGTTGACATCTTGTATGGAATTTGTAATATCTATTGAATAGTATAATTACATATGTTTAAATCATGTGAAGAGTTTGACAATTCTCATATCACAAATGATGTATCAGTTTGTTGGCCATAAGTGTGTGATAAATTGAATTTTGATGAATAATCACTTTCATATGAAAGGAAAAAAACAATTGTGTTTCAAATGTTAATTAGATGACTAATGAAACAAAATACTAAATGCAATCTGAAATTCAATGTGGGTTCTACTATACAACATACATCATAAATATACACACAGGGCTCTTGGGATTAAAATTAAAGATTAAAAAATTCCAAATAATATTAGCTCCCTTTCTAAACTTTCTACATTCATTTATGTCTTTGAACCATTTTTTTCAAATTTATGCATCTATTTTTTAACTCCAAGATCGTCAAGTAGTCTCATGAGGTTTGGCACATTGATAAGATTACTTTTTCATCCTTTAAATTGGCATCATATTCATATTATCCAAAAAATGTTTTTTGATGAATTGTCTATTGCTCACCAAGCCTGCTTAGGTCGAGGTGTGGACCTTTGTTCGGTAGTTTATTGCATATCTTCCCCAAGTTCTATTTATTCTGATTTCTATTAACACTCTTGGAGTTTGAATTAAAGCTCTACGGTCCTTCAATAGTTAGCCTTCCTCAATGTGTTTGTAATTAACCGATGCATCCATTGGATATCCCTCTTGTATGATGTGCCCATGAAAGCTAACATATAAAGACAGATGATTATGTGTACAATGCCTTTATAATGCCTATTATTCATGAAGTCAAGTTCCATGTGGTTAGTGCATACTTACATGCATTTCTATACTCCACACTTCTGTCTTTTTGACATTGTCCTCTCCAAAGGCAAGGTTCACGCCCTTGCAAATGTCAACAATACTGATCATTCACAAACAAAGATTCTTTCGCTCGTAATCATTAACTTAACAAGGTCACAAAGGCAAATTAAAAGGGATTATTGTAATGAATCACACCTTTCATATGATCAATTCCTAGATGTCTTTATTGGTAACAATTTTGGAATACTAGACCCCATCTGGGGGTCGTACAAAATATCAAACTTAAAAATATATCCAGAAAATTTGATTGAAATAATGAAAGGAATTGCAAAATATCAAGCACAAAGAATAAGACGACAAAGGAAATTGGAACAACATTGGGAATAACCATGAAATCAACTGCAACATCTTTTTGCATAAGGAGTAAATTTCATATCTTCTTGAAAAGTTTATTTAAGGTTGAAGGATTGAAGGGCAAGGCATCAAACATGCCAAATGGATACCTTGTAACCCTTCAAATGTGCAAGACATAGTGAGCAGAACAAACATTTTAAGAAAAGTATAAAAGAACCAAACTAGGCTTTTTTAGGGGGTTCACCTAATAAACCCACCATACTGGAAATGTCCATCTATCTCTATGAAGGAATGTAGTTTGTTTTGTTTTGTAGTTATGAGATCCACCGAACCAGGATGCTTCAGATCGTGTTCTTGGTGTCTTTGGAAAGCTCTCAACTAGGATGGGTGCATGGGCTTGGTTCCATGAAAGACGTTGGACTTGCAGTGCAAAAGTTCTTGAATATTGAATGATTTCTTCACTGAAAATTAAATTAAATCATAACTGAGAATTTCTGAGGAATTGGAATGTGCCTTTGGTGTTGTTGGAAAGATCTTGATGAGCAGGGATTTAATGGAATTTATTTGATAAGATTTGGATTCAGAATGTGGGAGATATTGATTTTTAAGTGATTTCTGTAGCTGAAAATTCAAATAAGTTCCAAAAAACCAGGTCTTGGAAGGAAAAATCAGTTGAGGACGTGGTAACACTTGGGCCAATGCCACAAGCCACACTAGTATGCATGAACAAGCAAAAGCAAATTTACACACCTAGATGTGATAAAGTAAAATAAACAACTTTGTGAATTTGGTACCTTGAGAATAAAAAGTACTAGGCACTTTGTGGGGGCATTGGTCTCCAAGCTAACTTAATAAACCTCTTGAAACATCATTATGATCCCATTCAAGTTTTGGTTACATACTGTTACCCAAGTCACCACATGAGCAACATGTTTCTATTTCTTCAAATTTATGTTTCTCATGTGGTGGCTCAAGTGTACAAGAAGTTATTCACATAGCAACAAAAAATTGTACAGTTGTATAAATTCCTAATTACATCACAATTCTGAACCGTCGAAATGCGATGAAACAAACTATTGTACAAAGTTTTTGAAAATAAACTCATTCTTTCATGTAGAACTGAAAGCAATGTTACAAGGCTTGAATTTTATCATGTTAAACCCTTCAAAACTCATTGAAACCAATGCCCCAGAAAGTGCTTAGTACTCTCATTCTAAAGCTGGATACTTACATTCACAGCGGTCGTATTTTAAAGAGGATCATCTTTATTGATCATGTGTGCAAGACTTAAGTACTCAATTACAGGACCAGCCTCCTTAATGCCAAGGGATATGGCAACTAAACAAAACTGGAATGAATTTATGAATCCAAATCTGTGCTGAACATTGATCTTCATACAATCTAGATCTATATACAAAAGAATTCCCATGCAAAAACAGAGCATCAAAAAGAGTTTCTTAATTTTTGAATCAAAACCAAAATTATGCAAGATTTAGAATGTACTCTGCTTTTTAACTTCCTATACTTTTATAGGTTCCATATGGACAAATGACACATATCCATCCCTATTTGCAATCAGAAAAATCCTCTCTGGACAGAATGCCCTATTGAGTAGGTGCGGTTGGATGTTTAAATCAGTTGTAATATCACCCTAGCTTATTTCCATTTGTAAATGAAGATTTTAGCCTAGGTTTTGGGTAAAATATAATGTAAATCAGATATGTATGATAGCACAGTCTAGTATAGGTTTCATTGATATAAAGTAACAATGTTGCTCGCGAAAATGCTGAAACAATCAGGAAAAAAAAATGTTAAAAAAGAAAACTAATTAAAGTTAATCACCATCACTAAAACAAGTAAGTAACTAAGTAGGGAATGTAAGTAGTTGTGACATAGGTAGGTACGTAGGTAAAAGACTAGGTATGTAGTCGGTTAGTACAAGTAGTACATAGCTAATCAGTGTAGTTAGATATTGGACGGCAAATACAACAACATAAAAAGTGTTTCCTGTCCATGAACCGTCCATCTTACATGGTGCAATGGTGTGCGTGTGGTTGATTCACTTTGGTCACCGTATACCATCATAGTAGCCAAGCATGTTCAGCATAACTCATTAAGAAATTATTAAGATGCGCACTTTTAACTTGTTAAGTGCATCTTAATAATTTCTCGATAGTCCTGGTTTTTCTTTTTCTTCATAATAATTATTAAGATGTACTTACTTTTCACTTGTTAAGTGCATCTTAACAATTTCTCAATAGTCGTGATTTTTCTTTTTCTTTGTAATAATTATTTAGTGTCAAACCAGCTAAGTTACTACAGGAAGAAGCATAATTTGTGCAGGCAGGTGTGAAAAATAGAGAGTTTGAAAGGGGTAAAGTTATTAGAAGGCGTCATGTGCTCCCACCATGGCATCAAGAGTAAGGACTACAACTAGAGTTGGAAATCATTTCTGATGGTGGTAACCCAAATTTTCTTTATTAATTAATTAAAATAAAATTTTAAAAGGGCTTGTAAATTTTGGGTAAATATTGACAGAAAAAGAGCAGTGGTAATGAGCGTAATAAGCCCAAGTCACGCGGTCCCGCCCCCCCCCCCCCCCCCCCCCCCCCCCC
>Ga0209208_10004056_pt1 | contig 20891 bp, 14 predicted proteins | sample S1TSphfallax_3_FD_187694 | JGI IMG/M metagenome (GOLD analysis project Ga0209208, IMG submission 187694) | Host-associated microbial communities from peat moss isolated from Minnesota, USA - S1T2_Fd - Sphagnum fallax MG (SPAdes) (version 2) | ecosystem: Host-associated > Plants > Peat moss >...
TTAGGGGGGGGGGGAGGGGGGGTTTCTTTGAATTAATATATGGTTGTTGGGTAAAAATTATAATTTAATTTTTTACAGTATTATTGTTTATTTTTAAAATCAAAATATAATTAATATAAAACATGCATTAATCCATGGCATTAAATGTTTTTTTAATGTAACATACATATTGATTGTTAATAATTTCAATTAATATTGGTAAATGAACTAGTTCATGAATGCATATGAATATGAAATGACAAATCAATTGTTAGTTCATCTTTTCTAGACTTGCAATTAACAACTTGCTAGGGTTGGAACAAACCATTTTTTGAACATTGGACCACCTGCAACTTTTAATTAATATTTTTTATGTTTTGTGCCATTTGTAGTTGTAGTTGGACAAGTAATGTCACATGTTGCGAATATCCCAAGTTTTTAAACCAATAACAAAATCAAATATCTAAGATGTGATAACATTTTTGACAATGTAAAAAAAAATGAAAGTTACACCACCATCATTAAATCAAAGGAAAGACCTTTTTCATATTAAATTTCAAAATTATTTGTAGCATGTCTACTTTGAAATGTATGGTGCCATGCATGAACATGGAAACATGTGGACATTTAAATTGCAAAAGGTAAACTCGTCTCACACTATTTACTTATGTTAAAAAGAACCAATGTGGTAAACGAATGTGCCACCTTTGGTGCTTTTGGATTCTTCTAGCCACCATTGATAGTTAAATCATTTTGAAAACCATCTACACAAAAGGATGGAGTCTAGTAGACCTCTAGACCTTGAAAAACTCAAAATACCATTATCACCTTCATTTTCAAAGTTTCATAGAAATGAATAAACCCAAAAGAAGATCATCATGGACTTGAACCTCTCCTATAAATTTCTACAAATCACTTTGACAAACCATAATGGGTTTTAAGCCCTCAAGAGGACACACCATGATCACCGTCCTTTTTTTAATTGAATAGACCTTCAAAAGGACCACCACCACCATCACCACCTTCATTTCTTGAAATTTCTTGAATTGGACAAACCTTCAAAAATACCACCACCTTCATTTTTTGAATTGGATAGACCTTCAAGAACACCGCCACCACCTTTCATTTTTTGAATTGGATAGACCTTCAAGAACACCACCACCACCTTCATTTTAAGCTAAATATATTTTCAAGAGAACCATCACCACCACCACATTTTTTTGAACTTGATACACCCTCAAGGGGACCATCACCCTCATTTTTGAGCTGGACAAGCTCTCAAGAGGACTAAGACCACCATGACACTAATCCTAATTAAGAGAGCTTTCACTTTTAAAAGTTTTGGATGTTGGATTCAATTCACACTTCCCAAGGGTCAACCTTCATTTTTTTGCTTGTGCTTCAAGCACATTTGTTCCAAACTTGTGTTTGTTTTCTTATTTCAAGTGTTCTTTTTCATTGGTTTTTATTTCTCCTCCTTTTCTCTTCCCCTTGAATTCACATGAAAATATAAACATAGAGCTCCTTGATGAAAGCAAATGCATTGAAGTATTTCAAAAATTGAAACACAAATGTTTCATACAACTTTTCCTTTTTAGTCACATGAAAACAAAAGGGAAATCATTGAGCGAACTTGAAAACCAAATTGCAAATTTCACATGCTTTAAGCTCACACAAAAGAAAAATGTAAAGCTCAATGTTAGAATTCAAAATTGTTTTTGCAATGGGCACACAACATGGTAGCAAATTCAATTGAACTCAACTTTGGTTGCAAATTTGAATTTTGTGCACCGTTGAACAACAATGTTAATTTTTCAAGCCATGTTTCAAATCTTGGCTTTTGTATATTGCCCAAACATGGGCTTCCAATGTCGAGTTTTGTAAACTTTCGAAAAAAATTAATGCACAAAATATTTAAACAATGTTGTGTGTTAGAAAATGAGGGAGTGGTTGAGCAATTCAGATTAAGATGGGTCTAAAAGCAAAGCATTTAGAGACTTTCTAAATCAAAATATAGAAAATAGGGTTTGAAAAAGTAATGAGAATATAAAACATAACTTTAAGAAAAGGGGGAGGGGGGGGGGGAGAACCAATTGTCAAAAAGAGCAAGCTAAGGATCCAAAAAAACCCTATCAAGATTTTGATAACTTGATTTTTTAATTAGGCTACAACAAGAACTTTCAAATCTATGTTTTGACAAATGAAGTTAATTAATTTTATATGTAATAGTTAGATGTGTGTTAAAGTCACTTCATAAGTACATGATTTGCTTAATGTTGATTAGTTTCTTGTTGCATCACAATACGAATTTATCATGGTTTTAAATTTGCAAATGAATCTTTTGTTTCAAGTGTAATGTGGACTAGTAAACACCTACACCTCCAACATTAAGTTGAACAAATAAAGGGTCTTAATAGATCACGAAGGACACACTAACTTCCATGTTTCTAAGAAATAAAAATTATGACATCTAGGTTTGGGGTTTTATTGTTTGACATCAAAATGCAAACTATTTATGGTGAAACTTGGGTCACAAATACCCCTTGGAATTGTCCATTTTAAGTTTTATGTTGGATTTTTTCAGTCACAAGCTTGAACAATTGTTACAATTCATGACCTCCTAATACACTTTGATGGCTTCATGTTCACGAGTGAAAATAGGAAAACATCTGGTATAATGAAAAAAAAAAGCTAGACAAAGTAAAGCAAATATTTGGCAAACTTCATGTGGAGATGAAGAGAGAATCTTACCTTATAGTGGAGGTAGTTTTGAGCATTGATGTTGAGCTAGAGCTTGTTGTCTACATTAGCTCAATATTTGAAAGCAAGAAACCCAACATCTTCATCAAAGATCCTAGATCATGTAGAAAGCATCTCAAAATGAACAAAAAAAAAGATATATAACATAATTTAAGTAGGCAAGAAATTGGGGTGTAGTCATAAACTTGAGCAAGGTTGTATTGTGACTCTAGTGCTACAAAAATATTTTGGAACACGCTTGTCCACAAGGCATGAATGTGGTAGTTGATTGAGCTCCTAGTTGGTATTACTACTACATCCATGAAAGCAAAATGTCCTAATTTCAATATCAATATGAAACATCCTTGTACAAGATAAATGTTAGAAGACAAAATTCTTAAGGAACTTATATGACACTTAAAGAAAGTTATTCTCAAGAGCTCTAAGTTAACAAACAAGTAGTAAGAAACAATTCCATTGCCTTCTACCAGTACTCACATTTCACATGTCCTAAATGACCCATCTTGAGATGGCATCTTGTTGAACAAACTCCAAACATCCCAACAATTCCCACATTTTGCATACATGTCAACCAAGCTCCTCCCTAGAAAGCACTTTCAACAACTTGTTCATGGGCACACACATATGCCCTCTTCAAGTGCAACTATGTTGACACATACATTTGGCACCCCCACAAAAGAAAAAGAAATTTGGAAATTTTTAGCATGTTAAACTAGGCATACTACTTGAGCAAGAGAGAAAAGAAAATGTGGTAATGCAATACATACATGAAGGAAAACCCTTGAAGAAAATAAATGCCCTTCATGCAAACAAAAGTTTGATAGTGAAAGAGGGACTTGAAAAGTATAGACGTATGGTGTATATGTTTTTGCAATGGGGTTAGATATATTCATAATCACTAGAATGCTCGAGAAGATATTTGGTTGCCAATTTCTCATACTTATCAATGATTTATGTACCACCATTATAGCTGACAGACATACAAGAATCCAAAAACTCCCTCAATTGCTTCCTGCCTTGCCAGCAGCTGCTGCAAGACCATGTGGCAAGTTGATCTCAACCTAGCTGGGAAATTTTCAGGATGGAGAGAATGAATGTCACGGCAATTTGGGCCAAAGTTGGCAAAGAAGAGTGAATGCACACAAGACAATGCAAGTAATGTGGTTTCCACCACAGTACTTTGATGGGTTGTTGGGGCAAGACAAAACACAAGTGGTTTTCTTCAAAGCTCAATACCAGCATGAAGAATGTCATGAAGAAGAAGCCCATGAGCTCTGGATGATCCAATGCCCCATGATATTGATGAAGGCAAACAACAGGAAACCAGTACCCAGGGACAGTGGAGCAAAGTGCAATCAGAGCTTGTATGCATGGCTGACCTTGAAAAGCTCCTCCAGGACTTGATTGCAAGAATTGATCAAAAACTCAATCATAGAAAGCTCTAAACCCCAAAAAGGCAGCAACACTATTCAAGACTCACGATCTAAATGCAAGATTCAAACACCAAAAAACAAGGAAATGTTTAGGGTTTAGGGTTTAGGGACAGCTCGAAAATCCAGTTCCTTCTGTAACATATACAAACCATGAAGAAGCAGAGCATCTCAATTGAAACATGAGTTTCTCATCAAAGCTTTCCATGAGTGAGAATCAAGTGTATGAGAAAACAGGAAAATTGAGAGATGACGCAACAGACAAGAGATGCAACAACAAATTGCCCCACTGGAACTCCAAAAGATCGGCAAGACCTGAAGAATAGCATGATACTACCATGTGAGTTGGTGTTGCAGCTCAGAGAAGCACATTTGATGAAGATGGAGATGATCTCTTTCTGTCTCTGACCTTGTCAGGCAGGGTATTAAAATGACTTGAATTGCAGTTCTTGGAACCTCTGTATAGTTCTGTAAACACTTCACCTGCAGGAGGGATTTGTGATGAATCTGCAGCCATTTTGTTGGGGATCTGCATGGCTTGCTGCTGGAGCTCCAGTAGCTTTTGATCTTTTCCTTCAAAACTGATTATTGTCTCTCTTCCAAAAGAAAAATGTTGTATGGCTCCTTTGAAGATGCAAGTCCTGCATCCATGGCTCTATGCAGCAGACCTTGAGGATGGCCTGAAATGAATTCACACAAGCAAAGAAGTCGATGCTTATCCCAGCTCTGCCTCCCATCTTCCTTCATCTGACATGAAGGAGATGTGGATTTGAGCTTCACCACATCCCAGGTTCGGTGTGCAAAGTCTGGATCAATGTGAAGGAGAGAAAAGCTTGCAACCGCTTCATTTTGTGCAGCAACCCAAATTGCTTCAATTCTTGATGGATTTAGTCTCTAGAGCCATGTTTTGGTGACAGATTGATAAATTAGGTTCCTTTAGTGCAGGTTTTGTGCTTACCTTGAGGAGCTCATACTCTAGACATATTTTTTGGGTATGGGGATTTGATGAAGTGCATTGATATCTTTGTTCTTATGGTAACATTTATGCCTTGCATGTGGAGACTACATATTGGGGATCAGCTTGAGCAACTCCACCAGTGCTCAATATGTGACCCTGAAAATTAAAATTGGATGAAGAAAAGTCAAATCATGCTGGTCTGGCTCAACAAATTGGTTTTGGCCCAGCTTTTTTTGTATGGTTTGCTGAATCTGGTAAAAGGCACAGCAAAACCTAACACTTGCCAGAGAAGTGTGTAATAAATATGATCTGACTGCTGCTCCCTGTTTCTGATTGGCCGATCATAATGATTGGTCCAAGCGCTCTGCTATTAGTAGTCTCCCACCTATTTGCAGTCCCAATTTTAGTTTTATGGGAGGGTTTGGAAAAAAGTAAATAACTAAACTTGGATGTGAGAAATATTGTTGTAGGGTCACATAATGGTCACTGCTGCAGATGCTCAAATCTGGACTTCTGGTTGTAGGCAAATGAAAGGTACCCAGACTTTACAGATAAGAAGACACAGGAAGCACTCTGACTTGAGGACCAATAAAACCTTCCACGGGTGGCAGCAGAGATGGCTGCAATGGCACCAGGCAGAGTGCAACTGAACCTTTTTTTTGCATGGAAAAAGAAGCTTACAAAATATGTGAAGGATGGGGAAACCTCAGAATATCAATGGAGCTTTTCCAACAAATGCAATGGGAAGGTATGAGCCCTCACAAATTCAGTTTATTTTCAGGTGATTCATGCATGTGATGCCTTAGGAGTACTTGAAGACCGCAAGGCATGTTCATGAACAGATAACTCAAAGTGGGTGTTGGTCTGATGTCTTTGTGGGTTGTATTGACATGTATGCAAAACTTTGACTTGGATTGCCATGATACTCATGTGGGAGGCACATCAGAGTCCAGTGATTGCCATTGCAATCTCTTCATATGGTAGGATGGAGGCATTCTGCAAGTATGCCATTTTTGGACTTTAATCTGTAGAATCACTCAAGCTGCACGTTCTGCTTTGAGGTGCATTGAGGTGCTTGGTTATGAAGCTCATCTTGGAATGATGTTGCAACCTTGACAAGCCACTCAATTGTCAAGTTTACTGTTCTTGCTCTGGTCTTTAGATCTTGTTTATGTCAGGGCTTCTGATGGTTTATGTTTTACTCCAATTTCCTTATTGGAGTCGTAGTCCAGAAATGATCAAACAAATGTACCCATTGCAGCCATCCCATTGCATGTTCTAGTATGTTTTGCTCTTGCACACATTCTGCATGTGCAAATGGAGTTTGTGGTCCAAAAGGTAACTGCATGGGATGGCTGCAATGGCACAGGCACAATTGAGCAAGTTTTGCATGGGATACAAGAAGGTGGAGAAATATGTCAAGGTTGGGCAGTCAACAAAGGAAACGTAGCTTTTCAAACAAATTTGCAACAACAATGCATGAGTCTTCATACATTCACATTTGTTTTGATGCTTAATGCGTTTGCTAGCTTAGATACTCTTGAAGAGGGCATGCATGCTTATGAGCAGATCATTAAAAGTAGTCTACTCTCTTTGTGGCAGTGGCCTTGCTGATATTAAGTCACAAGTGGGAGCATGGAGGATGCTTGGAAACTGTTCAACAAGATGCCATCATGCAACATGTTGTTGGATTGCCACAATATTGGGACATGTGAAATGTGGGCAAGGGCAGAAGTTGTTGAAACTATTTTCAGCAAATGCAACAGAAAGGTATGCAAACAAATCCTGTCACTAGTTTCCTTTGGGTGCTTAATGAGTGCCAGTGTAGTGGCACTTGAAGAGGGTAGGCATGCTCATGTACAGGTTACTTGAAATGGTTATGACTCACATATCTTTGTGTCAAATAGCATGATAGACATCTATGCAAAATGAGGGAGCATAGAGGATGCTTGGAGAGTGTTCAACAAGATACCCTCGTGTGGTGTAGTTTCTTTTGATGTTATGATATTGGCACATGTGGTGGAAATGTGGGCAAGAGCAAAATGCACTAGAACTATTTCAAAAAAATGCAACTGGAAGTTGTGCAGCCAAACCCTATCATTTCTGTGGGGGACACCGAATGAATGTGCCAGTGTAAGGGGCAGTTGGAAGAGCACAGAGTATTGATCATAAACAGATCATTCAAAGCAGTTGCAACTCAGATATGTTTGATGGGCAATAGCCTTGTTGACATTTATGTTAAATCTTGGAGCATGGAGGATGATGGTGGTGCATGATGCTTGCAGAATTCATGGTAATGTGGAGATGGGGAGAATGCATAGCAAAACAGTTATAGTTCCTGTAGCTGAGCGGTAATTTTCACATAGGGTAACACCTGAGGAGTGGGGAGGTCCCCAAATAATCACCCCAGAGGTGGGAGCCGAGGGTGGTTATATTGAGAGCTCCCCACTCCAAGGGAGTTAACCCAATATAAAGCTCTGTGAGGAAGCTCCAGAAGTCCCAGCAAAAATTCTGAATTTCCTGATGAAATCTAGAAACGACCCTAAACCCTAAACCCTTTTGGAAACCTTTTGGAATTGTGTTTCTAGAAGGTTGAAATCGTGTGTGAAATTGTGTATCTTGTCACCTTTTGCATGTGGATGGCTGAGTATAATATCCTTCATTGGTAGTAATGCAAGGAAGCTCATGGTGCATGCTATGTGGGTAGCATTAATATGTAGCCAACATGTTGGTATGTGATAGATGTTTTAGAAGACGGCATATGGACTAAATTACACCACCTTTCAAGGACATATATTGAACAATAGAGTGAGTTGTTCATCTGGTGTATTAAACATTGTGTTGTGTTCCATGTTTAACTTTGTTTGTATGATACCGAAACAAGTGTGAATTATAGATGATCTTCAGGAAGCTTGACACTTTTGTGGACATCATTGTTAAAAAAAATTAGACAACAAAAAATTGGTGTTCATAATCTTTTTCTTTTCAATTTTGTGAGGTAGATGGTCTGTTGATCAATCCACATGCGGACTTTGCCAAATTTGGCTACAGGTCAGAGAGGAAAGTATAAAAATTTAGGAATCCTGGTATATTGTGCTGGCATGCTGAAACCTATTATCTAAATCTAGCAATTTCAGATTTTGTTTCCTCTAAATCTGGCAAGTTTGGGCCATTTATTCCCAAAAGAATCCTTTGAAGAAGTCACACTGGCTTTTCATTTTGGTTTGCCAAGTGGAAACATATTTGCTGAAAATGAAGAATGATAAAGTTTATGAGTCATGACTTTCATCTTTTTTCCCATGAAACAAGTGTAAATATGGTCCTTTCAATGTGTCAAAGTCATATATTTTCAGGTTGAAATTTTGAAAAAAAAAGTCAGAAAATTTAAAAAAACATTGCATCAGATACCTTCAAAAACACTTATTTTGCACCATTTTGAAAAACAAATCCTGACCTGGTGAAAATGTGCCAAGACAAAAAACCTTTAGCCAGTTATGGCATCGATGAAAGCCATCTCTCATTTGTGGCATTGTTGGATCAGTTCAAGTTTTCTGGCAATTTGTGAGTCATTGAGTTGTTGGATTTCCAGGACATTATACAACCCCCCATCAAACTTCATGGCCACAATGTGGCAACAACCACATGCATGATTTTACATACTCATGCAGTTGTTTTGCACAAGAGTTTGAATGTTCTGCTACAGAACCCCAAAAAAACCAAATTTTATGTTCAGCAAGCAAGGAGTTGAATTTGCACAAGGTGCCATTTTGAGACAATGGAAATTATTTACTAGTCGCCGACTTCTACTCACTATATGGCAACAATTTTTTATTTTTTGAAAAATTTAACAAAAATCTCTACCAACATTTGGCCAAACCTACAACAACTCAGGCATTGCACAAGGCTTGGTGGCTTTGAGCCTATGAAGAGTGAACTAGCACCCACCATGGTTAGCTATGGAACCAGAACCAAACAGAAAACTGTTTCCTGATCACTTATCATCCATGCTTCTTGGTGCTCTGGGTGGCTGCTGGTTTACTCTGGCCCCAAAATGCTAGCTAGAGCCTTAGAGACAAGCACCCAGCATATGAGTTACGGCAAAAAAGAAAGTTGTCTTCCAAAGTCTCCCCACCCATTTAAGCAAAACTTAAGTTGTAAAGACTGGTTCTTCTAGTGTAATATGAGAGCTCCTTACAGAGCATGTATTTTATCTTCCTCTGCTTCTGGGGGCAATTCAGAAAACAGAAAGCCTGCTATTGTAGCTGTTCCATTTCTCAAAACTCCGTGCATTTTTATTTTTTAATTTAAAAAAATTTCCCATGATAACGTATCATGGGAAAAAATTAATTAATTGAAAAAATCAGTGCAGGTTTTTATGCTCAATATAGAAGCTCTTGGCCACACAGACTTCACTGGAATTGGGCCCGCACTCAGCTCTCTACCTTGTGCAAGCCCTTATTTCAGTAAAAGCCCTTGGCCACAGGCTTACCCTACACAGTTGAATCTTGAATCCTTCAGCCAAGTACTGTACTTGAGCGGGCCTCTACTGAAAGATTGCAGCCTTTTCTTCTTCTTCTGTGACAGACATCTCTTGTTCTGTACAGCTGCTAATGTCATTCATCAGTGCTGCAGTAAGCCGTGTTGTCATTTGGATAAGGAGGTCCTCCTAGCCTCCAACCTTGCATTCTGTACAGCAACCAGATGGTTTCGCAAACCAATAGTTATTCAATTTGAACTCCAGAGATTAGAATTTAGAGAGAGAGAGAGAGAGAGAATTCCTTAGGGGAGCCAGCAACAAACCAAAATGTCCTATCAGACATACATTTAAGTTTGATCGTATCGGTCCAAATCGAGCACTGTTCCTGTTATGGGCAGACACTAAACAGCCCCTATGAACTTTGTGGGTGTCAGTGTGGCACCCTGCATGGCACCCACATGGTTTGACCTAATGGCAGTGCATTACGTAGGTCAATTACGTTGAGCTTTTGCCTTTCCTCAGTGGAGTCGGTGAGTATAGTTAGCTGGCCCAGCTCTTGGTAATTAAGTAGTGGGTTCAAATCTAGAGAGAAGTGCCAGTACATGCAATACACACGTTTTATGTTATACTAAGCAGAACATGGAGAGTAAACTTAGCATGGAGTCCACTAGCATGCTCACAGACATTTTCCCTGCTTTGGCTATCACAATACCTGGTGGCAGATCGAGAAAGAATGACAACTAAGTTAAATTCCTGGTTAACCCATAACTTATTTCCGTGCAAGTAGTGGATTCCTTGCTTTCTGTATCCAACATCTGCACTAGGATTTTTTTTATTCTGGACTCTTGAAATTGGAGTAGTGCACAATGGAAGCATAGTTGGTCAGGTGCGTGCAGGAATGAAGACGGCTGGACTTGGTTCAAGTGTCCTTTCTCATGATCGTAATGACCTCACCACAGAGGTCATTCTGTATGTGCGAAATGGCTGGCACCACTAGGCAGGCCCTCCCGCTAGTATGGTGAGAGAATTTTGTAAGTTCTTACCTTATGGGCATGAGGGCCCAGCATTATTCAGGCCCAACATACTTACCCCTTGTTCACATATTCATCACTTCATATGGATTTGCTTCATGAGAATGGTAACCTTGTGCACTTCACGTTACTATGAGTAAAGCCTATGGGTGCCGTGAGACGCTCCCAAAATGTGGGACTATCGAAGGCTGCCTATTTTGGGAATGGTCCCACCTTGAGGCTTTACCCTGGGACTGAGAAAAGCTCCCTGAGCATTGCGCAGGGAGCATGTTGCCTTTCTATCCCTGGCCCCATCTACCCCCACTTCACAACAAAATCAAAGCTCACAAGATCTTTCATGGAAACAATGGCCCAAATTCACAGATTTGGAGAAATTTATTTCCAAATCATCAGTTTTTTATGATAAGTTCTAGTACAACATAGCCAAGAATGTACAAGGATGCTTTTTTTATAAGGAAAAAAAAAACCAAAAACAAGTTCGTATTCTGGTTAATAGCCAAATTTGGATTTTACTTTAATTAATTAATTACTTTATTTTTTTGATGATAAGTTATGACCACTTTGAAGTTTGGCTACATCACAAAATTGGCCAAAAAAAGATACGCATTGAGATGAGTAACCTTTTTTTGATTGGCAAAATTTCCACAATTTAAAATTTCAGAAATTAAGTGTTTTAGGGGGTTTCAATCCCTAGAAATGAGAAAAGAAGTAGTAAAGATCGTCGAAAAACATTTTTTGATGAATGGTTTTCAGTGTGCAACCAAAAAAAAAAGAGAAAAGGATGATGAAAGATTTGTACTTCATATTTGGTTTATAGCCAGATTTGGCTAAGTCTTTCTTGGAATGATAGCCATTTTAATTTACATCTTCGTAATTCCTATGGATGATCACCACTTTAGCTACAAAGACAAATTCTTCGCGATAAAAAACACTGGCAATGAGGTTTGGCACTAAATAATGATGAGAAAAAGAAATTCGGGACTTTTGAGACATTATTAAGGTGTACATAAGAAGTAAAATCACAGCTTAATAGTTTCTTAATGGTTACTAGTGTGGCCTGTGCCGTTGGCCCAAGAGTTACAATGTCCTCAACTGATTTTTCCTTCCAAAACCTGGTTTTTTGAAATTTATCTGAATCCAAATCTTGCCAAATAAATTCTTGCTCATCAAGATCTTTCCAAGAACATCAAAGGCACAATCCAATTCCTCCGAAATTTTCAGCTATGATTCGATTTAGTTTTCAGTGAAAAAATCATTCAACATTCAAGAACAACACAACTGGGAAGTACTTTTTGCAATGTGCAAATCAGAATGATGTGCTTTGAAGTACCAATGACTAAACAACCCCTTCTTGGCTGATGCAAGAAATGAGGTTTTTTGTGAATGAACAAGTGCATGAAAGCCTCTGTGATTACTACAACTAAGTGCATCAAAGATCATGAAGGAGGTGCCAGCTGGCAAATCTTTGGAGTCTGTTGATGAGTAATTTAGCTTATTATAAGTGAAGATTTGGTACTTGCCTCTTTTTCCATAAGTTCTTCTGATGGCTTCTCAAAGGCTCTGCGAGAAATTTTAAGGTGGGAAGTGAAGGTGCAATGAAGAGAAAGCTGGTGGGTGAAGAAGAAGAGATGTGCAAAAAGACATGTACAGTGGTTGAGTTTTGAACAAATTCTGCTGCTTGTATCAACTACTACTCTCAATGTGATGTATGCATGAACTTTTGGTTGGCAGAATCTCTCAAATGAATGATGAAATATTTGGGAGCAGAGGGGATTAATAATGCTTAGGGGATTTGATTGGGTGCTATTGATTCTGGTTCATTGTGATGGGATTGATGGAGTCATGCTGAAAGTGGATGTTGGGGAAGGCTATTGTATTCCCATTGAGTTGGTCAAGATCAAATTGTTGCCCTTGATCAGATGCATGCATTAAGTCCTGCAAGAAGGTTTTAAATGCATGTGGTCTAGTATTTGTTTATGTGCAGATTGAATCACAGAGTGGAGAAGTGAGGTTATGTTGATGAATGAATGTGTGAAGATTGTTCATATGTTGCTCTGTTTTGTGGGAATCAATGGTGATATGTCAACTTTTCATTTTGAGTCTGCATATGTTCATGTGACCTTCTTTCTAGTTTAGAAACCCCTCTGCCACTCTATTTTGGCCACACTTTATTATTTCTCTGGAAAGCTCAAGACCTTTGACTATCCTAGGTGATCATTTGGGTGTTTCTTAGGATTGCAGTAGACCAATTGTTTGTGAACATACCAGTGTTGGACTGTTCTTTGAATTAGGGACAGATACCCGCCAGTTTATCAAACCGGGTATATATTCACTTACCTGTTGGTTCTCAACATGTCAAAGAACTGGTTTTTTGTATACAACCAAGGTTTTTTAAAATGAAAATGTCACAAATCATCCATTCTTTAAGGTTTTTGAAGTAATCAGAATTTATGGTTCTTTGATTGTGAATTTTTTTCAAAGAACCAAAAACCGATGATTCTTTGATTTTGAAATAGTTAAAGAATCAAAATTGATGGTTCTTCCAAAATTCAAAGAATTGTGCAACATTGGAAAATAATTCCTTGCTTTTTGTATCTCTCAGCAAATGAAAGTGAACTTGGAGTAGCTAGTAGAAACTAGAAACCTTATGATTGTAAATGCTCCCAACATCAACATACTTGAAGTTCATCCACAACTACGTCACAATCGACATCTAGTTGATGGTGTGTTTGTGGGTGTTGGTTCATTCTAAGGCTACGCACATGTAATTGAGTTGCAATCAACATCCAATTGATGGTAAATTGGTGGGGTGTTGGTTCACTCTAAGGCTATGCACATGTAACTGAGTTGCAATCAACATCCAATTGATGGTGCGTTGGTGGGTGCTAGCTCAGTTTAAGGTTGTGCACATGTAATCAAATCACAATTGACATCTAATTGATGGTGTGGGTGGGTGATGGTTCATTTTAATATTGTGCACATCTAGACAAGTTAACCAAGTTTAGTCACAACTCATTGGTCACACTCAAAGATGAGTCCATATTTTTATCACTAGAGATAGCTTTTGAACTTAAACAAACATTGTTATAATTGATTCAACTCGCCAAGATATGGTATAGCATGCAATAATAGTTGTTGTTTAGGAGAAAACACAATCATAAGTGGAGCATGCATCAAGAGACAATTTCATTCCCCTTGTCATAAAGACTTATGATTGTCTTCATTCTCATTTTAATTCCTTTTTGAACTATTGTGCTTAGGCCACTATCACCCACCATCTATGATCTCCTTTAGTTCCCATGATGTTTATTTCTTATTATCAACAATGTGTCCATAGCCTTCCAACCTATGTAAGCAATTGCAACTTTTCAACATGTTGTCACACTTGTGAAGCATTCCTCATCTCTCCCACATATCGTAACCAATGCACCTATGTTGTTGTTAGCTGATTTGTCACAGATGATGTTTTGTAGTTTACAGCCTTCCATTTATTAGTGGTGTTTTGATTGTTATATTCTTTTGTGACATGTATTCTTATGCTTTTATTTGAGGAGGTGGCCTTGAGCACTGGCCAGAAATAGTAGAACCTCATGAGGCCACCTTAATTGTCCTTATTCCAGATCTCAAACAAGATCTTAAAACTTCGAATAATAAGCAACAAGAGGAGTTGTAAACAAATGGTAACCCTAATCCACTACACCTGCCCTTAAACCCTTGAGATCAGTGGTGGCAGCGATGGTGGAAGAAGATGAGAAGAGTATGAGATTGTCAGACTATACTTCTTGTGGACGGGTTAAGGTAAAATCACTCATCATTAAACAAACATGTTTGTATTATCGAACACTTTCCAATATTTGATAATTCCTAACCAAATTGAGCAATTTTGAGTAATTGGATGTGCAAATTGGAAGGCTAAAAATGTTCTTTGAGCATTAGAAATAAAGGAGCAATGCAAAAAACACAACAAGAAGATGATGACAGTTTGTTTCAATTTTTTTGAAAAAATATCTCTAGACCTTTCTTTAGTTCCAGCCCCATATCTTCTTTATTTTTTTATCTATTGTGAGCGATTAAAAACCTGATGGGTGTACCAACTACAGCTTTACAAAACTTCTTTGTATTCCAGAGGCAAAGATACAAAAATGTTAAGCACGAAATCCTAATCTGTTTTAAGTCACCCATCATCGAACACTGAAGCCCCCTTACACCAAACACCCATTATCTTACCCATCCCTTTATCGAATTGAGAGATGATTTTAGCATTGAAAGCATTAGGTGAAGGACTAAAAACGTTCTTTGAGCTTCGGAATCAGAGGAGCAATGTGTGAGGATTTGACTTCAATCGAGTTCTTAAATGTTCGCTCACTGGACTATCTACCCTACCAACCCTGCCTTTTTATTGACAGGGGTTTTTTTCCAGTGGTCTGTGACTGATGGGGAGGCTGAGAGAGACCAGGCTGACTGACACACAAGGTTGCCCTTGTTCAGCTTTCACCACTCAGCCAGCTATTTTCATCCTCCAATGGCTTGTTCATTGCTCTTCCAGCCACTATATTTTGTTCTTGATGGAACCAAAACAAACAGACTTGTTCTTGATCTGAGCAAGGTACGCATGAGCTGCACTTCGGCCTCTGAGCAGAGCCAAAGCCCGGCTGTCAGAGTGGCTGCTTTTCATTTTTGGGTAGCTGAGTGGACATTTTCTTGTGCATGTGTGCAGCAGGCTCTCTGTGTAAATAGTGCCTTCCTTTTGCAACAATCCAGTGACCATGGCAAGAATTTTACTTAATCTGGACACAACCTTTTTTTCTCCATACAGAGGAGGGAGGGAGGGAGGGAGGTAGTACTTGAGGGACACACTTCATGGATGGGGTCATGAATCCTGATGATAAGAAAGCACAGCCCATGAGCAAATGAAGACTCTACTTTCGCCTCCTGCAGATGCTGGATTCCTGGATAAAGATTAGAGTTATTCGTAAAGTCAGGCGATTAGTGGCCGAGATCGGCCAGTTTCGGCATAATCGAGCATCAAACGTGGAACTGGGAATGAAAATTTTACAAAAAGGAAATAACTGGGCCCCAAACTAGTTCTTCCACCAATTTTGGTGCTAAACTGCGTTTTTACCCTGTGTTTCCTTTTTCCTGAGCGCCTACACTGCTGCTACGTATATTTTCACTGCTCCTACCTGTACAACTACTATAATTACTCTCGAACCTTGTGCATAAAATTCTGAGTTCCAGCATTTCATACTCAGATTTGATAAATTTTCCTTACTTTGCGGATACCACTGAAAGATCCCCATAGGGGGTGAAAGCAGAGGAGATAGCAGGGTGAAACAGAGGGTGTGACTTTACGGATAACTCTATTATGGATCTATTATATTCCCCATGATCCTGCTCTCACTTCTCATTGATGTTTTTCATACTTTGAACTAGATGGGCACATGGGAGTCCACTTTTGAAACCATCTTGATGCTAGCTTACAACCTGTGGATGACTGTCAAGTGGGCCAAACAATTAACTATAAAGAGAGTGCCCCGACTTGTTTTTTTGGGATTGCTCATCTAGAAAGGCACCTTCTCTTTGCTTTCTGTTGCAAGGAGGGAAGAAGTGTCATTGGGCCAGAGTGAACCAACAACAGCCACACCACCAGCTGACAATGGAGGACAACTAAGATAAATATCAGTATTGGTGGTCTGGTATCACCACTTTGTGATACCAGACCGAGACTGGTATCTACTAGTAGGGTTCTCCAAAATTTTGATACCACATGCATAATGGTATCATAGCATTCTTAAATGTGATATATATGGCATCATATATGTATAATTTGAAGGATATGAAATGGGTATGCAATGGTATCAACATATACCTTATGATACCAGCAGATCTAGTATATAATAACTCTGGTATCAATGATGTGCTCACCTTGACAGATGGATGATGGGTGGACAGGAAACAATTTTCCACTGGATTCTCGGTTTCCTTAGCTAACCATAGTTGTTAGCTCAAGCCCTGTTTTTACTACCCTACTTACTACAATACCCCTTAGCCCCATACCTATGTACTAACCATGTAGATCATCTGTTTGCATCTGCTTATTATAGTAGCCATGTATTTTGCCTACCTGGAAACCTAGGAACCTGTGCTGTAAATCCAGGTGAAAAACCCAACATCAACCTGAGTTAGGGTTTATCCACAGCTGAGTCATAGCAGCCTTCCAGGGGAGGGTGCACTGGTGGTTGTTATTGGTCCATTATGGCCATGGACTCATTGCACAGAGTTGTTGCTGCCAACTCAATCTTGGGACTCTAAAGATTATGATCCGCTAGAACCAGCACAATCCTTTGCCTAGGGTTTAGGGTTTAGGGTTTCCTAACCTAAACAGTGACCCTAATGGTCAGTACCCTGTCCATCCCATTTGTCACCCAGGACTATATGATCAAGGGCATGATTGTAACTTCATTGAACCCATTTACATTAGAATTGGTTCACAGTTAAATTACACACTAAATTAGATTAGTCTAACTAAGTTACATTAAGCATAATTAATTTAAATTTATACACTAAATTAGATTAGTCTAACTAAGTTACATTAAGCATAATTAATTTAAATTTATAACTAATCATAATCATCTGACAATTAACACTAGCAAAAAAAATTATATCCTTTGGTGTGAAGAGCTTGTCATAATGCCACAATCTATGGTGTAATTATATGGACTAGGGTAACCGGCGAGAGGCCATACCCAAGATGTGAGCTCAGGGGCCCTTATTTTAGGACTGCCCTTCTCCGGGGGTGTTCACAGATGCAACAACCTCTTCCCTTTTTCTTTTCTTTTTCCTCTTTTTCTGTCCAAGGTAACTAATGGGTAAGAAAGAAAGTTGCAAAATAAATAAATAAATAAATAAATTGAACTTTCCATTTTCTGAAATGTTGCCATGTTTTTTGCAGAGGAACAAGACTAAAGAAGTGCCCATCCTTTGATGAAAGAATGAACTTAGTCTTGATTGTCTTGAGAGTCACCATTTGACGAGTAAAATGAGTGGAAACTTCTTAAGGCGTGTGACTGAGTGTTCAAGAAATGTTGGGGGTTTTCATCATGCAATGAATTTGGCCTTATTTTTCAATCACCGACTTTGCCCAATTAAATCAAACTAGTGTGGCCTGTGCCATTGGCCCAAGCATTACCTCGTCCTCAACCGATTTTCCCTTCCAAAACCTGGTTCTCGGAAATTCATTTGAATTTTCAGCGGCAGAAAAACATAAGATCTGTTGTTTACATGGGGCCAACATGATACTTTTCCACATTATGTGCATTGTGGGCTCCAACGACATCTCTAACTTTTGTCGTTGGCTGCTTAAATTAATTGTCCAGTGAAGCTCTTTGTGAGGACTTAGAGCATCTCCAGCGGTGCTCGGTATGCGATCCTGCATAGTAAAATTGGATGAAACAAATCCAAGTATGCTGGTTTGGGTCAGCAAAATAGGTTTTGGCTCCGCATATTTGCTGTCGTTGCGATGGCTGGTGAAAGGCGCAACAGCGCTTTGCACCTGCACAAAAGAGTGTACTAAATATGATGTAACTGCTGCTCAGTGTTTCTGATTGGTCCATCATAATGATTCGTCCAGGTGGTTTGCTATTAGTAGTCCTCAACCTACTTGCTGTCCAGTTTTTTTCGTGGAATTGCAAAAGAGTACATAACTAAACTTGTATGCGAAAAATATTTGCGCAGGGTCACATACTGAGCACCGCTTGAGATGCTCTCAGGAGGGTGGCAGGACCTACCACCCATCATGAGCTAACTTAGATTTTTGTTGTCCATATACAGACTTCTTGTGCTTGTCAGGTGACCATGATACTGGTCCCTGTGGTTCATTCTTGTAGTACCTTGGTGGATTCAGCATAAATTAAATTATTTTTTAATCTGACAAAAAAATTATAATTTTTTTTAATATGTCAAAATTGGCTTTGGCATAAATTAATTTTTTTTTAATCTTCCAGAAAAATTATAAATTTATTTTTGATTTGTCAAAATTTCGAAAACGTTGCTTAAGGTGTAAGAGTTTGATTTATGATCATCTTTAAGGGATGATCCTAAATAGAGGTCTGCTTAACTGCTGAAACAATTCAAATCATTTGAAATGAACTTACCTTACAATAAGTTTATTCTTTATTATCTAAATTTTCAAAATTAAAAACCCAAGTGCTGAACCAAGAGATTTAAGTAAAATTAATTATTTGGCATTCATGTGCCAAATCCACCAAGGTACTCTCATAATTCCTTTTGAAAAACATATATTGCTATCCTTTCATTTCCTTTCTATATCTGGATTCTCCAGGCATAAAATTGTACATGGCATCAATGCATCCATTATCAACCCCCCCCCCAAATGAACCAACACCCACCAACAAGCCAATCCATGAAACCTTGTTCCAATTCAATTGAGGATGAACCTTTTAATACCATGTACACCATATAGTGCAAAAGTTAATAGCACCCTCCATAACTACCTCCTATGCTCTCTCTCTTGTCCCCCCCCCCCTTTCCATCCTCCCTCCTATGTGAGAAAAATACAACAATGCAATCGTCACATGTGCACTCCACAATAGTTGACAAAGATAAATTGAAATTGATGTTATCAAGTATGAAAGTTCATGGAGCACATACCTTGTATTGATGGATATCCATCATGATGGTCAATGATGTAAAATTTATACACAAAGAGCATAAGGTCATTTATGGGTTCCATTCATTTTAATGAAATTGATCCATGTAAAACATTTTTATCCATCTAATTACATAGTTATAAGTGATGGTAAAAAAATTTCCCATTATGTTTCATACAAGCCATTCTAAACATCATATTTTTTTTGTTTTCTAAATTCAAACATTCCATGTATTATTTCAATTATCTTCCTTGGTTTCATGCTCCCACATGTTTTGAAGGTTCCAATAGATTCATTGGCTTGATAGACATATATGTCATGCCATGAAGGTTGTTCAAAATCATATGAGACCTTGACATTGTTGATTTTTCCATGCACTTGTTTTTCAAAACATGCCACCCTCTCAGCCCCTATTTCCCCTCAAGAAAAAAAAAACAACAATTAAAAAAAAATCGTACTCCAAACAATAAAATGCACACATATAAACATAATCTTAAATTTTTTAAATAGTGTATATAATAAGTACTAGTGTGAACCCGGTGCATAATGCACCCCGTCGGTCCCCCACCCAATCTTTCGCATTTCCCACTCCGGTTCACTTCCACCTATTAAGACCTTTAGAACCCCACCCCCACCCCCTCCCCCCCCTCCATGAAAAGAATGAAAATCATGACCCTCCTAAACCCTTAGCCCAAAAAAAGCGCACCCAAATCTCTTCACCCACCCTCCAAATCCCAAAAATACCTCCCCCATCGACGATGATAGTTGTTGTGCGGAAACGGACGTAAAAAGTAAGAAGTAAGAACTCGAGGTCCTGAATAGTTTTTGGGCCCTCGAGTTCGGGGGGATAGTTTTATTAAAAGTGATATGGGTTTCAGGACCTCGACAGACGGACACACTGACAAACAAACTTACTGAATTAATATATAAGATTGATAACATTAAACAAACTTTGATAATTATTATTGGTGATGAAACATCATAAAAAAAGAAACATTATCTAGGGATTGGTATTCATCACAATGCAAATTGCTTTTGAATTATGATGTCATCTATGATTAACTTTGAAAATTCCCATGGTAGTTAGGTGATAACTTTCCTTTAAAATTTTCAATAATTCATTAATTTTTTTCTTTGTCCAATTGTAACCATCCTTGCCATAACAATTAAAACGTGGTGTGCATTGATCACCAATAATGTGAATAAATCGAACTTAACACAATGAGGCTGAAACATAGCACCCATTGAGTAGTTTGACATTGGAAAATTTATTGTATTATTAAAGGGTAGTTCAACACAAGTTTGTTGAATAATTAATTAATTTTGAATTTTTCATATCAAAAAATAACATATTTTAAAATAATTCATTAATCTTCAAATAATTCTTTTTTTGATTTTTTAAATTTCAACATTTGTATAAATAACATGGTCAATGTTGAAACTACAAAGGCACTCAATAACATGCATTGTGTTTACATTGACATCTGGATTCTTAATGTGAATGGGGCTTCTTGGAAATAAAACACATCATTTAAATGATTATATATTTCAATTTGTGAAAAAAAAAAAGTTATTGGGTTTGTATTT
>Ga0209208_10004057_pt1 | contig 20878 bp, 11 predicted proteins | sample S1TSphfallax_3_FD_187694 | JGI IMG/M metagenome (GOLD analysis project Ga0209208, IMG submission 187694) | Host-associated microbial communities from peat moss isolated from Minnesota, USA - S1T2_Fd - Sphagnum fallax MG (SPAdes) (version 2) | ecosystem: Host-associated > Plants > Peat moss >...
TCTTCAGTCCTTTCTGCAGAATGGGAGAAGTCTCAGATCATCTGCAGATCCTGCAGAAGTCTGAATCCACAGATTCTTTCTTTGACTTCAAGGAAAAGTTTTAACCTTGTTCTGGTTTTCTGAATCACAAGTATGGTGATTTCTTGATTCTCATAAGAGTTATTGTTGTTGTTCATCCAATATGGTGAGAAAACACAACAAGAAGGAAGAGTAAGTTCTGTTCATCACATGATTCTAACTTCAAGTTCATCAAATATCCCTTGCACTTTGTTGCTACACTTTCATCTCTTTTACCCCAACACTCTCTCCTTCCTGCCTGCCAACAATTGAGCAATCCTTGCAAACTTTCTTGCAAGGAGCAATTGAGTGAATCAAGGTGTTTCTATGGGTTCATAACCACACATTTCAAAAAAACAAAGAACTGATTTTTGATATATGACCATGGTCCTCAAATTTTGAATTAATAAGAAAATAACTGTCTTTATAACTATGAGTTCTTTACTGGTTCTTCCATGAAAACCACAGATCCTTTGAGGGGTCTTTGAAATAGTTGGAGGTTCTTTGATTCTGAAATATTTATAAAACTGGAACTGGTGTTTAATTAACACAATCAAATACCCACCCAACACTGGTCTGCAGTGACCACTGTTGTGCAGTTATTTGAATTCATAAAGAACCACCGGTTCCAAAAAAATGAATATTTCAGAATCAAAGAACTGCCAGTTCTTTACTGGTTCTTCCACAAAAACCACAGATCCTTTAAGGGGTTTTTGAAATAACCGGCACAGTTCTTTGATTTTTAATTCTTTCTCAAATAAACAAAATGGATGATGCTCCAAATTCTGAAATATTCAAAAAACTGGAATGGCGGTTATTAACAAAATCAAATACCCACCTGCGGCCATTTTGCAGCCGAGAACTGTGGTTATAGCCGGTCCTTCGATTTTTTGAGAACCATGGACACAAATCTGAAGAACCGCTCTGATAACCGCTCATGGCCTGTGTGCCTGTTTCTAATAACCGCCCAACACTGGTAGGTACCTAGTAGTAACCTAAAAATCCCAACAATAATATGTAGGTAGGTGATGATTGCCCACTTTGGCATATGAGCCCTAGGTCTGTCTCTAGCACTGTTTTTTGGGGATTTTTTTTTTTGTAGCCAAAGTTGCAATCATCCATAGGAGAATGTAGAAAAAGTGGCTATCATCCCTAGGAAGATTTAGCCAAATCCGGCTAAAAACCAAATATGAAATACAAGTCTTCTTTATCCATCCTTCCATATTTCTGGCCAAGCACTGAAAACCAAATGTAGAAAGCTGGCAATTTTCACCTTTTTTAATCAATTTTGGCGATTGAAAACCTCCAAAGTCCCTTAATTTCCGGGTTTTTTTAAATTTCGCCAAAAAAGAAAAATGCTGGGACTCTCTAGTGTCCAACTTACCCATGTGCTGCTGTAAAAAGTCGCTATTTCTTTTCTCACAGCAAACGTCGTGGAATCATGTTATTCCCCCAGAATCCACAGCAAACGTCGTGGAATCATGTTATTCCCCCAGAATCCCATTATTTACTGACAACTTGCGTGCATAGATCATAGTAGTAGTTACACATACACGTATGCGGTGCCCGCAGTGTAGTAGAGCAGTGCGCTACACAACCAAGTGCAAAAGGGCCAATGTGAAATCAAGTCCAAGTCCTTTCTACAGGTAGCGACGACGAGGACGGATGCCACATTCGCGCACTCTCTTCTATTGCAGCACATGTGAGCTTTCCTCGCTGTGTGATTCTTATTGTCACGGGATTTCTTGTTCAAACTTTCAGTAACATTAATTCTATGTGACAGTGGGTGGTTTTTGTTGTTTTTAGTGTGATGAGCTTTTCTTGTGTGTAGGGATTTAGTGTGGAGGATTTGAACTTGGATAAGGAAGAGATTCAACTTTGTTTTTGTTTCTTAGTTTGCTAGCTTCAGTTTTGTTGTGCGTGTTTGTTTTCTTTCTTTCTTCATTTGGGGGATTGTAAATAGAATCCTCCCGCATGCATCGGTGCGGGGTTTCCAAGACACCTTTTTGGTGTAACAAAGCAGTGGTTTCTCTGTCATCAACTCAAGGGGGAGCGTCTAGGCACAAGCTCTGCGCAACTAGTGTACACTATGTGGCTGCTGGTTTCCATCTCCAATATGCGAAACAGGGAATTTTTGGAGCCTCGTGTTGCTATTATCCCAGGTCCTTGATTGGTGCCGTGATTCCGGAACGTCTCCAAAGATGTGCTTCTTATGCTTCTTCTTCTGCTAGTGAAGTTTGTAGATTGAATAGTGTTGCACTCTCTCCCCAAGGTGTTGCAATGAGTGGAGCAATGGCACAAAGTTCTCCCAACAATATAACATGGCATGAGGGTTGTGTTGAACTTGAAAAACGGGAGAGCTTGCTTGGACAAAAGGGTTGCATAGTGTGGATCACGGGGTTGAGTGGCTCAGGGAAATCAACATTGGCGTGTGCTGTTGAACATTGTTTGATGGCCAAAGGGAAGTTGAGCTATGTCTTGGATGGGGATAATATCCGCCATGGCCTAAGCAAGAATTTAGGGTTTTCAGCGGCAGATCGAGAAGAGAATATCAGACGTATTGGAGAGGTAGCCAAGTTGTTTGCAGATGCAGGACTCATAACTATTGTCAGCTTCATTTCTCCATACAAAAAAGATAGAGCTTTTGCAAGATCCCTAGTTCAACAAGGCAAGTTTTTGGAAGTGTACATGAAAGTGCCTCTGGATGTTTGTGAAAAAAGGGATTGTAAGGGTTTGTATAAGCTATCAAGAGCAGGAGTGTTAAAGGGGTTCACTGGAGTGGATGATCCTTATGAGGTACCCGAGAACCCTGAAATTGAAATTGAGGCAACAAATGCAGCAGGAGAGTTTATTTCTGTTGATTACATGGCTCACATTTTGATCACTTATTTGGAGGAAAATGGATTTCTCAAGGGTCCTTACTGATGTTGCAACTTTTATGTCTTAAGTAAGGTGAATGTTATATTCTTCTTTGCAATATCTTGTTTTTTGCAATAACAGATTATGAAAAAAATATTTTTATTTTTAAATAATATAAAAACATTCATTACTTATTGGCACATGGAGATGTTTCTAAAAAAATTTATCATCATCTGTTATAATATGAATAAGAATTGATATTAGAAATAAATTTCAAACATATTTATTGTTTGATCATTAAAAAATGAAACCATTCAATGTAACTATTGAAAATTATGATCAAAATTGTTGAAAATTTATATATAATTGAAAGGTTATTAGTTTTTTGTGTTTATTACAGTCAAAAATCTCTATCTAAATCAAAAATTTGATTGAAAATGAAAAAAATCATAACAAAAAAAATAATGTCTATCAAGTTGGATTCTTAATTTTATCCACGGTGTATTTTACTGAATTTTAAGTTTTTCTTGTATGTCTGTGTACAGGGAAAAAAAAGCATGGATTTACAAGTATATCATACTTATTTTTCAAATCACTCCAAAACCATACAATATGTTATGATTTATTTTCTTTCACATTGGTTGGCTCCATGTGATTTCAATATTGATTGTGATATTTGATAACCAATCCAAAGATTGAAAACTTTGTGTTTTTTGAAAAGTTTGTTAATTATACCCCAATTTTTTTACCTTCACTATTTCCAATAATATTATCAAACTTCTAAATCTTTCGTCTTCCTTTTGCTTAAATGTTAACCTTTCAAACATTGCTTAACACTAACAATGTCCTCGTGTGCTCCAATGCACTATGCAATGTTGCTCTATCCAAATGTATCCAAAGCACCTCCCTTATTAGCCTCTTATCACAAAGCATTGCCCCTACATGCATTTTTTTTTAATGGGATATTCCTTATGTACTCTTCAACCTTCCACTATACAAACAAACAAAACCAAATAAATATGAAAACTTTCTAATTCACATATGTAATTGTGCAAGTTGGTTTAAAAGTGCAAAACCAACAAAAATTTTGTCCAAACCTCTTTTCTATAATTACAAATGCACAAAAGACATCAAAGATAGGAAAAGGACACGAAAAACACACCTCAAGAGACCCGATATAATGAAAGGTTGATGTTCACAAGTTGGTTGGTTAATAATCAAGCTAATGAAAGAAATAGTGTGCACATCAAGTATCTAGACCTTCAAATGAAATGATGGTCTATAGGAATGTCCACCGTCTGCAATTCATAGTGTGGATATTGAGGTATGTTCCAATATGCTTTCTCAACATATATACAAGATTGCAGAGAAAACCCCACAACAACACTTTGAAGCTAAAAGGACAATGAATGTGGTCATAACCTTCCAAGAGACTCTCCAAAAATGTCAAACCATCACCTTCAACACAAATAGCAATGACTTTGAGTTACTATGCCTCCCTATTTTGATGTCATCAACTTCCAAAGCTAGGTGTAGATAAGCATGTAAATAATTCACCCAAAACTTTGGGCAAACCGTTATCCAAACATTATCATCCTTAGTTTCTCTTGCATTTACAGATGCAACCTGAAGACCCAATCTTTGATGGTGGCTAAAACTCAAGAGTTGTATCTAATTTAAAACATCAATAGTATCCTCATTCAAGCTGCAACAATTAGCACTATGCTCTCAACAGGAAAACTAATGACAAGCATTCTCAGGATTTGCATAACTACAAATTGAAGAGAACTCAGCAAAACATAGAATACCTCCTCCACTGTAAAGCTGAACAGTTGGCTCATTCAGCACATACGATGAAGATGGAACTATTGCCTGCTTATGTGGTTCATATATATCCCCTTAGTGGGCTCAGCACAGTGGATTGACTTCATTCCCCAATGATATCTGTAGAGACCAGGACCATACCCATGTTTCTTTAATGGGTGTTGTATAATTGTCAGTGTACTTTGAGGGGAAATCCCATGCACTTTCTGCAATGCCCTTTCCAACTTCTGGACACAGTCAGATGATATGCCTCCTTTCTTTCACCATCTCATTTCACTATAGCCTTCTCTCTGAAGTTAAATTAGCCAAATAATACCACATATTTTTCACAAAGGCTAACTGGTCGGGTTTAGTACCTTCCAAGCATCTCTTAAAAACTGACATTGAACTGGAAGACTTGAATTCTCTTTGATGTATGTACTCTCAGAAGATGAAATATTAAGGCTACCTTTACAGCAAGGAAGATGGAAGAAAGTAACAGGGTTGAGAGTGCACACCAGAGGATTTGAATCATCAATTCAACTTTCTCCCTTTTGTTTTCTTGGAGACACATTGTGTTTTCATCGGTGGAATAGATACAACCATTCCACCTCTTCCTTTTGAGGAGACAACAGCTGTCCAGGTCACCCCAGTTTGGTTCCATCTCAGATAAAACCAAATGCTCTTAGACTCTAATGTCTTCTTTGCACCAAGAACATATCCTCTACCCTGTCTGCAGATTGATCCTCCACATTTCCTGATTCACTGGTTAGTCTCTTTTCACTTCACAACTGAGGGTCACACTTTGTTAGCGAGTTGCTTAGGAGCAGCACATGAACCAATACTGAGGTCTGAGAGAAGCTCAGCCATACTGTGCATTCATTGCAATATACCCTGGTACTAGAGTATGCTTTATGTCAAACCATATAGAGAGATAGATTGAAAGCAGACTGCAGGAACCATGACAGCAAATGCTAGTAACCCTGGTCACTTTGCCATGCTGAGACTCATAACATCTGCAAATTCTCACATACAAATAATATGTGAAGAAACATGTATACCAATTGCAGCAGTGAAACATGCATCAACTAGTAAAACATGAGGCCTTCCCTCTCAAGTTTTAGCTCACCTGTACATCAGATTGCATCTTTCCTTGGCCTCTTGTGTTGTGGCACCTAAGCATTTCATGCCCCAAATTTTCATGTTGTTCCTTGAGCTTCAGCCTGATTTCTGGGCTTCTTGCTGCAGTTTTCTCTTTCAACTCACAGTGATCTTGAGTATTCTGTGGTTGCTGCCTCTGGGATGCTGAGGTAGAATGCGCTTCTCCAATGCTTGCTTTTGATTGTTCAGAGACTGTAGAGTCATTATGTGAAGTCAACCCTATACAGTTTGCAGCCTTCATGTTAGTACTACTCTGTTCATGATGATGGTGATATCTCTCCTGCTCTGCTTGAGGCATGCTAACCCTGGAATGCTCTGGCAGCATCTGTCTGCATATATTTTGGTAGGCAACTTGTTGTTTACAAGTGAATGCATGACTCCCTAGCTTCTTCTCCTGCTCCAATTCTAGTCTGGTTCCATTAAGCCACCAAGATGAAGAAGAACTAGAAGCATCATCAGATCCATCTGAGACAAACATATTTCCAGGTGAATCTTCGCCGACAAAAACATGTAAAGCTTCTTCAACACCAGCTCTAGCAGTCCTGTCACTTCTGTTCTCTTCCATCCTTTCCACCAGTTCTTGACATAAATTATTGTTTTCATTCTCACAATGTGTTTGTACTGCAAACTTCTCCATGTCCCATGTGAAGGCTGGACAATCCACCAATGGAAGCATGTCATCATCCTCAATGTCTGATGACCATGAGTCTAAGGATTCTGATTGCACTTTTGTACCTAAATTTGGTGCCAATGCCCACATACCCTGTTGCATATTGAATGAAGAACTGCTTGTCTCAACATTCTTCTGCTTGTTCTGTGCACTACCATACTTAGGTGCCAGCAGAGACTGCAGGCTCTTTTCTTTGTTGTCCAACATTGGAGTAGACAATCTCTCACCATCAAGCCACTCCTGATCAGCTTCTCTTCTACCACCACCATTTAGATACATGATATTGGGCTTATCCAGGCCATCATTGTAAAGCAGTGGCAGAGGAGAGAATGACTTCAAGAGGTGTTTGCCATGAGGTTCACCCTCTTGCAGTGACACTTGCTCTACAGTTGGATGTCTGCTCATTCCCCAGGTCAGAAGGATGTTGGAAGCTGAGTAATGCGATAGTCCCTGAAACTTTGCTTCATCATGCACAGCTTGCTGGGGGTCTGCTCCTGGATGACTTCTTTTGAAATTCAGATGTGTACAGTCCATCACTTCAGTAGCATGTTGGCATCTTTTTGTACCTTCAATGTCTTGGTTGGATTGCTTCAGCTGCTGTAGTCTTTGCCTAATCAACTTCCCTTGTCTGAGTTCCTCTTCAAGCCTGGCTTGAAAAATGGCTCTATCCCTTAGCTGGTCGGACAAGCTTTCTTTTTCAGCCTGCACCAGCCAGCCATAATCTGAATGACCATGATACCATTCTCTTCGTCGCCTCTCCATCACCTTTTCTGTATCTTGAGGAGCTGCTAAAGAACCAAATTGACATCATTGTGTAAATTGAACATACATACCAACTGAAATAAAGAAGGGTGGTCAAACAACTTTTTTCAGAGCAACACAAGATTTCTCAGATACATGATGCTGTACTGATCTGCATTGTGCAGTTCTTCTCCCATAGACATGAGAGAGAAGCTGTACCTTCTTCTTCAACAGCTCTCTTTCTACTTGGTGGGAGTCCAATTCTCCTTTCTTCTTGCCTGCATTGATTATAATCTTGTCTGCACCTCGTTTCAGCTCCTCAATTTTCACAAGTACATGCTTAGACATTTCTGCAGCATGTGGCAGCTGCACCTGCAAATCCAGCCAGTCTGGATTGCTATTGTCTTTTGCAGATGACCTTGTGGGAATCCTTGCCCTTTCATCATGCAACCATTGTAGCCTAACTTCTTCAGCCTGTTCACATATCAGATTTTGCTGCATCTGATTGTTGAGATGGATGATGGGGGGGATGGCTGCAGTCTGGTGCTTGTCCAACTCAAACTTGTTGGGAAAATGCCTGTTGAAATTCAGATCATCTGTTGGCCATCCAACATTGGAACTTGATATAAGTTCAATATAATGCTTTGAAGTTGCACATAACTTCTTGTCCATTGCCAGCAGATCCTCCTGCTGTATTTTCCTGTTTCTATTGCTTCGCTCCAGCTCTTCCTTGTATTTTGGATTGCAAGATGACATCCCATAATCAGGAAGCATGCTCAATATTTCTTGGGCACACTGACCATACAACACCAAAGAAATTTTAGAAAATCTTCCTGGCTTTTAGAAACTCATTTCCAGGAGAGTTTTCAAATGTAAACTCAATTGGGTGTGTACCCAGCCAGTTCCATTAACCAGATAGGGGCATGATCTTATCTGTGGAGTTCTTCAACCAACCCAGAAGCCTCTACAACTAAAGGAGTGGCTCAGTGGAAGTGCATAGATGACACAATGAACAATTTGCACCTCAATCACAACATCTGACACTGCCAGAATGGTCCTTTCTACATGAATTGTGATGCATTTATGTTCTAGTTCACATTTGTGCTTGGTGGTAGAAAATCAGTTATCATACATATTCCACCAACTTTCATAGATGCAACAGTACCATAAGATCTCATTTCAGCAATAATTGGAGTACTGACCTCATCAGATTTCAGCTTCATCCAATTGTCATCTTGAAGTCCTACCACTGATTGAGTGCAAATTACCAAGTTCTTGCTGCATGCTCCATTGCCTGTTGAACCTTTAGCAGTACCTACCTTTCCTGGCATTCCTTTGTCAAAATTATCCAGTGACTTGCACTTGTCTATTTCTAGGAGCTGCTCTTGAAATTTGACACTGAATGAGGCCTTCTGAGCCAATAGCATCTGAAGCTTTTCCTGTGCAGCCTACATGAACAACATCAATCAGGATCAGAGTGACATCTGGAAAACTGCCAAAAGTCAATCTATGTCAAGTACGAAGACTTGCAATCCACAGGTCCAAGCCCTAACATGACGAGTACTGGAAGTGTCAAGGGTTGTGGAGTGTAGGAAAAAAGGCTTCAGACCACAAACCTTTTTTTCTGCAGCAATTTGAGCTTCCATTTCACTTATCATTGTCTTCCTCAATTCATGTACCACTCCACTAGTACTCTTTGTGATATCTTCACTTAAATCTCTGCCTGAGAGCTCTTGTGAAGACACTCTTGCTTCTGCATATTGTTGCTGGCTTGGCCCTGGAAATGAGCTGACAAAATCATCTAGGAAAGGGAATGCCATTCCATCATCTTGGCTAATGGCCACTGCACTATCAGCCAATTCAGTCCCAGAGAAATTGGATGGTTTTACCATGCAGGCAGATGCTTTGTCCACTCTTAGATGCAGATTGTATTCAACCTCTGGTATCGCTACTTCACAGCACTGCTGCCGTGAGAGTAACTCTGAATTTCTTTGAATGTCTGAATGTAGAGAGGTTGTCTGAGTGGCCATTTGCTCATCATGTTCATGGTAAGATGCTGTCAAAGTATCATCCACTGGAAAGCCCAAACTGCTTACCTGAGATCTGCCTCTTTTACTGGTTGCAAGATTCTTGTTCCTCCTGCTTGAACAAGTCCTAGAAAGGTGCTTTTCATGACCAGAGGAATGGTTTGCATGATCCATCAAAATAGTTTGAGGGTTTCTCCCTGCAGTACCACATTGGGAATTCCATGCCCCAGTTGAAGTATGTGCATGTGCATATGAAGCTTCATGGTCACTCATTGTTGTTCTCTGCCATAAGTCTACAGCCTGCTTGAATTCGAAATCTTGAACTACAAAAAGTGTGCCTCTCATTAGCAAGTTCCTTGGTCTCCTGCTCTGATACCTGTCAAGAGCTTATTGGATAGCATTCAACATCATGATCCAGCCAACAATGGAATCATACACCTTTTGGAAGGAACCCTTGCAACTCAGGGCCATGAGAAGGCATCAGTGAGTGGGGCACATGGATGCTTAAGGAGGAGCAAGGATATGCAGGGATCCCAATGCAGATTGATAAGTCTTTGGTTTCTGCAATCTCCAAGCTTGGCTCTGCCAAGTATTGTGGATTACAAGATTCATCCAACAAGTATTGGTGATGATGATGATGATGCATGTGAAGAAGCTCCCTGGCTTGTTGGGCTATAGCTGAGGTTGTTGTTCCCTGGTATTTCTACCATGGTTAGGATGGTGTCTGCATCTTACAGAGACATGTGAAGAGACCAAGATGTGGCACACAAAATGGGAGATGATGTTTAGTTCATAACAGCTACATTTTGATGTGACAAAGTGTTACTTCAGTAGCAAGCCAATGTGCAATGGACTCTAGTGGTCATCAGAAACACTACTTCAATTTCCAATCACCTCTGAATGTTGATATATTTCACAGAGCATGAAATGCCTGATAGATCATCATCTCACACAAAATTGGATTCTGTGTGAAATGATGACTACTAGATACACACAGTACTTCAGACAGGTAAATTCTCACATTTGAGTTGTTGAGTTCATAGCCAAAATAGGAACATGCAGATGATTGGAGTTGCTGGGCCAGATCAAGTGCTTGTCTCCTGCTCTGCACATCGTCTCTGTTAAAAAGAAAAAACCCAACAAGAAGTAGTGCTGATTGAGCATGTATCTGCAAATCAAAGTGACAAAGAGTGTCAAACATGAGCTGCAGCATTCACCTTCAAGACAGCAATCTTCAGTTTTAAATAGACAGATCTGTGACCACAAAATTGTGTATCACAAACTGAAAGAAATGTAGGTACAACGACACACTAACCTCAGGGAGAATGGCATTGATGCTTCAGATTGTAAGCCCTGTTTATGGGTAGTGCACAACCAAAAGGTGGTCAGGTGAAAGTTCCTACTTACTGCAGTTTCAGCATGATAAATCCATAGTTACATTCACAAGAGCTCAATATCTTTCTACGGTAACAGCATGAATTTTCATGTTGTCATGAACAAGGATGGCTGTGTACTCTACTGCCAAGCTCTTGCTATTATGTTGCAATTATGAATCATTGTCAAAAGAAAGAAGATGCACATAAGAGTTCCAGACACAACCTTAGAATATGAAAGGGTATGACTGTTCACTGTTTCAAGCTAACCCTGAACAAATACCTATCAGTAACACCCCCCTTAACTAGAAGACCTAATCATGTTTTAGGATTTGTAGTTGTCAATCCTATCCCTTCTACGCAAAGTTGGTGCTTGATTTGTGAAGAGCATTTTGTGAGGATACCAACTACTCTATAGGACAATATTTGAATTTGATCTTAGAGCTTGCAACTTTCTCCCTCAAGTAGTAATGATATTCGATGTCAATATGTTTAGTGCCATCATGGTCTTTAGATCTCTTTGAGAACACAATGCAAGATTGATTATCATACATGTCAAATAGTTTTCCAATCAAATATGTTATGGCAATTTTTGTGTTTGTGTCTATACCAATGTTGGACATTTCTCATTTTTCACGAGAATCATTAGTTGTGCAAATTGTGTGTTGTGTCATATTCATCTTGCACCTCACAACTTGTGTTCTTGTGTTGTTTGATTGCTTTGAAAGACATTTTTTTGTTTTATTTCAATGTGATGTGACCTAAATTGATTTCAAATCTAAATTGGGAAGACAAAACCCAAGCTTAATTGCCACATTCATTTAACCAACAACTATATGGATATGAAAAGGCAAACTTGTGTCTTTTCATAATTGAATTTTCATAATTTGGCTTAATTCAATTCACTTCAATTGAATTTGAATTCAACCAAATTTGAATTCCATTCAATGCATTTGAATTCAATTCAAACTCCATTCAATTGAATTTAGTTTTGATTCAATTCAAGTTATAGGCAATGTCATTTAATATTTTCATTTGAATGAAACCTAATTTCCACAAAATCAGTTCATGTTTTCATCATTCCATCATCACCAGTAATGTGCAGCCATGTGGAGCCCAAGTTTGTAATAATTTTTAATTACAAGTCACAATAATAGTCATGAAACATTTTTTTGCCAAATTAAGATCAAGCAAGTAAGGTTATGATTTGCATTCCATGTGAAAGAGTATTGGGGGAAATAGTGGTATTGTCTATGTAATTTACTAGGTTTTACAAGGTGGGCTTGTTTTGCAAGATCAATTTCAATTAGTCTAGCTTGTGATGTTGGCCCAAGTGTGAACTAATTACTCAATTAGTTTTTCCTTCCAAAACCATATTTTATAATTTAATTGAATTTCCAATGACAAAAACTACTCAAAATTCAATATCTCCTATCCCTTCAATTTAAGAATTTCCAAATCACTTCATTATTTCCAACTATATGAATAATGCATTCAAATTTCCTTATAATTATTTTTTTAATCTAAATGAATTTTAAATGAAAAAATATTCAATATTCAATAACTTCTCCACCAGAAATCGAAGCATTATCAAACCAACTTGATGCACCCTTAGACATTGAGGGCCTTCCAATGGAACCAAAAATGTGGTAAGAGGTGTTGCGGTTTGGGAGATATCAACATGACGAAACAAAACACAAGAAACAAACTACCTTCCTTCCTAAAAATATATCCATAACAACTTTCCATACATGTCCAACTTCAACTTAAACTTTAGACCAATTTTGTGAGGGAATATTTTACTTAAGGAATATCTTGTGGCATTAATTGCAAAAAAATTCCACAATATCTAAGAAAAAAGGAAAAAGGAAAAATATTTTATATAATGCGGATGTGTTTGTTTGTAAGAAAGAGAGAATTTCATGTGTGATAGAAAGCATATGTATGTGAAATAAAGATAGAAATAAGGAAGAGAAAGGAAAAAATAATATGTATTAAACATATATAATTAATTCAATTTGTGAAATGTAAACTATTGTCATAAGATGACACCTTTTCATATCTAGACTTGAAAAGATAGCTCCATTGATCTTTTTAAAATGTCCCCACATAACTTTTCATGGTCCTTCAAAGGAAAATCAATATGGAATTCCGACATTTCATGTAAGCAACACTTTATTTTCCTTCTAATTGTTTTGTATATAAATGACTTTGAAACTCATGCAAGCTCACAAATGTCTTCTTATAAACCAAACAACAAGTTGAAATTTTCCATGTAAATGTAAACCAAGAAAGCCACTTTTTGTGTAATCAATGCTTACTTGACATGGTTTCCAAGTCTAATACATCAAATTAATGTTGAAAATGTGTGTTGTTATTGCGGTATGGCCTTTCTAATATATCAATTAAGCATTTGGACAATTTTGAACGTAATGTATTAAATATAAAATATTTATCAACATGTTTTAAAGTCCATTATCAATGTTTTTCAATGCAATGAACATTGTTAAACAAAATTTACCAAACATTGTCTAAATACTATATAATTTACATTCTTGGTTATGACTACCTTACCCTAAGGTGAGTTTCGTCATTAAATAATCCTCAAAATAGCGACATGAAATTTTATGAAAATATGAAGTTGACAAGTTGAAAATCATTGTAATTATCATAGACTACACTCTGAATAATTTCACTACACATCAAAATATTATAGTAGCTAATCAAAATAATAATAATTTCAATTTTAAAAAACTTTTTTTTGAAAATAAATAATTATTTGTTTTATCAATGCAGAAATTAACCCTAGGCTATATTATTCAAAATTGTTTATTCGTTACTAATGGTCCCTTTTATCATGTTTAAACCTTGTTCTTCTTGTTGGGTCTAGCTAAATAAAAAGTAGTATTATTATGCATGATGGTGGTAGTAGATGTGACCTTAGTTGAAGGGTGTTTGCAAGCTAGAGTGTCCATTTTTGGATGTCACAATGTCTTTTTTTAATACCCTTATGGATTACAATGTGTCTCATGTCAAGAAAATAATTATTTTAATAAAAAGGGACTTAGTCATATGATTATTATATAATTTATTGTGATATAAATGTCGAATCATTTGAAGCCAAAAGTTTTTAATCAAATGGGGGATTTTTAATTGAAAATCAATTGCATTATCACAATCCTTATGGACGTTGGAAATGGACTCACTATGATTAGGGTTTGTAATGAAATAACCTAGATGGACTCTTCAAAAATATGAACCTTGGTTTGCAATTCAAAGTGAGGTTCCTTAAACCATTTTAGCACCATATGAAAATTTGGTGGACTTTTCATGATAACAAAAATTATTGAAAAATGCAAAGTCCCTCATTTCACAAAGATTGTAACTTAGCCAAAAAGAAATAGTCATGTGGTCTAAATATTTGGCATGTAAGAAATACACTATGATAACTACTTTTAGGGACTCCCAAATGTAGACAAAATTGGTCCACTCTAGCTTGCAAATACCCTAAAGACCTTCCACAATATTTTCATATGGACAAGATCTCATTCATGCTACAATGTTGTGATAGATTTATGTAGTTTGCATTTTTATTTTTTTTAACACAAGTAATATAGGTGCAACTAATGCATTTCTTGCATCTATGTCCAAACTAATGCTCATGTAAAAGGATGTCAACATCCACCTTCATTGCAAAAGATTAACATTTTTTCATTTAGTTGATGGAAGATTCCCTAGGCTTTCCATTAACTTGGCAAAGAGCTTGGGATATCACATGGAAAATACATTCAAAATATATGTTTGTAATATAATACTTTTGTCAAAGTAGAAAACATTTTTAAGGGAGGTCCCATAGTTGAACTTTTGGCATTATTAGCTTTCACAAATGGATTACAAAACTACATTTGATATCTTCAATTATCAACATAGTCTACATTTATGAAACACAAGATTATATTAATTGCACAAGTTGTGCCACAATAAAAAGAAAGTTAAAACTCATCAATTAATCAATTCATGTACTTTAACATATTATCCACTAGGTACATGCAAGAAAGGTTCCATGAAAAAATTCAATGCTCCACATCCTCTTACTACAAAGCAAAAAAAATTAAATTAAATGTTGAAATTTGGTTTTCTTTTAATTAGAATTTTTAGCACTACTAGCCCAACTAGTTAGTTCGACCACAAATAAAAGCTTTGGTTGACAATGAAACAACATATACCCTAATAACATTTTGAACAAAGTAGCTTCAATTTTGGTTTTGATTTGCAACAAACAATTCATACAACCTATTATGTGGCCACATGGAATGCATACAACCTTTGCAAATGCATCCCAACATATCACACATTGGGTTACAACCCCTTTAGATGACATGGCTCCCCCTTCCTCAATTGGCATGATTGCAAATAAATCCCCTTGAGCTTTCTTTGAATGACAAGTGTAGTCACAATAAAACATACCATAACAGTGTAATGCTTGTTTGGTTTTTTCATGTTCTAAAGTCATAATTTAATTTGATGTTGAAATTGTAAAATTTGTTTATATAGTTATATTTGTAATATATCATAGGAACATGTGAATTAATTTGAAATTAATCCAATGAGTAAAAAATAAATAGAATCACTCATTAAACATTATAACATTTGTTTTTTAAAGCAATAAAAAGACTTGTAAATGGATTTTAATTTTTTTGAAAATAACATTTTTTGCCAAAATTTTAACATGAAGCTTAATAAAGTAGTTTGATTTTTTTAATTTAGAGATTTTTTCAAAGACTTTCCCAAGAATATTCTAGGAATATTTTTAAAAACATCCACAAAAGTACTCAAAAAGCAGGTGGGTGTGACTCATGTTATCCTATTTGCACCCTTACAAAATATGTTCAATTCTTGTATAAGCTTCACATTTCATATAAAATTTTGATACCTATTTCTTCAAGAAAACCCTCAAAGGACATAATGAAAATAAAATTGTTTTTCACTGTAAAAGTTATTATTACCATATAGTCATCACATGTTAATTTACTCATAATTGAAAAATCTAATTTTGTGAACTTGTTTTGTGTTTTAATACGCAACATTGTCCCATCAAGAACCCACTTTCGCTTCACTCTTTTTCATTTATCCCCTCCATCATTGCACTAAGAAATTCATATCATTGAAAGGGCTAGAAAAAATGTTAATAAATGGTTAACATTCTTAACAAAACAAAATGGCATCATAAATTGGGAATCTTTTTGCCATCAAGACATATTGATGTTAGTTTTTCTTATTGGAAAAAAAAATCAATGCTTCAATAATGCACAATGATGAAAATGAGTACAACATGCCTAGGATAGATCACCTTCAAGCCACAACCAAGATTGAGTTTGGCTCAAATGATGGTTCATGTATGCACAATTGAAACATGTCTTGTCCTTCACATACCTTAATCCCTATGAATATCTACAAACAATTTGCTAAACTCGGTGTGCCATCAAGTGACATCACACTATATTTCATAAATGAAACAAAAAAAAGATAAAATACCTAAATTTGGAATTATAAAAATTGGAAAGATATTGATTTTATACTAGATGATATACCTAATATAAAAGGGTTTTCTTAATAGGACATCATGTTAAATATTGATGAAGATGAGGATCCATATTTGCAACAAAGTTTTTCAAGGGGTTACCATTTTTTTCAAAGGATTTTGAAACTTTGTATAAATGTAACAAGAGCATACATACATATAAAATGGGAACATTTGCTACATGACAAAAAAAATTTATTGACTCCAAAATATACAATTGTATTACAAGGCATGTGCATGAATGAATGGCCCATTTGGACAACAAAAAATGTCACAAAAAATCCATATGAAGTCTATTCTAATCACTATTACATTAATAGTGTAATGTGATACCATTAGTTGAATGGTAATAAACTCCATGTATATATCAAAAGCAATAAAGTCCATGTTAATAACAAACCAAGTAGAGATTCCAAGAATATGCATTTGTGAAAGAAAACAATTGAAAATCAAGGAAATTATAAGGACTTATGAAAATATGGTTCAATTTTGACCATTCAAAAGTCCCTAGTTGGAGTTAGACTATCATTTTTGAATGAAAATTTCCATATAAACATGTATTACTGCATGTTACATCAGATATTAAGTTGTTATATAAAATCTTGATTGAAAACCAAATGAAAATTCTTCACCATTCTAATCAATTGACTAGTCCATGTTTTTGAACTTCAAAGGTTCATTGCAAAAGGTGGGTGTAAAAACATGTCCAAAAAGAAATTACACAAGTCTTTGTAATCAAGTTTTTACTTTAGAACCAAGTCCCAATTGGCAAATTTAAATTTATATGTTATGCTAAGAGACATTGAAACAAGATGGGCATGTGCAAAACCCAAAAGAATGTTAGAAAGTTGAGGCATTCAACCATGCATTCACCCTACTATTTGCTATGGGGAGCAACACAATATAATCAAAGGTGAAATTGTTTACATACAATTGGACCCCACATTGATTTTCTATGGTTATAAGTTTTATCTTTGATGAAAAAGCCTTATTCCCTACTAAATCTATGGAAATCTCCCACCCCCACAAAAATCTTAGCACATATGATGTTCCATGTATTCGTCCTCCACCTATTCCAATTGAATTTGTTTTTCCCACTTTACCTCATAACCCAAATGTTTTCCCAACATTATTGGTACCACCCATACCTCTTGAACACCATTTCCATTCCTTGAACCTAATCCTCCCCATGTGCTTTCACCTTTTAATGACAACATTGATGATGACCTACTTAAAGATCCATTTGATTATTTATTGTCAATCCTACTCCACGTCCCTCTCAATTGTTTTCCTCCCCTCACCAATCTACCTATATTACAAAAGGGAAAACTACCACTTGTAAATAAATTATGTTGCAAACTTTGCACAACAATTTCATACTTCCAAATTGATGAACCATCCATAGTTGACAAAACATCAATTGGTGTAGAAGGGCGATATTGGAAAAAGGCCTTGGAATTTAAATATGTTTCATTACGCAAAAGGGTGAATGCATGATATGGTGGTTCAATTTTTGAAAAAATAATAGTCCATACACATTCATTTTATTATGTTACATTGGTAATTTAATGTGGTATCATTGGTTAAATGGTAATGATGACCATATATCAAAAGTAATGAAGTCAATATTAATAGGAAATCAATTAAAGGTTCCAAAAACACATATCTTTTAAAATATTGAAAAAGAAGCATTAAAGACTATTGAAAATATTTCTCACTTTGGGCCATTCAAAAATCCCTAGTTAGAATATAGCTATGATTTTTGAGGGAAAAATTTCACATGAAAGTTTGTTATTCCATGTTACTTCACACACTGAATCATTGAAGAGAATTTGGAATGAAATTCAATGTGAACCTTTCAAATTTTTACCATTCCAATCAATGGTGATGAATCATTGAAAACATGATGACACAAATTAGGTTGTCAGTATTGAAACATTTGAAACATATCATATTTTTCTTTTGAAGAAATAAAATGGTGCAACTATGAATAGTTAACTATATTAACATTGCAAAATAGATAGATCAACTCAAAACAAATTTATGCATGGGGCCACGTTTGTCTTAATGTATGAGCTCAAGCACAACTTTGGTTCAAGAATACTTCCATGATAAACAAAAGTTTGTGTTGTTCCCCAACAACACATCCTTCACATTGTGGGAAAGTGTAGACTAATTATTTGTCCAAATCCTTGTTAATTCCATTTAACCTTGTGTTTTTGTTTCATTTCATGCATGGCACAAATGTCCAAGTGACACAAGCCATTGTGGCACTTGATGTTCTTTGCACCATTGCTATTATTGTGAATTATAGAATTTACTTGTGTTGGGACACTCCTTCATCGATGGGACATAAAGATCCCACTTGATTATAACAAAAAGTTACTTGTTGAAATTTTGTTGTTGTCTTTACCACGCAATGGTCATAAAAAGATTATATGTTGTGTCCCTTCTTATTGTTTTGTAATTTATTTATTTATTTATTTATTTATAATTTTTTTCAAGACGAGGAGTGTTGAGCACATAAAAAACTTCAATAATGTGGTTTATATGAAAGTGAATCAAGATTGTTTTCATACCAATTGTTTCCTCAATCCTATTATCCCCATGAACACAAAGAGGGAAGGTTTCAAATCTTTATTTGTGAAGAACTAATTTCTTCAAAGTGTCAAATGTTCAATTGCACTAAATATGAAGATACCAAGTATGTATATAATTATTTTCTTTGGCAACAATGAAATGTAGAAGTGTTTTAGTTGAAGACATCAAAGTTGAGATTAATGAACCCAAGCTACAACATTATATTGGGATTTGACCACCCCATCAACAATAATCTCATGCTTTACCTTTACAATTTGAAACAATATGCCTTTTTCTTCCAAAATAACGACAAATCACATTGGGAATGTATTTGGACTTTGAGTTTGATGTGAGAAGGTCTTGCACTTTTTGAATCAAAATATTGTTCCTATGATTCTTGGAGGACTTCCTTCAAGTTTTGACAAAAAAACCAACAAGTTTTGAACTTTTTCTTTCGTGTGTTGGAAAACATAATGTTGCTTCAAATGTTTGATTTTTCCAATTAAAGATGTTAAAGCCATATTGGTTTGGTTCCTTCATGTGATAATAGAAACACAACATGAGGTAGTTACAAGTTAGGGTGGACTACTTGTTACATTGCAATGGATATTTTTGCAAATTTTACTTTATTCAAGTGTCACAAACATATGCTAAAATCATCAATATGCCAAAAAAAAACATTGGATCAAGATTTTCAAGTTGAATAAGAATAGATACATCATAATTAAATTTAACAATATACAACAAACATATAGTAATGAACTTTTAAAGGTGATTTTACAAATTGTAAATCACATGTGTATTTCCATTTAAATGAAATCATCATTATCATTTCAATTCAAGATATCTTACATGGACTCAATACATGATTTTAAAAAAATTCATGGATTCAAAAACATTACAACAAAGTCCTTAGTCAATAAATAGCTATGGATGTAAAAATAACTAAATTTTGAACTTATTTTCAAAAGTCTCTACTAAACAATTTTTTTGTTGGATTGATGTTATTTTTAAATGTATGTCAAAGAGATGTTTAGTTGGGCTCTTGTCCATATGAAATCTATTAATTCATGAACCAATGTAAATTATCATTATAACAATACAATCTGGACTTATATAAAGTGTTTTATCCATAAAAAATGAGTCACACTATATTGCAACCACCTCACAACTCAAAAGGAGGACAATGCATAATTAAGTTATCACATTTTGCAATCAAGGAATGTTATATTTACATCTGAATCACTTATGCCTTTGCTTGTGCACACCTAGTTAGATGGAATCCAACCTCCTCCAAGGATGCCACCTCCATGCATTGTGAATCTTGCCACATATTGATCCTTGTCATTAGGACAAAACCACACATTGGTCTATACCTAGCCTCTTTATTTGCCACAAATTTGAACCACCCATAATACACAAGGGTTGGGGTGTAAGATGAGCCTTTTATTATTTGGTTTGATGTTTGTGCCTTTCAAACTAATGGTTGAACATCATACTTGTGAATTTGCAATTGTCTTTAAAATGTAAATGATCTTTTGATTACACATGCTTTAAAAATATCCTCATGAAAGTCACTATTTATATATTTTATGAAACATGTGAAATTTAAAGGGGGTATTTTTCTCTATGTTACAAAGTAATAAAATATCAAATATATATTAAGATTCAAAATATTCAAAATATATTATGAGTATATTTTCATTCAATTTTAAGCACCCATTTCATTTAAGTAAATTACTATTTTTATTTTTTTCAATAAGTTGCACTTAGATGGTTTTGCATGCCAATTGGACTTACTTTGGAAAATATTTAAGGCTTCACGATTGTGGTTGCTTGACCTTGATTAAATTCCATGTTTTAAATGGGATTTAAAAGATTCATGATAGTTTTGCACCTTCACAAACATGATTGTCACATTAAAAAAATCACTTTGTTGAAGGGTGATGTGAATTTTAGGGGAGCCAATCACAATGTTGATTTTTTTCTTATAAGACCCAAATCTCTTTTCACCTCCTAAACCAAG
>Ga0209208_10004058_pt1 | contig 20878 bp, 7 predicted proteins | sample S1TSphfallax_3_FD_187694 | JGI IMG/M metagenome (GOLD analysis project Ga0209208, IMG submission 187694) | Host-associated microbial communities from peat moss isolated from Minnesota, USA - S1T2_Fd - Sphagnum fallax MG (SPAdes) (version 2) | ecosystem: Host-associated > Plants > Peat moss >...
GTTCGAAGGTGTGTCATATAAGAACCAACCATAGAAAAATTCTAAAATATTATGTTTAGAGCATGCTTATAATCATACCTTAGAATTGTGATTATAAAGATGAAGAGGTTAACTGTCACAACCTTAGCTTTGGGCTTGTGACTAAAGCAAAGGCTTGCAAAGGTGTAGGCCAAGAGGGAAGCCTAGGAGTCACATCTCATGCTCCCAGGAGTGTAAGAGATTGTGAGTGAATGAACCTTCACGCTCCCAAATGAACTCCCACTTTGGGAGTTGGAGTCTCAATGAACTCCCAAATATTCAAAGAGTAATTTTAGGGGTCAAAATCCATTGGATTGAAAAATTTCTTATATTATTGGAAATCTCGTAAAACTTACATGTCTAAAATGGGCTTGCACGACCCATTTGGACATTTAAAACACAAGTTATGGCCAAAAGAAAGGTCGGGAGTCAAATTGGCAATTTGGCTCCCGACCTCTAAAAGTTGGGAATCACCCCAATCTCCTTACGTGTAGGTGGCATGCCACATACTGTTGAAAAGCTTTTAACAAGGGTTACAACTTTGCTTTGGACCTCATCTCAATCGAAGGTCTGCACGCAAAGTGCCCCCAAAGTTGTGGGAGTCCGAGTTATGTGAATTTCAAGAGTCCCACTTGGGAGTCCCAGGACAAAATGACATTTGGGTGCTGGTCTGGTGGCTAGGCACAAAGTATATTATAAGGGGGAAGGTGGTGGCTTCCCCCAAGTCCGGGCCGTGGTGAGTCTTATGAATCTGTGTTTGCTCGTGGCTCGTCTGTGCACCAAAGTGCTACAACTACACATTAACTAACTTGTTGTTTGGTTTGTGTAGGTCCGTGTGAGTAAGTGAAGTGCTTGTCAATCTTCCTAATCCCATCCCAAAGCTCTAGCACACCCCTCTACCCCCAAAATGTTGCCAGCTAGGGAGTGCACCCCAATTCCTTCTCCTTCTGTTGTTTTACATTTAGACTTGTAATTGAGTCCATCAAGGAGCTTGGGGGTGCATTATTAACATTACAACAACATAAGGAGGTGGTGATGCTATGTGAAGAAGGCACGATTATTGCAAAAGCAAGGAGTGCACTTTTAATACGACATAATACCAAATAGGTAGCACCACCAAAAACACAAAGTAATACAGGGAAAACTGACAAGTATTGCACAAATTGGAGAAACATGCAAAAAGAAAAAAGGAATAGACCATAGTGGTAACCATAAAGGTAACACAATGGAGTTAAAAACCATAGAAGATATTTTCATATGCATGCCACATCTATGGTTTGAATGAACATAAAATGACAAACTATCCAAAGTTTACTCAAATGTAGAAGATGTTTCATGAGAAATCTCTAACAATAGCAGAAGTTCAAGCTATTGTTGAGACACAAATAATCACTACTGATGTGAATGTGGTGGATGTTAATGTTACAACAAGAAGTAAGGTAATTGAAGAATAGGTGTTTAGGGATAGATAGCCAAGGAAAGAAAAAAAATGCTGCAAATTAGGAGAAAGAAAAATGGTTGAAGAAGTCAATGTTGGAGACAATTCAACATATTTAAAAAACATAGACCTATACAGAAAGGCCATCCACATCCATGGAGGGATGGAACACAACCTAGCCAAGTATGCCAAATATTATTCTTGTGGAAGCACAGAAATTTCAAGAGTTAATGAATTCACAAGAAAAATTGATTATAGTAAAATGGATTTTTTTGGACATTGGTAAGTAGATGCTAGAAACAACTTATATTTTAAACTTGGGATAGTTACTTAAAATAGCTCCTAAGTTAAAAAGGTATATTTGGTAGAAAATAAAACAAAAAAAACTCATAATCTTAGCAAAACAACCATAGATAAACAAGTTAGTTTTTCAGTAACAGAGGTAGGGACGACTATTATATCACTAGATAAATCACATGGCAGTTATCCAAGTACAGATCGGGAAGAATACAATAAAGGATGTGTTGCTGGATGGAGGTTTTAGAGTTAATATCATCATAAAATAGTTGAGATTAAGGGTGGGGCTCCTAAAGTGTAAACTTGCACCATATAATCTACAAATGGCAGATCAAACAACCACAAAACTGGGTTTGATTAAATATTTGAAGATATATGTTCACGACATTCTTTACATAATTACATTTACTATGTTTGAAAACAGTGTGGTAGATTTTAGTTATTCCATATTGTTGGAAAGACCACGGTTGAGGAATGATAAAATGGCACATGATTGGGGGAGTAACATTATTACCATACAAGGGAATGGGACAATAAGAACAATTATAGTCACCAAACATTTGGGAGGTGAAATAGGAAGACTAGAAGTGTTCCTGTGTTATGATTATCAAAATGGTATCACAAATGAAGAAGAAAATATCATTTTTATTACAAAGCCTAGTTGTTCTTAATATGAACAATTAGTTTAGCTGACACAATTTAGTTTGTGAAAACCATAGATGTGGAGGTCATGGATGCTAGTGTGAAGCCTAATTTAGAATTAAATTAGGAGTATAGATCATAGAGTAGAAGATAATTGGCAATAGATATAAGCTAGAAGTAGCTTTGGAGGATAAGGTGTATTCCAAGACATATTATAGTCATCAGTTAAGGAATGTTATGGTGGATGAAACTTTAGCAAAAATTAAAGCACAAGAATTGTAGAATGTTGAAACAAACCCTTCCATGCCATGAAAGGTGTGAATAGTTGGGGATTACGCATTTGGTACATATCACACCAACTATCAAACTCCTGGATGAAATCATCCAACTCAATGGTGCCAACTACTCCCAAATATTGACGGGGCCCTTTGGTAGTTCCATACATCTCCTCCATGTCCCACAATAATGGTGGGGTGACAAACCTTGGAGAAATATTTGTTTCATAATTTGAAAAATCTCCCCTAAATGATGATGTAGGTGGTGTGGGTGGTTTAAATTGCACCCCTTTGCTTGGTGAAACCATTAATAATAGTTTCTCTGTCCCTTAAATCTTGTGCCACCTCCATGATGAACCCTAAACCGTGACTTGGGTCTTTTCCCTAAAATCCAATCACAAAAAGGTGATACACCTGCAATGGCTCAAACTAAATCTATAAGGATGTTAAACCTATTGCAGCTTAACCAGACCCCCATGCATAACATGAACCCAAGGTTGTTGTACTTGTATGACTAAGGCACTTGCACCCACAAAAACATTTCATAAGGCCAACAAACTAGGGTACATTGTGAACACAACCAAGTGGTGTATTGGTCATCAACCCAGTCTCACCACAATAACAAGCAATGGGAGATATGGGTGATGAAATCTAGACATATTTGCAATTGCGCCTCCCAATACAACCTACACTATGACTAAAACCTAGTCAACATGTCCGAGAAAACTAGGGGTCAAGTAGGACCTATTTAATGATCAAGATTGGGTGGTAGTTTTATCCCATGCCTAGCCATTAACCACACCAATCACAACCCCTAGGCTCACTACAACAATAATGGCATGCGTGGGAAAACACATAGCCTTTCACTTGAAGTTTCACATTAAATAGTAAGCACAAACTACCAAGAGGTCAACTTGAGAGTGTGTGCTCACCACTAGGTTGTAGCCAAATGGCACACACCTTGGTAATCCCCTTACCCCTTGAAAGCATTTGACAACCCGACCAACATGCTAATAGGTAATAGGCACAACCCAACAAACACAAGTGGAGATGCACAACCCATGCAACACAAATCTTCATTTTTGTGATCCTGGCACATGAATCACAACAGGAATTCAAATCCTTTGCATTTGTTGATGGCACAACACTCCACCACCTATGAGGTGTAAAAAATATGATTCACTAACACAATGTTGAACCGCCAAATATTTGGTACGAAAAAGTTGGCCACACACCACCTAGTAGTCTTTGAATAAACCTTCAAAGTGCATGTCTCCAACTAAACTGAAAACTCCCATGTTGGAAATGCTCCTCACTAAAAATTAACTGACACAAAAAGCTTTTGATTCCATTTGCATATGGGTGAGAATTGAATTCCCAAAGTTGAATGGTAAATAATTCCACAATTGCCAAATCAACCTCTGGCCTCCAAAACTTTTGCACCTTCACGCACATGTAAGTTTCCTCTCCCAGAACTCAACAGTGCAAACAGTTTGTCAATCTGACTCTGTATGCAAAAGATATGAATTTCCAAAGAAATTCAAAATGAAAATTCCAAATTGAAAATTAAAAAGGATTTTCTGTCCGTTCTTAGGGGTCACATCATCCAGAGTATGTTCATAGGTGGACTGTTCGCTTGCTAACCTACCCAAACGATCACTAACCCTTGTTCGCCCACTAGCTACCCCTAGCTATATGGATGGCTTTTCCATTTAAAATTTGGCTGAAATACTTCAAATGGATGAAAAAACCAAAAAATGTTGGCAGGTTTGGTTCGGTGCCGAACCTGAGACATAGGTTCGGGAATCTGGAAAAAATGAAAAAAATAAAATGGAGGTCCGGTTTGGACTCCCCTGACCCATCTTATCTTGAGCCTCCCCCGAGGCACGCGAGCCTCCGTTCGTGCTCGAACCTCGGAGGTTTGGAAGAAAGGTCAAGCTCCTAGCGATGGTGGCTGGAGCTCAGTTCTTTCCACCGCCACCTCTACTTGTTTTTTTTTTCCTCTATTATTTTTTTTCTCCTTCTCTTCATCTTCTCCTTCCTTCCTTCTTCTTCTCCCTCGGGTTGTAACTCCGCCTCCTTTTTCGTTGTTAATTGCTGCCTCCTACTGCAGCTTCAACAAACGAGGCAACCATGGCAAGGAGCTCCTCTCCCCCACCTTTTCTTGCTCCCACGCTATCGTCGCAACTACTCCGCCAATAATAAGATCAACTAGGGGCACCTGTCGCCCCTGCTTCTCCTTGCAAACTGGCGTCGACGGCCAGGCAACCAGGAGCTCAAATTCCTGGCGATGGCGGTGGTGGCTCTGGCTGCCACCGTCACTACTATACCTACAGGGTACCAACAGAGAAAGACAAGAGGAAGGAGAGAAAGAGGGGAGCGAGAGAGAGGGGAAAGAAAAAAATGAAAGTGAAAAACAACAAAAGGGGCGGGGGGGGGGGAAGGGCGGGGGGGCTTTCCTCTTGCGATTTTTGGCCCTGTTTGGGTTCAAGTCCCAAAGGAGTTGTCTATGAAAAACATGTACAGTGGTATTTGCAACCTAAGCAAAACTCCTGCAAAACCAACTTGCAATATAAAAACCAAAACAAATGTAGAACCTAAGGTTTAAAGTTTAAAGTTTAATGTTTAAAATTAGGAGGAAGGTTACGTTTGAAGATCAAATGTTAAAGTTAAGGTAAATGGTGTGCAGTTTAAGGTTTGAGCACAGAAGGTTTAAAATTAAAACTAAAGTTAGGGTTGAAGACTGATGTTTTCAAGGAAATGAAATTAAAAGATTTAATAAATCTTGTGATTTTGCAAATATTGCATCAAAACATTTTGGATATTACATCATTAGCATCAAATATATATATATATATAGTTTTTAAAAAATGTATATGTATTGTTTACATGTATAACTTTACAATGTTCTTCAGTAATTAAACTTTAGCAAATTCAACAAAATTCAAATTTTAACTATTAAATTTTCTTAAAACGAAATTAGTTGTCCAAATTCCATATAAATCAAAACTAAGTTACTAGAATTTTTTAAAAATTAAAATCTAACTACTTTTAGATTAAGTTTTTGGCCATCAAACTTAAGTTTTTGTTTTGCATTGGTAGGTTCCACATCACTATGATGATGAAATGAAAAGAAAAGGTTATAATTATAGGGAATACATTCAAATCTAGAGCATGAAAATTTGTATAATTTGAGTCAAAAAATTAATAGTGAGAACAAAAGATGATTCAAATTGAGGAACCATTTGTTCAATACATTCTCCAAAACCTACAAGTTGAAAAGTAGGAATTAATTGAAACTTACCCTATAATTTGGTCTTGATTAAAAAATGAACTTGTTTTGGGTTTGAATGAGGAAATTAACTTTTAGCATACTCACCACAATTTCCAACCATTTGCCTTTAATGAGAAAAATGATGAGGTTTTTTATTGTCACAATTGAAATTTGTAAATAGCCAACCTTCTTGATGGTTGTTTTCACATGACACGCATTATAATGCACATCGCCATTTGTAGGCACAATAACAATATCTAACACATCACATCTTGCACATAATTTTTATAGAAAACTAATTGGATTGAATATACATAATATTCCAACAACTTGAAAGAATAATTCATATTCATTGATCAATTACAAGGTACAAATAAATATACAATCTATGAAATGGATTAAGAAACAATAGTAAGATTAGTACCTCTTTAATGGGAGCCCTACAAGAAAACGTGATTTTTCAAAAGGTCCAACTTTACCAAAATGTTCACATTGACCAAGGAGGATGATAATTTTGATTGAAGGCTTGGGGCATGAAAGACACGAGTTAGTTTTAACTAAAAAATTTGATTAAAGTGACTTTTTTTACCATGTGACAAACCAAACATTTGGTCAAAAAGGCTAGAGGTTCATAAAGATGACCAAGGCTTAATCAAATTGACATACTTAATGGCCATTGTGATTTACAATTAATCAAATTCACCATTTCAATTTGACACTTTGTCAAATAAACCATATTAATTTGGCTACTTAACTTACAAGTTTATTTTGTCGAGGGTACATATCAAAACTAAGTTCATAGCTAGTAGGCCCTAAGTTAAACATATTACACTTAATAGATATTTATAAAGTTTAATAGGCTACCTACATGTTACCTTTAAGCACATGTAGGTACTTAAACTTAGTACATTAATTAGCTGATATTTCATAATTGATAGTTAATACACAATAATTTATTAAAAATAATTATTGATAAGTGAGTATTTTGAACTATTTTTTAGTTTAAAATAATTCATTGTATAATAATTGATAATTATTAATTCATAGTAAATAATCAATAATTAGTAATAAACAGGAAATAATGAGTTTTCAATAATCAATATTGATTAAATGATCAATAACCAATAATTTAAATTTAGAAATAAATAATTAACAGTAAATTATTATTATTTAATGTTTAATATTTAATACTTCATAAGAAATATTCAATAATCAACCATTTATATTCAGTAATTACTAATTAATACTAAATAATTGTTAATTATATTTAATGTTTAATAGTTGATAGGAAATAATCAATTTTGAATAATTGATGTTTATTTATTTATATATTTTTAATTGACAATAATTAATCAAAGTGAGTTTGGGAAGAGGATTGTTGTACCTGTAAATGCGTTGGAAAAATTGACTACCAATTCAGTTTATTTCACCATCCTACCCGAAAATGAAATAAGATTAAACATTCCATCTATTCATTCATGGGTTTCATCGTTCCCATTACTTCCAAATTGACATTTAGGTTATTTGTGAGATGTCCTTGTTGAGTAATTGCTATTTATTTTTATGAATTGATTATTAATTGAATTAATAGCATGTAGTAACCTACTAGGTGTAGATACCTACATGTTATTTAGGTAGATATTTGGTACATGGTGTAACCTCCTACTTAGATAAGTAATACAAAAATATTGAAGTTCATTGATGAATGTTACAATATGTACATCAAAACAAAAAATTCAATCAAATTTATTACAATGTGATGATTAGAGCCTTTATCTTTTGAAGTGGTAGTCCAATGGTAAGGACTTGGTTCCTCAAAGTGGAAGTGAGGAGTTCAAGTCCTCGCATAGAACATTGGGGCTACTTAGGCTACCTAGTTTAGGGGGCTTAAACTAAATAAGGTAGGTATGTAAATTATTTCATTTTATTTTGTACATTGATTATTAAGTAATGTAGGTAGCTAAATTTATTAATTCATAGATCATATATATGATTATAATTATTATATAATATGTAATATGTACTATATAATATATAATGTATATTATGTTATATAATATATATAATTACTTAAAAACTAAATCATATATAGTTGATTAGTCAAAAAGACCACAAAAAAAACCTAGTCAAAATGGTTGGGTCCAAAATAACTTGTCCCAAGATGGCTTTTTGGTCAAGTCGACAAGGGCCATTTGGGGTACCTTTTGACCAATTTTCATAGTAAAAAAAACCTTGTTTTCTTGTAGTGGAGGTTGGTTGCTTCTCAATTTGGTGTGTACAATTGAAGTAATTGTGCTTTTACCCTTTCATCAACAATTTTGGAGAGTATAGTGTGGGGTTGTGTTAAAAAAATAAAATAATATATTGTTGATGTTATCATGTTCTTCACTAACATGATAACACATTGATTTACATTTTTGGCATTTGTTAATTGGTCATATTCAATCCCAAATTCATTGCCAAAGTAAGGACATTTTGATCAAATTTTCTTTCACCATCAATGATCATGAGTTCCTTTTCAAAATTGCTTTCACCACACCCTTAAAAATGACAACAATGGTAGCATTGGAAAATTTGGATTGCAATCACTTGAATTTGAATTCCTTGAAATAATTAAAATGAAAAAAATAAGAATCAAATTAAAACAAGTTGAAATGTTGGAATGAAAGACACAAGGTGGTAGATTCCACTATAAGAATAATTAACATGTCCCCATTTTCAAACCCCCTTTGTGCCTTAACCTCAATTTCAAAATTTTCAATTTTGACATACAATTATTTTTTGAACAATTGTTCATGCATCTAAATGTGCGAGATTTAACCCACATGGTGATCATAATCAAATTTGTTTAATTGCATAACTCATAATAAAGGTAAGTGTAACTTGGATTATCATTTATCATTTTTCTATTTATTCAATCAAAGGTGCCATATTGATTAAGGACCTTACTTTCAAAAAGCCACATCACAAACACAACAAACTGAATCATATATCAACACTAATAGCTTTCTTACCTTTTTAAATAACAATAATAGATAACATTATAAAAGACCAAACTTTAAAAAAACCTTACCTCAAAGTTTGTAAGTAGTAGAAAAAAACTTGAATATCAAATGCAACTCACTCTTCAAGGCAATTAAGATGAAAAATATCAAAGTAGAAAAAGGAGAAAAGAAGTAGGGGATAAACAATTATAAACCAAATGCAATAAAATTTGCATGATCACTCATTAAGAAAAAAAATGGGGGTTTTGCAATTACTATGCTTGCAATTGCATTTTCTAGTTACAATGACCACTTGTAATTCATTGTAGAAATATAACATTAGTTGCATTGGACAAGTTGCATTAATTGCAACAATGCAACTCATTCTATATGTTCATTGTATATGGTAACAAAACTATGTGCAATTTAGTGCAACTACTTTGCAATTAGAACATTAAGTGGACAACTCATTGCCAAATGTTAAGTAGGAAAACAAACACCATGGCACATGGTAAGTTCATCAATTTTCATTCATCCAACATGGATGAAAATAATTCAATTAAAATGGAACTACCTTGCAACTAATGTAGGGATTTTGGTGATTAAAAGGCAACTCATTAGCAATTCATTAATAACTGACATGTTTATTTTTAAATAATTTTCCATAATTACATTTTCATAATTAGATATTTTCTTGCAACTAAAAGTTCAGTTATTGGGTCTAAAACAATTGTATGATAATTGATTTGAATACTATGGTGTAACTACTAATAATGTGTAAACATTGTTTTGTGACCTTGGAAGGCTTCATATGTGAGACTTTATTGTGACAATCATGGTTTTATTATACAATTATAAAGGATTTGAGATATCATTTTATAAAAGTTGGTAATAATGCCACTAGTTTGCCATTATATGAGTTTTTTTCTAGTAATTTTGTTCAATTAAATGAATCTATAAATTTGATTTTGTGATTACAAGGGGTAGCACTATCATCATATTGCAATTGTTAAGTCAAAATGCCTAATACTAAGGTGCAATTGATTGCATTTAACACAATTTTCAATTGTAATTATTGGAATTCATTACATGGTGTTGGTTTACAACCAAAGGATGGAATGCTAATTTGAAACTAACAATTTAATGATTGTGGAAAATGCTTGCAACTATATTACATTGTGACTATCTTATAATTAACATCATCACTAATGATGTACACCATATTATTATTTTAATGCCCGAAGGTGTCATGTCATGTCATGTTTGGTTTCCAATGCCCCCATCCTATTGCACATGAAGCTTGCACCCACCTATTCGCCCATCTTTTTTTTGAAGTTGCACTACCATGAGCAAATGTGACTAAATTATAATTAACACAAGCATGGAATTGTTCACTTGTATCATCAAATAAGGACTTAGTTTTCACACATGTTTTAGTGTAAATAATATTTAAATACCACATCACAAATGGGTGCCAACATGAATTGCATGCCACAATTTTATCTTCATCACATTATATATGCACCTTACAATTTGCAATGTTTGTATTTGTATGCAACTACAAATCGACTAAAAATCAACTAGCTTCCCCACTATGCAACTTAACATGCAACAACTAAATGAAAATAAATGACAAGTACAAAGGTTATTCACCACACTCAAGTTGAACAACTCATTGAGGGCCATGTCTACCAATTAAGGTGACCATTACTTCTCCTCCATCCACACAAGTTCAACACCAAGTTGAATTTTAATCATTTCTTAATAAATTCCATTATAAAAAAACCAAGCATCCCACATATAACAATAGCAAGAAAAAAATAACAATGATAACAAAACCTAAAAAAAAGAACTAGAAAGTAATGATTCTTCATATAATTTTTTTTTTTCCACAACAATTTGTTAATAGTTGTGGTTAATGACAAATATTTTAATCATCCTTTAGATTTTTACTTGTTTTGCCAACAATGGATGCCACATATATTATACTTCTAGAATTGGCAATAATGTTATCTCTCATCTAAAATTCTAATGTCTTGAAGGTTGCTAACGTTTTTGCTTGTGAAAATAGGAACAAATTAAAAAGCAAAACAAAACTAGGATCCAAAAAATCGTAATAGATGAGTGTCTTCTTCTCCTATGATTTCAACATCTACTTCATTGAAAAGAAAACAAGAACTTTAAAAAAAAAATTGATGCAATACATGGAAACTTCTAATGGAAGCTTCTCTTGGAAGCTTATAAACTTGTAATGGTACAAATTTCAAACTTCATTGCATATTAAGGTTCATCCACTTGTAATTGGATTGACGTTTTTGAGGTTATGAAATTTCTTAGAGCAAATAGAAATGGATGAATCCTTAGGATGATGTTCAACCCATAATTGTCTTGAAATTCAATTGAAAAATCAAAACCTAATCACAAACTAGTTGATTTTTAGTTGCAACATAATTTTATTATAGTTGTATAATAGTTGCACGTGGGGTCATTGCAAAGACCAATATCAATGATGTGGCAATGTCTTTACAAATGATGATGCACCAAGGTTGAATAATATATTTGAGAAAGAAATATATTTTAGAAAAAATTGATTTTTTGGTTTAATTTTTTTGAACCGAATGAATTGCTAAGAAGCCTTGTGTAAATTTTTGACAAAAGGTAGCCAATTGATTGTTAATATGTTTCGTGATGTTCTTTTTGGGTATAATAGTAGAAAACATACTTGGGCCCATAGACTTCAAAAGTTCATGTTCATGCTTCCTAGTTATTTAAGCATTTTTTAATTGCCAGACATGGTGTTCTATATCATTTTATTTGCATGCTTTAATTGCGCATACGACAATCTATTAAAGTACTTTATTTTGATTTAACCTTATAAAAAACCTATTTATGACTAACTTATTAGGGGTCCGTCCTTAGTAAATCCTTTGAAAATAAACTTATTTCCTTCAAACCAAACTAAAAAACATTGCCAATCTTGTGCCCTTCTTTGTCATATCTTTTTGTTGAACTTCTAGATGATTTGTTGTGAGTGGGGTTTATGCTTCTTAGTGAACATATATATAGCTAATTACTTTAAATGGTAGTTAACAAATGATTCCACCTTACTAAGGTTGTCACAACATAAATAATAATTTAATATTTGTATAACCACACTACAATACCAAGCCACACAACCCAATTATTTTCTTGGCTTGTCATGATTTGATGTTGGTTGCCCCTTTTCATCAAAGAAAGTCTTATTTTGGAGTTTATCATATAGGGGGTTTTTAAGGTAGCTTATGCTTGCACTTGTCTTTGACAATGCCACACAAACCCCAAAGGCCTAAATCTTGTATGGGATAAGGAATTATTAACAAAAGAATCAATTCTTATGGATGAAGCAATCCAAAGAGGAGTAGAAGACATTAAGGTAGACAAATGCATCTTAAACTATATATGTTACTTGAACTACATTGACAATTTTCATTCATGTCCAAATTCCAATATGCCACCAAGCTATTATGCAAGTGGTTAGTGGATGAAACATTGATGCATTATAGTTGGCATTTAGTCATGTTGGAATCAAGGATTGTAGCCATGCTTTTTGGTGTTATGAATAAAAAATTAACTAGTTAGAAATTAAAATTTATATTTAATTACAATGTAGTCCCATTAAAGTTGCAAGGTAGTTTCACATGGGGTTATCACAAAGACCATGCATATGGCATGGCAATGTCCATGAGTCAATGCACATTGACTAGAATTGTATAGTTGACCAAAAGACATTCAAATATTTCATACACTTTGAACTTCCCTAGAGCCCATGTGCAACTAGTCATTTTCCAATGTTGCAACCTAGTTGTAATGTAGTTGGTTTGGATATGTAGTTGTAATTTAGTGCAATCTCCGCAAATGTAATTTTCTCACAGTGCCTAGAGCATAAAATAAGTGAAATTTTAAAAAAAGAAGATGAAGGAGAATTGAAATATAATGGTTCGAATGGTTACACACACTTCGACTACATGGAATCAAGGTTATCAATGTAAATTAATGAAAGATGTTTTGAATAAAAATTTAATCATGTATGACCCCTACCTGTAGTTAATGAAGGAAAAGAAAAGAAAAAATCCCAAAGATTTCAAAAGGATTATTATTTATTTTTTTGGAAGGCTTCTTTATCCCCCCTCCCTTGAAGCAACATGTGACTAAGGTTAAAGTTGTTTTTTGATAATGTAAATAACTTTCACTACCTAGGAGATTTGTACCCACAACCTCCCCATCAAAGTTTATGGAAGGGTCTCAAATTAAACCTTTTAAAACTTTATTTCAAAGGTAATTCATTTTGCATCTTGTACTTTTATTGCATTGTATTTCTTATCAAATAGTGTTACAACTTGCTAACTATCACTCTCCCTAATGTTTTTCACTTATCATTTTCCCTTTTTTGTTTTCATTGTTTTTGTTTACATTTGTTTTCACTTGATATATTTTTTGCTACTAATGAAAATAAAAAGGGGGGCAGGGGTGTGGGTGTAATTCAACTTTATCAAAATAAAAATAAAAATGCACCATTGATAAAAGGGTGCAAACAAAGTAAAGTAGATGACTCACTATTCCTTGTGAAAAAAATTTACATGTAGCCATGAAAGACATTTATAATGTATTGAAAGTAGGATTTTTTTGGGTACAATAATTAACATGATGATAGTATTTCATTTTATGTTTAAAATGCTGAAAATCCCGATCTTGAAAGTAAAATTAAATAGAATTTAAAAAAAAAAATCTACTTGCAAAAAATGTTTGATTTTACAAAATGAGCTACATGTAGATGAAATATTGATTCTTTGAAATTTTCAACTTAGTAGAGCCCTGAAAATACTTATGTATTATCAAATTATGAATGTCATTATCATAATATATGAAATTTTGAATATGAAGTAGGTTTGAACACCATTTTGACCTAGTTAGTTTCAAACGTACTTTCAACCTAGTTTTATGATACCAAATTTGTTCAAACTTTGTATCCAACTTCCCATAAACTAAATGTAGGGCCCTATGGTTTTATATTTTTATTTCAAAATATTTTGAATCTACCTTCTTGTGTCCATATCAAAAATTGTTCCATTTTTTAATTGGACATTGGACGGATTACTTTTTTTGTCTACCTTGCCTTGCCAACACCCAAAATGGGTGTCCTTGAAAAAGTAAAATGAAATCCTAACTTTTTGGACTTTTATTTTTTTCTTTTGATTTCTTTCATAAAAATTGAATTTTTAAGGGTTTTTAGAACCTTTCTATAATTCAAACATTTAAGGATTTGGGTGTCAACCTGGTAAAGTAGACAACTTTTGCTCCTTGTCAAAAAAAAAAAACAAGTAACCATAAATATGTTTTAATAGATTAAAAAAAGATTTTTTAAATTTAATGATCAATATGAAAATAATCTACAATTTTATCACAATGATGTTGATTAATAACATCCCCTATATGCATTCAAGTAGATTTTTTTAAATGTATTTTTTGTCTTTTTTTAGGCTATCCAAACTTGTACAAGTAGCTGAAAGGAGATGTATTATTGATTTGTGTTCATTTATGACACCATGTAGTTTTACAATGTACTTGTAAGTTTTGAACATTTAAATATTATAGTAAAATACATCAAATTTTTAATAAAAAAATAGGTTTAAACTTAATTTGACAAGTCATTTTCAAACATACTTGTTATCTACTTTTATTGTGCCAAGGTTTTTCAAATTTTGTCATCACCTCATTATAAACTCAACAAAAAACACCATACTTTTATTATGTTATTTTAAATCTTTTGCAATCTACTTTCTTCTACTTGTGTTAAAAATTGAACCATTTTTTGATTTCCTTGGAAATAATTAATTTTTTGGTATATGTTACCATGCTTTCACTCATTTAAGGCTTTAACCAAAATGTGGTTATATACCAAATTATATCAATATCAAATATAACCAAATTAAATTTTTGTGGAATGTTTTTATTTATTTATAAACTTTTGGTTATGTTTGACTTATCTATTTTAGATTATTATTATTTTTTTGATGGTATCAAATGGCAATCATCCATAAAAAATAATAGTGAAATTTAACTATACTCCAAATATGAAAATATAAAACCTTAAACATCCTTCCATTTTGCTAGCACATTGTGATGAATTTTAGGTATTTTCATCTTTCTATAAATGATCATTATTTTGGTTAAATCCTAAAATCCTTAAAAGTTTGAATTGTATGAATGATAATTATTTTGGTTAAATCTTCAAAACCTTTAAAATTCCTGTTTTATAAAGTAATAAAATATGAATAAAAAGATGCAAAAAATTCTTTGGACCCATTCCTAAAATCTAACATTATAATAAATGTAGAGGTCCAAATTTGAACCTTCAAAAAATTAGGTACTTTTCAAATATTTCAAGTAAATGTAATAAAATGTAACAAGAAATCAAAAAATAAAAATGAAAGTTCCAAATGTTAGGGGTTCATTTTTTTTTCCAAAAAAATATGTCATATCACAAGAGGCCCCTTTTATTTTTTTGTCAAGTTGATTTGCACCCACACCCTTGTTTTGTTCTTCTCACTAATTGCAAAAAATTATACCAAATGAAAAATATTGTCAGACAAAAAAGTGAGGACAAAAATGGGAGAATGGTAGGTCAAAAAGTTTAAGGAAAGTGGTAAGTAGCAAGTTGTAGCACCTCCCTCACCCCTCCAACTTGAAAAATGAACAAAAAAACCTTTTCAATTTGAAAAATGAAAAAAAGGGGAAAAAATAATGTTGGGTGGTTTTCATAGGGACCTTTGATTCTCGAACGGATTCTCACAATGAAAACCAATTTGTATCATATTTGGATAAGGGTGAAAGCATGATCAATTAGACACAAGAAATAATTATCATTCATGCAATCATATTTTTGCACATAAATGCAAGAAAGTAAAGTCAAAAAGTTTTCAATCATTATCAAACCATCATGTTGCTCAATAATGAGTTTATAGTTTGTTGTATACAAAGTTTGAGAAAATTTTGTATAATAAAATACGTTGAATTTTTTTTTGAAACATACTAGCCAAAATGTGTTCAAAAATACTTTTACATTAGAAAGCTTGATAGATTATTACTTTGAAAGTAAAAGTTGAAAGCAATACACATAAGTACATTTTAGAGTAGTGCTTTCTTAGATAAACTTACCAACAAACATTTTTCAATATTGTCCTCATTCCTTGACCAAATTGAGAGATTTTTTGTCATTGGATGTGCAAATTGGAGGGCTACAAATGTTCTTGGAACATCAAAAGTAAAGGAGCAACGCAAAAATTAAACACATGAAAAAGACGAGTGACAGTTTGCTTCAAAAATCATGAAAACATAGCTTGAGACCTTACTCTAGTTCCAACCCCATATCTTCTTCATTTTTAATCCGTTTTGAATGATTTAAAACTTGATGGGTGCACCAATTAGAGCTTTACAAAACTTCTTTGAATTTTAAAAGGAAAGATACAACGATCCTAGATTCTAGTCTCAAAATCTTAATCTATTTTAATTCACCCATCATGGAGCATTGGAACCTCTTACACCTAACACCTCATATCTTCCCCATAAATTTGAGGTCTAGATTGTGAAAATTGGAAATGAAAAAAGATTGTTATCACATTTGTGAGAATTGGCTTGTTTAATTTATTTTTTAAAATGATACACTTATTCAACTTTTATAAGTCAAAAAATATTTTAAAAAAAATACTATGTAGGTCATTTCAAATGTTGGGAAGAATCAAAATTGACAATTTTCATGAAAATAGAAAAAACCACTCAACATTTTAAAAAACAAATAGGTGGGTAGTTGATTGATGGAAGCCCCTAAACTTGCCTTCCTTACCCTTCGAAGTTGGAAAAAAAGTGAATAGGTGATTGACGGAAGCTCCCCACCTTCCCTCCCCCACCCTTCCAATTTGAAAAACGAAAAAAAATTCCCTTTAACTTGAAAAATAGAAAAATATGGAAATACAAAATGAGAGTTTACCATGGTTGAATAATTAGTTTGTTGGGTTTCTATTGAACAATTATTCTATTTAGAGGATTTTATTTTGACAAATAAAATATTCTTAAATATTCCAAAAAATTATTTTATTTTCCTTTGTGAATTTTTTTTTGAATTAAAAACAATTCATAGGTAAAAAAATTATTTTTTGTCAAACCTACTATTCAACTAAATTACCTATTTAAATGTCATTACTTGGGCCAATCATTATGGTTGGCCAATAAAAAATAGTCAATTTTTTGTAGTAGCCATCTTTAAATATCATTGTACCTTGGGCATATGTACAAGTTCAAATTTCAAACTAGTGTTGTGCAAGTATATCTTTTATTTGGATATACATGTCCTTGGGTACATATAAAATATATTATTTATTTAAATTTATTTTTGAAAGTCAATATACCTTAATTTAATGCATATTCAGGATATGTAGATTTAAAATATCATGTTATATTCATAACCCTTGGTAGATATTTAAAAAAATTCATATTTTAAATCAAATATCTTTTGACATATAAGATAAAAACATATTAGATTATGGTAAGTATGACCTAAACCTTAAACTTTGTTAGTTTTATTAATTAGATGGAGGTATCTCATAACTTCCATTTATTTTGTCAAGTGCAATGAACCATTTTGATTGTTTCATCACTAAGAAAAAACAAATAAAAACTAAAAACATTGTAAACTCTTCAAAATGGAAGTGTTTAAGTGAGTGAAGATGGGTAAAGGCAAGAGATATAAGGATGTGTAGGGGGAGGGTTGCAAGGGTGATCCTAAAAGGTGGTCATAGGCAAGTGAACTAACACTTGTTCTCCCTAAACCCTTTAACATTTTTATTCTTGCATTTTAACATTGGATTTAATATCTAAAAAAGTTCTTCAAACTTCCAAAATTTGCATTTGTTTTCATTTTTAATGACAAACTTTTAAATGCATACTTTTTTAAACCCCAAATTGGGTATATGAGAATAAGTATCTAGACCCTACATCTCATCTATTAAAAGACTTAATTTTTGCATAATTGGACCTTTGTAACGAAAAATGTGGGGTCATACATTCCCCTCTTACTCAATCCAACATTGATGAAACAAAATTATACACATTTAATAATAACGAGTTATTACAACTAACATGGAGATCATACTGGGCTATATGTCCAAAAACTTGTTGTTTGTATAATACATCCAATTCTATGGGTCTCCATAAAGTAGATCATTTCATTTTCATGAGTTTAATAGGTCACTTGTAACTTTTGCATTTGTCACATACCCTCAGATTCCCACATTAAACAATCTTGCTCTTAGATAAACACAAGAGGGTTAACCCCATACACAACAACTCTAGTGATCATAGACTTTGGTGAGTCCATTAACTTCAAAAACACCACTATACTTGGTTTTACCCACACAAAGGATTTTTACAAATTACTTTCCACATAATTTGATTTAGGGAGGTTGAAAAAAATTATGATGCTTCTCAATTGGTTTCCCCATATCATCCCAAACTCTACAAGAACAAGATACCTTTTCGGAGTTCCCAAGCAAGGGAACTCTCTCCCTAGTTGGGTAAAAGCATGTGCACTAATACACTAGATTTGGATTCTAAAAATGGACTTTCAATCGCCGTTTTTAATCCATTGAATGTGTTTTCACCTAGCCACAAGATTGTTAAACATAATTTAATTATAAAGACAACGACAAACAACATAATGAGATGCCTTGTAATCAATTCCAAAATCCATTAAATTCATCATCATGTCCTTAGTGATCAACCCTTATTTATGTTAATAAAACTACATTCTTCCTAATGAAACTCATGGCGTAGTGGAATTTTCATAGCCTCAATGATAATACAATTTTTCATAAAAGGCATTCCTCCCCATCCAATAGACATAAGATGTTATTTGAAATAAAATAGACAACACAACCCATTCGCCAATGTCACAATAAAACTTTTCAAGATATTTAGTTTTTGTTCATAACTAAAATGCTCCACCTTTTATCCCCAGCTTGACCTCCTTCTCCTTAACTAACATCCATGAAAACATTAACATAAAAACAACCACACCATTGAAAATGCATCCAAAAAAAGAACCATGACACAACAAACACTATTGAGAAATAAAACCCACAATGTTCATAACCTACAAGCAAACAAACAAAGAAAAAATAGCCATAGAAACCTATGTTTTCCTTTCCCATCACCATTAACTATTGACAACCTTGTCCTGTTATGCTTTTGGCAATTGATGATAATGTTCCATCAACTTACGGTTTCATCCCTTAACTTTTCATCACACCTTAACCTGATGAAAATGTTTGAATGTTGATATACCCGCTTACTCAATGGATAAATAAATTGAAAAAATCATATATCTTTGAAAAAACTTCAAAACAACATACCTAAACAACATTGGTTCAAATTGAATTTCACACTACTTATTTGATTGCAACACTCCATCCAAACTACAATGTACAAGCCATTTTCATGCATGTGGGTAGAGGTGTTCTAACTATGAAGCTCAATAGTTGGAGCATCAAAAATATGAGATTAATTTAAGTAGGGGGATTAGTGCATCTCTAGTAGTGAACTATATCACTAAATTGGAAGAGGAGTAATAATACAATAGTGTGAAAATTGACTTTGACACCAAATTCTTGGGTTGAATATTGAGCTCATCTTCCACATGGGTGGTCTAAGCAAATGATTACCCTGAATTAGTCTAATATAGTGATTGGCCAAAGTGTTGATATTTGAATGGTGTCACTTAAAATACTATTCAAAATTCATGTTTATGTTTAGGGGGAGGAAACACTTATTTTTATATTGAATAATGATATCAACCCAAATGAGGGGCATTGATGAAAATTTTCTTTGAGCAAAGTAATTCCAACAATGAAATATATAGGATAATATTATTAATTATCACCTCCAAATTTAGTGCTAAATGTTTACTTCTTTTACACCAATAAATCATAAATATGGGACAATATGAACATGTGAGGCAATCATTACAATTAAATCATCTATCTACAAGGGAAGGTAGTTTGTTTTGTTTTGTTATGAGATCCACCAAACTAGGATGCTTCAGATTGTGTTCTTGGTGTCTTTGGAAAGCTCTTGATGAGGAGGGGTGCATGGGTTTAGTTACATGATGTTTGGACTTGTGATGTAAAAAGTTCTTAAAGATTGAATGATTTCTTCACTGAAAATTAAATTAAATCGTAGCTAAAGTTTTTGGAGGAATTGGAATGTGCCTTTGGCGTTGTTGGAAAGATCTTGATGAACAGGATTTAATGGAATTTATTTGGTAAGATTTGTATTCAGAATGTGGGAGATATTGATTTTTAAATGATTTCTGCAGCTGAAATTTCAAATAAATTCCAAAATGACCAGGTTTTGGAAGGAAAAATCAGTTGAGGATGTGGTAACACTTGGACCAACGGCACAGGCCACACTAGTTAATGATAATAAAAACTAGTGAATTATTCTGGCCACAGAAACGAGGTGATTTCCTTTCTGAGGTCATTTGACACCCACTTGAAAGACTAGGAGCAGAGTCCATTTTCAAGCTCATGAACATGACTAGCTTTATCCAAAATGTTACATACATGCCATCTTATTGCACCTGCCATGTGACCATCGTGCTAGAGGTTCTGACTTAAATTAAGTATCTTGTTGTGCTCTGTATCTGCAAAGATAAGAATGTCTTGAATCAGCCCCAAAAAACTAATGCATCTTGTGACTCAAGCCAAAATGCCCCTCCGTAAACTTGGTGACTCCTTTTAATGTAAGTAGCTATGTTGTTGGGCTGTTGTTGGGCTCCATGGTCTTGATAAGAATCATCTGTAGTCGGCCCAGAATAAGTTGTGCAGCCTCTGACACAGCCATAAAATGCAAAACCCCCCCC
>Ga0209208_10004060_pt1 | contig 20872 bp, 14 predicted proteins | sample S1TSphfallax_3_FD_187694 | JGI IMG/M metagenome (GOLD analysis project Ga0209208, IMG submission 187694) | Host-associated microbial communities from peat moss isolated from Minnesota, USA - S1T2_Fd - Sphagnum fallax MG (SPAdes) (version 2) | ecosystem: Host-associated > Plants > Peat moss >...
GCGAATGTTCTAACTTGAAAGAACTACCTTCATCTATTGGCCAATTGAATGCACTCCAAAACCTTGATTTGTCAGAGTGTTCCAATTTGAAAGAACTACCTTCATCTATTGGCTAATTGAATGCACTCCAAAACCTTGATTTGTGGAAATGTACCAATTTGAAAGAACTACCTTCATCTATTGGCCAATTGAATGCACTCCAAAACCTTGATTTGTCAGAGTGTTCCAATTTGAAAGAACTACCTTCATCTATTGGCCAATTGAATGCACTCCAAGAGCTTCATTTGTCAGGGTGTTCCAACTTAAAAGAACTACCTTCATCTATTGGCCAATTGAATGCACTCCAAGAGCTTCATTTGTGGGATTGTTCCAATTTGAAAGAACTACCTTCATCTATTAGCCAATTGAATGCACTACAAAAGTTTCATTTATCAAGGTGTTCCAATTTGAAAGAACTACCTTCATCTATTGGCCAATTGAATGCACTCCAAGAGCTTCATTTGTCAGGGTGTTCCAATTTGAAAGAACTACCTTCATCTATTGGCCAATTGAATGCACTCCGAAAGCTTCATTTGTCACGGTGTTCCAATTTGAAAGAACTACCTTCATCTATTGGCCAATTGAATGCACTCCAAAACCTTGATTTGTGTGAATGTTCTAACTTGAAAGAACTACCTTCATCTATTGGCCAATTGAATGCACTCCAAAAGCTTGTTTTAACATATTTTACAACTTGGAAAAACTACCTTCATCTATTGGCCAATTGAATGCACTCCAAAACCTTCATTTGTCAGGGAGTTCCAACTTGAGAGAACTACCTTCATTTATTGGCCAATTGAATGCACTTCGATGGCTTCATTTGTCAGGGTGTTCCAATTTGAAAGAAGTACCTTCATTTATTGGCCAATTGAATGCACTTCGATGGCTTCATTTGTCAGGGTGTTCCAATTTGAAAGAACTACCTTCATCTATTGGCGAATTGAATGCACTCCAAGAGCTTCATTTGTCACGGTGTTCCAATTTGAAAGAACTACCTTCATCTATTGGCCAATTGAATGCACTCCAAAAGCTTTTTTTGTGCGAATGTTCTAACTTGAAAGAACTACCTTCATCTATTGGCCAATTGAATGCACTCCAAAACCTTGTTTTGATGGATTGTTTCAACTTCAAAGAACTACCTTCATCTATTGGCCAATTGAATGCACTTCGAGAGCTTCATTTGTTAGGGTGTTCCAATTTGAGAGAACTACTTTCATCTATTGGCCAATTGAATGCACTCCAAGAGCTTCATTTGTTAGGGTGTTCCAATTTGAGAGAACTACCTTCATCTATTGGCCAATTGAATGCACTTCGAGAGCTTCATTTGTCAGGGTGTTCCAATTTGAGAGAACTACCTTCATCTATTGGCAAAATGACTACACTCCAAGAGCTTCATTTGTGGGGGTGTTTCAACTTGAGAGAACTACCTTCATCTATTGGCCAATTGAATGCACTCCAAGAGGTTCATTTGTGGGGGTGTTCCAACTTGAAAGAACTACCTTCATCTATTGGCCAATTGAATGCACTCCAAAACCTTGATTTATCAAGGTGTTCCAACTTCAAAAAATTACCTTCATCTATTGGTCAATTGAATGCACTCCAAGAGCTTCATTTGTCAGGGTGTTCCAACATGAAAGAACTACCTTCATTTATTGGCCAATTGAATGCACTCCAAAATTTTGATTTGTGGGATTGCTCCAACTTGAAAGAACTACCTTCATCTATTGGCCAATTGAATGCACTCCAAGAGCTTGTTTTGTCAAGGTGTTCCAACTTGAAAAAACTACCTTCATCTATTGGCCAATTGAATGCACTCCAAAAGCTTCATTTGTCACGGTGTTCCAACTTGAAAGAACTACCTTCATCTATTGGCCAATTGAATACACTCCAAGAGCTTCATTTGTCAGGGTGTTCCAATTTGAGAGAACTACCTTCATCTATTGGCCAATTGAATGCACTCCAAAACCTTGATTTGTGGGAATGTTCCAACTTGAAAGAACTACCTTCATCTATTGGCCAATTAAATACACTTCAAAATCTTGTTTTATCAAGGTGTTCCAACTTGAAAGAACTACCTTCATCTATTGGCCAATTGAATGCACTTCAAAAGCTTGATTTGTTAGGGTGTTCCAACTTAAAAGAACTACCTTCATCTATTGGCCAATTGAATGCACTCCAAGAGCTTGTTTTATCAAGGTGTTCCAACTTGAAAGAATTACCTTCATCTATTGGTCAATTGAATGCACTCCAAAAGCTTCATTTGTCACAGTGTTTCAACTTGAAAGAACTACCTTCATCTATTTGCCAATTGAATGCACTTCAAAAACTTAATTTGTTAGGGTGTCCTAATTTGAAAGAACTACCTTCATTTATTGACAAATTCAAAGCACTCCAAAAGGTTTATTTTTAGAAGTGTGTCAATTTGAGAGAACTACCTTCATGTATTGGCCAATTGACTACATTTGAAAAGCTTGATTTGTTAAGGTGTTACAACGTGAAAGGACTACATTTATTTATTAACTAATTGAATGCACTCAAAATGTTTCATTTGTCAAGGTGTTCGAACTTGAAATAATTGCTTTCATTTATTGACCAATTGAGTACATTCCAAAAGCTTCATTTGTTAGGGTGTTCCAACTTGAAAAAAAATAATTCATCTATTAGTTATTGAGTGTATTTGAAAATCTTGATTTGTGTGAATATTTCAACTTGCAAGAATTACTTACATGTACATTGGCCAATTAAATGCATTCCAAAAGTTTTAATTGTGGAAATGTATGAACTTAAAGGAATTACTTACGTTTATCAGCCAATTTAATGCATTCAAGGAACTTAATTTGTTAAGGTTTTCCGATTTGAGATAATTACCTTCATCTATTCCTTTGAATCACCAATAGAAAACCCCTCTATTTCAACCAACCCACCTTTGACTTGACATTGTTTTTGACTATGTTTCAATTGTAATTTTTTTAATATTTAAAAATATTATTCACAATTGCCAAGTAAATTGAATTGCCTACTCTTTTGGTGGACAAATGAAGGCAAATCCCAACTATTTTGGAGCTCATGGAATATTCTTAACACCCACATGGTCTCCAATTGAATTCTAGTTGAAACATTGACTTGGAAAATTACGTAGTCTATAGTGAAGCCTCCCAAGGTGGTGTGTCAACTAAGAAAGTCCCATGTTCAATTACTTTGGTGAATCACAAAACATAATGATGGATGATAGATCACACATGGATGGATGACATTGAGATTGGAACTAATGTCTTCGTTGCAAGTGTACAATGAGATTTTTTTTTACTACAACTACAAATTGAAAGGCCAAAAACAAATGTTAGGCATTCTTACATACTATATCAACACCTCAATTGCAAGTGCTACTTAGGAAACATGACAACAACCATTGTGCCATGCTCTACAAACATTGGTATGCATCATCATGGTTTTAAAATACAAATATTTATTGAGGTTGTCAAATCTAACAAAACCACAATGATGAAAATATGTCCCTTCTTTTTGAAATATCCAAACATTTAGATTTAAAAAACTATCAAGTTAATTAATGATTTTTCAAAAACATTCAAATCCTAGGTACCATGATAGATAGTGGGCAAAATTATTCAACTTTCAAGAAAACATTATTCACATTAGGATGTGACCTTTCACCCAACTCCCTATTAAAAGAAATTTGGCATTGAGAAAAAATATATTAACATTAGTTTTGTGTATACTTCAATGCATGAAAAAATATATAAGGACATGGATAACTTGGTGCCCAAGAAAATAAAAGACCTCTTTGTCATTAGAAGCATTGTCACTAAGAGAAAAAGATTAAAATGTAACCAAATGATTTGTGACTACATGCAATCAATTGTCGTTCACAACTAAAATTGGTTGCATTTATAATTGAAAATTATATCACACATTTTTCTGTCACATTTATGACTATGTTGCAACCATATAGGTTTTCATTCTTCCAATGGGATAACTATTCACATTATTTTCATCTTAGAATACCTTTATATGGCCCATTAGTTGCAAAAGTGACCCAAAAATGGTAATTAATTACTTATTTACACATTAAGTTATGTATGTTACTAATTTTGTATAGGGTAAGTCATGTGTTTTATGTTATGGTAACTAACAATTATGTATAGTAAGCCTTAATGTATACATTATGTACTCCACATTCATAATGGTATATATATGTATTATTTTCGTAGATTAACTAGGCATAGTTTGAAAAAACTATTATTGCAAATTAACATCATATTAAGGTATATGTAAAGGTGGCAATACATCAATCATGTATAGGTGTATAGAAATAAAGTACAATCATTATCAAAGATTTATTGTAATTAACTTAACTACCCAAAAAAAGTTATAAATGATTATAAATAATCAAATTATTTCAAACTTAATATGTATAATTAAAAATCCATATTTAATCTTTTTCACTAATTATAATGTATTTCGAATAATTAAGGTAATTATCATCAATACTGTAAATTTGATATATCTATTATTTATAATTACTTATTTATGATAAATAATTATTCTTCCAACATAAAAATTTATGCCAATTATTATTTTTTATGCAATGCTAAAAATTCATTAAATTTTTTATAATATGTAATTGCACTCATAATATGTAATATTGGTCATTATAATTTAAATTAACATTTATAATTATTATGGTAATTTAATATAATGTGAATAATTCATGTACTTATTTTAATTAAAATTATTATATTCTAGTAAATTATTATATTTATAACTTAAAATTACTTATTTACAATTAACAATTATCAGAACTACAAAATATTCCCATTAATTATTCATAATTTTACTGTAGTCAAAATTAATTACTGCAATTATAATAATTTAATGGAAGATCTTGACTATATGTTTGGTGTATTTTTTTGAATTTCATGATCATGTGTATATTCTTATTCAAATTGGCAATTTTAATTTGTAATTTTTTTTGTCAAATTGATGATTTCACCGTATGTTTATGACATTTGAATAGAATACAATATGTAAAAAATCAAATGTCATGAAAAAATGAGCCACCCTATCTTGCAACTACCCCACATGTCATCTTTGTGGATTGTGATTTAGTTGCAATAATTTATTGACAACCTTTTTTGAGCATGCCTATCACCCTTGGTGTGTAAGGGAATACACACAACTTTGTCCCATTGTGTTGTTCCTTTTTGTAATGCCATCTTTATTACAAATTGGTTTGCGACTTGGGGTTTCTAACTAAATTCCAAGGATGTTCAAGAAAGGGTGGGCTTGAAAATAGAAACGAATATCGTATAATCACTCCCAATGTAAACACCCAACATTTCATTTTCATATGTGTGAAACACATTTTTGAATACATTTTGTTGTCTACATGTTTATTTTATTTATTTCCATTCATTTGTGTGTTTTGTTTCAAGATCTATGGTCTTCAACAATCAATTTTCCATTGTTCTCATTTAGTCTTTAATCTTGATGCACATGAATCAATCTGATTCATTGAGTCAAGATCAATAAGTGCACCTTCATAATTTTGTCACAAGAGGTGTCAAACCACTAACTTTTTTAGGAACCAAGGTGTGGTTGCAAGAATTTAGAATCCTTAACAAGTCTTAGTACAAGACCTTATAATTTTCCAAAATATAGGAAATTTTGGAAGGAAATGAATTAAATCCTTTTGAATCGGGAATATGAATCCTTGATTTTGTAGGAACATTCACTACCCAATAGTTCTTGGAAAATTGGATCCACAATTTAGGATCCTCAATTATTCATTAAGACATGCAATCTTGTGCTAGGAATTTCATTCTTGGGTTACAACTCTGCTTTTCTTTTATGAAACCAATCTTGCACATTGAGCTTAATTAAATCTTATATTTCATTTCTCAATCCTACTTCAAGAGTGTGGATCCTAAACAAACAATATTATGTCCTATATTGAGGAAAATGCAATCCATTTTTTATCATTATATTGGTAGGGAAAGTAAGAAACATCATTGGAAATACAATAGAAGGTTTTAGCACTAAAGATGGTTCACCATTCAACTCCAAGGTTCTACAAGACTTGACCAACATCTTGCCAAAACAAAGCACAACAATTCATGGCAAAAAAGAGGATGGTAGGGTAATGTTTCATGAACTCCTACCGCATTCCTCAATGGGTGAAACATTCATTCGAATTGGCATAAACACAAGAAATCATGACAAACTATCCAATGTTGCATGTGAGTATGCTTCAACAAACTAGTGATAATTCTTGAACACTTGCACATGGAGCAATGAACACACCCATTTCAACTATTGAATCATGTGATCATTTACCAAAACCTAGTTTATTGGCCCAAATGCCCCAACAATGCATATATTGGCTAATTTCATTTAAAATTTGGTGTATGATGCGTATTTGGAGTTTCTATACTAAAAGGTTTCACCCTAAAAAATGAAGGTGCCAATATATACTGTGTAGGTGATGGTCATTGTTCCTTTTCAGGAATTTTTGTTCGTAATAAAAAAATATATCACCCCTACGAAGATTTAGCCAATTTTGGCTAGAAACCAAATTTGAAGTACAAATCTTTAAAAATATTTTTTACCACATTCTAAAAATCAAATATTAAAATGGTGATTTTTATTAAGTTTTTTCTTCACTTATGGTTTTTGAAAACCTCCAATATTTATCTATGAAAGAAAGTAGTTTATTTGATTTGTTTGTCACATTGAAATTTCCCAAACCATGGTGCGTCTTGCCATTTTTTTGGTGTCGTTGGCAATTTTTCAATGAATAAGGGTGTATCAAGTTCGTTTCACAATGTTTCAACTTATAGTGGAAAAGTTATTGAAAACAATTTTTTCATTGAAAATTCATTGAAGAAAACAAATTTATAATGGAATTTGGGCACATTTTTAATATTGTTAGAAAAAAATCAATTCACAAGACATTATAAAAGTGTTTGGATTTGCAAAAATTCAATGGCATTTGCAAAAAAAATTGAATTTTGAATAGTTTTTTTGCTGGAAATTCAATTAAATTACCAAAAAATATTTTGGCAAAGAAGAAATGGGTAACCAATTCACATTCAAGGCAATGACATAGGCTACATCAATACATTTGAATTATGGTCTTTCATCAACAGACATTGTGGAAGAAGTAATGGCAAAACTTCTCACAAAATTTGGGTATGAAAAATGAGACTACCTTAAAAAGGGGAATGGAACCTTGGGACTTAAAAGTAACATGTTTCAATGTTATTAAAGTGTTGCCTTCATTTTACATGTAAAGGGTGTCATTGGCATTGTAGCGTGCATAGACAACCTTTATTTTGAGGTGTGTTATTATTATATGTGAAAGTTTGTATAAGCTAGGCATTTTTTTAGGTGTTCCTCCCCTCTCCTTATTTAATATGCTTCTTGCAATTGGGGGGGAGGATTCAAGTACTTGTTTTCTTCTCGTTCCCCTTGCGATTTTCCCTCTTTGGAGTATTATTAGTTTGCTAGGACTTGGGTCCTTCCATCTTATACCTTTTTCTCCCCCTTTGTTGGGTTATTTGTTTTATTGATAAATGGTAGGTTTTCATCATTTTTGAATTCTTTCACACGATGTAATAGTGATTGTAGACATGCAACCTATTGAAATTTATATAGTCTTTTATTTCATGCAATCTTGCATATGATAATTTTAAGTTTCAACCCATAAAAAATGGAGCCATTGTTATTATTTTCTCAAGTCTTTTGCTTGGAAAGTAAGGATATTATGAACTAGAATAAAGACAAAGTTTATTGTGACATATTTATCACGTCTTTTGCAAGAAAAGCAAGGCTATTATGAATCTAGAAAGATACTCAATTGTGAAATGTCATTCGTGTATGGAAAGACGCTATGATGATCATCAATTAAGATGCAACATATAAAATCATCCATTAAAATCCAATATAATGATCATCACTATGAAATTGCATCAAGCATTGCAAGTTAAAAACATATAAACAAATTTAATTTTGCATTAATAACGACTATGTATAACATGGAAAAACGTCTTTTTCTACATTATAACAAAAGGATCTGAGTCCATTATATAGGTTAATAACATTCTATGATTGTGACCTTTGGTTGTAAAAAGATCATCACAAGAAGGAATAGATATGTCAACCTTTTGTTGCACCAAAAAATCATCAATTAAGTTTTCTTATTTTCATAAAAAAAATCTCTTCATCACCATTTTTAGTTTTATTCCTTGATGGACCAACTTTCTAATCCACTTGATATAACATCTACCAATAATCATATAACTAGAATTTAATGACAAAAATAAAAGTAACATTGTGGGCAAGTGTGAATGTTTTTGGCCCCTTTAGGTTTCTATGACAACCATTCAATGAATGCACTCCCTAATGTACTTAACTCACAATGGGAATACTTCATTGCAAGTCATGGTTACAATGGTTACCCACAATAATACTCTATTGATGGTTCTAATAATAAGCAACTAGTGTTATCTTCTTCTTGGTAAGTTGTCTGATGAAGGTCCCTTGTGAATATCATTAAACATCTTGACAAGATCTTGCTAGATTTTGTTTCTCCCAAACTTTGAAATGATTGCCATGACTTAGTAACTCAAACTTCAAACAATAGTTCCAATAAATCATCCACAGAAGATCATCACCCACATTAATCAGGCGTTTTCAAAAATTAAACTCCATGATTCTCAACCCATACTTCAAATGAATAAATATTCAACCTTTCTCTCTACACAAAATTCTAACAATCCAATATAAGATAGTTGATGTTTTTGAGACTTTTAAATGGTTAGGATTGTGTTCCACCTTGAAGAGCCTTGATAATATCTGGCCCATTTAAGAAAGGAATTTTTTTCCTAATGCCCAAGTTTTGGTTACCTCTCGTGGTAATGTTTTAAAATTGTCACCATCCTTGCATAACATGACACACCCAACTTGAAAGCAAACCATACAAAATTTCACCCACCCACATGAAAAAAATCTTGCACAACTACTAACATTCAACATAGTTGAACAATTGTTGTTGCTATTGATTCTAATGGTGTATCCATTAACAAACATGCATAAAAGTATTTTTCATTGCATCCTCCACACTCAATCAAGGTTTAGGGTTCTAAATCATTTATACATTTATGTGACATTTGTAAAACAGTACAATTTACATCAAATTGTAAGTTTTTGTGGAATGTGAAAAGGCTCAACCAAGTTCATTATGAAATGACCCCATTTGTCATATTCAATTCAAAAGAAATTAAAATCAATAAACACTATCAACAAGCCCATGAAACAACCAAAGAACATTACTATGATATCAAAAAGGGGAATATATCAACTTAACAACTTTGGAATGCTTGAAGTTTTATAGAAAGGATTTTGACAAACTAGAATAAAAACAATGTTTGCCAATTTTATGAGAACCACTAAAAGTTCAATGTGTCCATTTTGCATTTATAAACCACCCACATTCTCAATGCACAAAAAGATATAGCCTAGGGTATGAAACTCCTCACCAAACAAGCTAGCTACCTCTTATTTATCAACTTCATTTTTGAGGTTCACAACCTCTTACCAAAGCTCTACAAGCCAATGACATTTGAAATTGCTTTCCACATCAAGAGCACCAATTTTCAAGCTCTTGTGATCAAGGGAAAATCCCATTAAGCATGAGCCTTGGCACATATGTTTCTTCTCCCTTCCCATGTGCTGCAATATTGGATACTTCTCCATTAAATTTGTAGTGCCTAATACTTGTCAAAGCAGAACACCCTTTGACTACTTGAAATGCATCTCCATAGCTTTGTTTCATGAACATATGTGCAATTTTTTCAAGTATTTTGTTTAAGTTAATGTTACCCAAGGGGGTCATAATTTCTAGCTTCCAAATACTTGTTCTTGTTTTCCTTGCTTGCCACAATTGGTTGGAATTAATGATTAAAATCCTCAAAGTAATGTTTCGCTGGGGTTTCTTTCTAACATTGACATAGTACAAATTCTGTTTATTAAGGTTCTTATGAATGGATATTGATCTTGCATTATTGTTTTGTGTTTTGTAAGCTTATTTATAGATTCATAAGTTTGACACATTTAGTGCCAAAACTTTAGTGTCTCTCAATTGGGTACATAATTAAATTAGTGTTGTTATAGCAACTCTTCATTAGATGCCAAACATAACTTCAAGAACCCTAGTTGGAGAACTACTTTAGAAATTATGTTAAAAACCAAGCTACCAATTATTTCTGCAAGAAGCTTAGAAAGTGGAAATGATGGGAGTTTGCTAGAAATAAAAGAGGAAGAGTTCTAGGTGGGTAGTAGAACCTCTCCAATGAAGGGGAAACCAAAGGTAGAAGCGGCTTCATGAGCCACACAGATGTACAACCCCCCTCTTGCTTCAGTCCTTAGAGTTTTCAAAGAAAGAGGAGAGAAGAAGTTCTTGTGAAGAAAAAGTCAGTTTTAACCTCCCTAGATTTTTAGTCCAAAATTGCAATGCACTGGCCTTTCCTCAAGGCCTCTAAAGTTACACTCAAAGCTTGTTCCTCCATACTTCATGTCTACATTCTAGCACTTAAATCAAACCTTGGGTCCTTTTTATTGGACATTTAAAAGAAGAGACAATTCTTGAAAAACAAGTTCCAGAAGTTGTTTTGGTCATGAACTCCTCTTACACAAAAGATTTAGGTAAGTTTATGGATAAGTTTAACACTCACATCCTTTTCCTTGTAGCATTGGAGGTAAATATAATCGACAAAGAAAAATAAAATGCAATTCATGTGGGATGACAAATTAATTTGACAATGATCAATCCTTTTCAAATGCAAATCATCATCTCCTTCCCAAATGAAGATTGCATTAGTAATAGCAATGCAAAATGCCATTACTGCTACATCACCAAAACAAAACAATTTTAGTGTATTGGATTAACAGAAAACTTGCACCTTCTTGGGTTATTCATGTTTGGTGCTTCCTTGTCTTCCTAGCCACAATGAACCAACACATGCTCATGCACCATGAAGGATGAATGATAAGTGGTCAAAAAATTATTTTTTGTTGGGCTTTAGTTTCCTAGCTAACCATGGTGGTTACCTCAGTTTTCTTTTCCTACCTACCTACTAACAACCCATAAGCAAGTTGTTAATAGGTAGGTAGTAAAAAAAACCTTTACATACGTATAAATAGGGCATCACAAACACGTTGACCCTGTCAATAGATAAAATGTTGTACATGTGCATTTATGTATATATATAAATGCATATATTATTGTACACATGATTTATTTGTATGTGTTTTTTGTGTATGTGCATATATGTGTTTATACATGCGTAATAACATTAAGATTATTATAGTTGCAATATTGAAACATGTACATGACTATAATTTATTACAATCACATAATAGATTTTACAAATTTTAACTATTTGTAAAGTTGACATAATTACAATTTTATACTACAACTTTTATAATATTGATGTTGATATCAAAAAATATATTTATATAAGGTTTTTGTCTATGAATTTTTGTCAATCAAAAGAGAATTTATAATAATTTGTTATATTTAAATATTGATAGAATTTTTTTACTTATTGTAAATAAAAAATATTTTTTGTGATTTAGATTTTTTAGTATTTGTGGTTCATAATAATTTAAGGTGAATATAGAATTGTCAATTCAAGTTAAAGTTCTAGATGTAAATAATCTACAATTTCAAAGCTATGACAATTAATATGGGATAAAGATTATAATTGTATTTTAGATGTAATTTAGGATGCAACGAGAGTGCAGAGGCAAAAAAAAAGTTGTAAATCTTTGGACATTATTCCATTGTTTTGGAAAGTCAATCTTCCACCAAGCACATCCAAAGGCACAAAAAAAATTCAAATTAGTTTTGATATGAACGAGATATGCCCTTTGGAATTGAAGGGATCATTATTTGGTTTAGGCTAATAAAACTAGTATGCAATTTGGAGCTCAAGATGTTTGGTCATTGCTTTGTTGTCTTTGAGCTTCCAAAAGATATTGTAGTTTTACACTTAACGCATCCAAAGCCACACAAGTTGCTGAAATTGGTTTTGAAATGAGCAAAATATGTTCTTTCAAAGTGAAGGGGGTCATTGTTTGGTTTAGGCAATAAAACCAATTTGAGTTTTGGAGCTCAAGTTCTTTCTTATTTGTACAAAACCAAATGCATATATGATATTATATATATAGTAGTGTTTTTGTAAAAACCAAACATATATATATCCATAAATCAAAGTGTAAAAGTCATCCATTTTGAAGGATGAAAGAACAATTAGTCACACCATAGTTGCATCTAGTTGCAAATCAGTTGGTTGCAAATGACATTATTTTTTTAAATGATAATTAATAACATTTTGGCCTAGCTCTTTGATCTAAGTACTAGTGAGAGAACTTAACTTTGGTAAGGTTTATATGGGTTGGGCAATTTTCTATAACGTGTGTAATAGTTTCATTTTGGATTTTTTCTTCAATGTCATTACCTTTGGTATTAGTTGAATATATCGTTTTAAAATTTACATCATTGCAAAAACATGCTTGTTTTGAACCTTGTATTCAAGCAATTTTGATTCATATCCTCTAGATGCTTCAAGGAGAATTCCCTTTCCCAATGGCCTCCTTCATGGCAATGGTTGCAAGCTCTTGGTTGTGCTTTGGGAAAAATTGGTTTCTTGTTTTCTACTTGGTGTTAAATGCTTGAAGTGAATAAAAAATGTTTTTCCATCACCAACCCATTGTTGCAATTTGATCAAGTGAATTTCTTTTTCAATTAGTTTTGCCCCAAGATTGGCAAAGCTTGGTGGAACAACACAAGATGAGATTAGCTACACCATTATTCAATATTTCAATGGAAAATCATTCAACACAACATTGATTAAGTGCTTGTTGCATGTTATAACCCATGCAATCAAGTTGGTTGACAATTTGTTTAATTTGCAATGAAATCTTATGTCCTCCTTTCATTAGTGAGTTGAAGATTGTAAGGATTCTACTTCAATATTAATCATCTTCATGAAGTTTTGGTTTCATCCAAATTTCCAAGTGTTTCCCACATTTCACATGGGTAAATAAGATTAACAATGTGATGATAAATTGAATATTTCAAACAAAAGTTAATGCAATTGACAATTTTAAGTTCAAGAAATTCTTTTTTTCATCTTCAATTGTCATTGTGACATGTTGACTTCCTACCATTGGGGTTCCTCCTACCAACGAAAAATTCTTGACTATCTTGGTGGTTGCTCTTCTGGCATGCCAACTTCTTGCCATCGAGGTTTTTTTTATTCACGAAGAACTCTCCTTGCATTCAATAGTTTTGTTTGCATTTTGTTGTTGGGTCAATCTTTAGATTTTTCATAACTGGAGGAAATTGCACATCTTAATTTTCTAGAGCCCATAATTAGATTGTCTTTCTAACTTTTGAGCCTATAGAAGCTCCAATATGGGTGGATGCATGGTAGGGTGGACTAATTTGGAAGTAACACAATCCATATTTTTAATACCTAGGTGTGAAGTTAAATGTCACATTATTATTTACATATTGGTATTGTTAATTGGGAATCATTTTAATAGACTTCAATATGCACATAATGTAATTGATTGATATGAAAAATTCATGAAATTATAGGAGTCATGGATTTTTTACATTAAAAATTAGGGTTTGCAATGTTAACAACAACTAGTGCATGGACTTTGGTAATTTGGTTCCATGATGAACCTCAAACTTGTTATGAATTTGGTTTTGGTTTGAAAATGTAATAATGAAAGCAAGATTAAAAGGTTTTGATTCATATTCAATGAAGTTTATTACATATGGACTTTTATGTGGTGTAAAAATTCAAATATTTTTCAAAATTTCATTTCATCTTGAAAAGACCATGGATTGAGTTGAGATTTTGCATGCATGTTTTAATCAATGAATGAGCTACAAGGATAAAGATTTTAATGGAATAACATTTTTGAAAAATGATACATTGTTGTTACTTAATTCCAAAAACCTTTTAGGGCTCCAAAAAATATAGAAAAAATGAACTTTTGGATTAGGAAATTGTTAGCCCTTTTTGGTCCACCCTACCATGCACTTACCCATATTCTATTGGTCATGGTTTCATTAGGCAAATCTATTATTACAAGTGAAATTATATTAAAAAAAAAACCTTTGATATCATTTTTCAACACTTTGTACCATCAGTAGAAGCTTCATATCAAGCTTTGATATTAGGAAGGAAATGAATATCTATTATAAAAAATTCAAATTATAAAAGAGGCACCCCAAGTGAGTGGTTAAGTACACAACAAAGTAAATTAATATTAGTGAAAATGTAGCTTTAATAATATTGATGTAAAAAAAATGTAATTCAAATTTTTATTTTTTGGAATGAGTCATCTTGGAAGAAAAAATTGAACATCAATCATGATGGACCAAAAACATTGAGTCATCTAAGCTCTAGGCCCTAAACTTGATTTATCTATGACTTAATTTGTTTGATGTACCTCACATTTGATTTAGCTAATTTTTACTTCATCAAATTAGTACTCTTACTAGTTTTAGAACATATTGTTGATATGTGTTCTTGAGGTTCCAAGTAAGATACACTTGAAGATATCATCTCCAAATGATAAATATGATGGAACTCAAAAATATGACAATGAAACAATAATCAAGAATTGACAATAGTCAACAAACTCATTTAATAATTTGGAGAGCTAAATCAATAACCAGCTTTAGGCTCTTTCCAATGTTGCCCCCTTCTTCATTTATTTGTTTAAACTTTATGTATTAGAAAACAAAAATGGTTTGGAAAATTTTGAATTCTAATGATAGACCATGACCAAGTCCAACAAGGTGAGGACACAAGTTGAGCTAGGAGCTAAATCCAACCTACTCCCTCCCTCAAGGTGTAGCACCTATTAGGTCTTCTACAATTGCAATTTCATGTGACATGCACATTTTTATTTTTTGCTTTCACTTGATAGGTTTATTCTAGTGATGATGATAATTATAATTGGTTTATGTAGACTAGGTATAGGGTCCTTTCTCATCATTAAGACAATTACACCATGGTCGTCAACCATGACAATTACAAATGGTTGCTTGGTCGACAATTATGTGTCGTGGGAATGATGGAAGTTTGGGCAATTTTTTTGGGGTCATTTATTTGGTGATGGCGGTGGCAACAATAACAATAGGAGTAGCAATGATGTTTGTGACTTCTCCTTCTTGTTGCAATGTTCACCCATTGCATATTCAACGTGCTTTGAACTTGTAGGCCACACATAGAGGTCTTTTTCATGGATGTGGCATTGTTGTGGGAAAGGATTTGAAATTATAGTAGTGGAGAATAATGGCGGCGGAGTTCGAAGATAAGGATAAGTAGATAAGCACACAACATGTTCATTAATAGTAGTGAGGAGAATATTCTTTTAAGGTCAATTTCTTGCTGTTTGCAAAAATGCTAGGTGGTGATGGCCCCCAAGGAAGAGAGATTAATACTTAATCACTTCTTTCTTCACAATAGATAAAGCTCCTTTCTTGCACTACACTTGCAAATTAGGTAACATAAATCTTGGTTCCAGAATCCCAAAGAGCATGGATATTGTTTCACCAATCATTTGCTTACTTGATTTTTGAAAAAACTTTTGTTGTGATTTTGTAGCAAGTGAAGCCATATTTGCAAAGATAAACAATGAAAAAGTTGCAATATTGGAAAACCCTAATTCTTATCCCTTCCTAGAATCAACAACATCCATTTCAAATCACCTATTCCAAAGTGATAAATATGAAAGCAATTGACATAGAAAAGATTGTTATTGCAAGGTGTTTTTTGGGGTTGCATAGATTCAAACTTGGATCCATCCAAGCATCGACGATCCATGCAAGTTATGGCATTATTGGAAGTATGTAGAAGAAACTACCTTTGGACTTGGACTTGCCATCCACACCATTTTTTTCATCATCAAAACCTTCCGCACCAATGATGTTTGCTTTTCAGTTAATGGGGAATCATTTGACCCTCATGAAGCGTACAACTTGCTGGTCAATGTGGATGTGGAAAAGGAAAAGTGCATTGGATTGCCATCTATGTTTGTTTTCTCCTCCCACCAATTTCCAATTGGTTTGTCTTTCAAGTACAACCTAAATGTATAAAGCCATGTAAATATAGTTTTCAAACAAGCTACCAAAATGACCATTAGTGGCACTACATTTTGGATGTTGGATTGGTTTTTTCGGGAGCTTTTGTTGCTTAGTGAATGGAAGTTTTGGTGGCATGGATTGTAATTGCTTTGAATCTTTCATGAACATGAATATTCACCAAGTGTTTTTTTGTTGCTCCAATGGCATCAATAATTAGAAAACCCTTTAACAAAACCAACCATTAGAAGAAAAACATGTATTTTTGACAAGTCTCTATGACTAAATTTTAGTTGCAAGAGACATTTTGCAACTAAAATCCCTTTAGTCACCTAAAACAAGTTGCATGTCATAAACTAATCACAAATGACAAAGGGTATTGTATGAAAGAAAAAGTCAACACATACATTTCATCCTTTGACTCCATTGTATACGTATTATCACATGCGACTAAGATGTAATTATTTTGGTCATAATCGAGGGCAAATGATGTGTTGCCGCGTGTTTTAATATTAGATTATTTAAAATATAATAATAATAATAATAATAATTTTGAAATAATTTAAGACATTCAATTCAAATACTTGGATGATATTATATTATGACACGTGGTCCAATGTAAATATGCCACATGGCATTAAAAAACTTAATAAACATTATTAATATTAGGTTGGTAAGTACCTAGGTAGGTACATAAATAGGTGTTTATAAATTTAGATTACATACCAACCTACCTACTTAAGTAAAAAAAAAAAGTAGGTAGGTTCTACCTTCCTAGGTTAAATACTTATTCATATAGGTAAGTATTTAGGTAGGTAGGTACATAGGTCAACCTAGGTGTGTAGGTCAAACTAGGTACCTACCTAGCTAGGTAGATAAATAGGTTGGAAAGGTAAGTACTTTTAAAATGTGCATAATTTTTTTATTTTTTTTGGGTTTAAACTTTTGACTAACCCATCCCATGTGCTCAAATTTCTTAATGTGAAATTGGATGACCACACCCCCTTGTTTATATAGTGTTCAAAATAGGAATGAAGAACAAACAATATGAGATAAGTTTCGAAGTTATAACTTCCTCACAAACTAAGTTGTAATTCCAAAAGTTCATTCATGCTTTACTTTTTTAGTTTTTAAATTTATAAACAATTCAAATATTAGATAATCATATAATCATTTAATTAATAATGATTAAATATACATATATTTAAATTATAAATTATGCACTACAAATATTCAGTATTCATTATCAGTTACTTAAGTAAGCAATAACTTCTTAATATTTAACTAACTAACTATCTAATTACTCAAAAGTTATTAATGCATGATTCATAAATAATTAAATAACTATGATATATATTTTAAAAAATATTATTTAAAAAAATTTGATCGAAGTATATATAATATAATTAATGTAAAATTAATTTAATGATTATAATTTAAATTTTAACTAATTTAAATATTTATGTTAAAATTATAAGTAATGAATTAAAAATTGTTATTTTAAAGTAAAGTATTATAGGTCAAATAGTTTTTTTCTTTTGGTAATTATTAACTATAAATACAATAATTTGTTGAACATAACATTAATTTTCATAATTACTGTAAAATTACTATAAAATATTTATCATTGATGATTAATCATATAATTTAAAAATAATAATATTGTTATATAATAATTCGTGAAATTAAAATCAGTCAAACAACTATTTTAACCACATTATAATTTTTTCAAATTTTTAATTCAGGTTTGAAGTTATAAATTATAGAGTGTGAATAATTATGTTCAATTATAAAATAGTTATGCACATACTAATTAATTCTTATCTGAAGTAGTTACAATGATTTTAAAGTAATGTCACATTAATCACATTAATTAATTTTTTTTAGTGTAAAAATATAAAATATACAAATTTATGTTATAACAAAAATTATATAATGTAGTTTATATTTAATAAACATAATCATTTATAAAAGTGATTTATTATGGATTCTAGTAGAAAAAACCCTTACAATTCAATCAACAATTTTTTGAATTGAAATATAAATTTTAGATTCCAAAATAGTAATTCAGAATTCAAATATTAAATTTTAGATCAAAAACACTACTAGGAAAGTGTGGTGTAGTTCACTAGGCTATTTCACTATGCAACCATAAAAGTGAATTAAGTTCACTATAATTTCACTGCCCTTACCTTCATTGGTGAAAATGGTTCACTATATGGTGTACATGTTTACTAAGGGTGAAGTTTGTTTACTAGGTTTGTTTATTTAACATTATTAAAATAATTATTGAAAAATCTCTAGTTAATTGGGTTCAAGGCATTAGTAAATTAATTAGTTAAATGTGACATATTTTATCTATATATTCCCATTTCAAGCATTGATCATGTGTTTGATGATTATATCCACCTACATTTTTACTCTTGATTTTGGGGGAGGGAAAAATTATGGATGTGGTGGAAAAATAATGGCTTGACTTTCTTGTGCCCGATATTGAGGTAGCATGCAGAAGACAAAAACCACTCATTCCCATGTGGGACAATAAAATATGAAGCTTTTAAATCTTTAAGTTGTGAGATGTCCAACATATGCTAGGTCCGTATTGAACTTTTGATGATGCTCCAAATACATGTGTGAATGTGGACTAGCTAAGGCCATAGCCAAAATCACTGCATGTTTGTTTTACCTGCATAAACAATAGGTTCAACATGGGTATTCAGTTGAGGCATTGTTGAGAGTCTAGATGCTGGCCATCATCTGTGGACAAGCGAAACACAACGGGCCTCCTCAGGCCAGCATCCTTTACATACATGTAGAATGGGCTTGGTAGGCCTAGCCCTTATGTACTATGGAATGGGACTGGTTGGGCTAGCCCTTATGTACTATGGAACAAGCTTCAGAAGGCCAAGGTTCATAGGGCTGATGCTTACATACTATGGAACCAAGCTTCATAGAGCCAGCCCATACTTACTATGGAATGGGTATGCTTTGCAAAGCACTTGCATAATTGGTAAACCCATTAATGCTTAGATTCTCTTGTAAGAAGGGCATGGAATCTTTCCAACAAGCTATAAGTTATGCCCACTGAAATAAGGCCCCAAAGGAACTCCAGGAAACGGAAAACAACATAATGATATTGGCAAAATTGACAAATATATATCCAACCACTTCAGTGCTTCAATTGGAGTTGGCATTTTCTTCTCACTGATTTTTTCATATTTCTACTTCTCAGTCCCTGCCTTTTTAACCCTTGCCAGGATAGACTGGCACAACCAACAACAATAAAAATGTTTCAGAGAAAACATTTATCATTGCAATAAAATCAACATCTTAGATTGAAATTAGAAGAAAAAAACTTGGAACACACTAACCTGCCCCGCAAGAGGTACATGAGCACATAGCCCAGAGACTCCAAGTCATCCTTTCTGCTCTGTTCTGAGAAACATACAAGCATCCATTATGGATAAATTGAGATGAAACTTGTCAGATCACAGAGAACATCATTCTCAATCATACAATAAGTTCCTCAAAGAAGACTATTATTCAGCCAGAAAAAAAGAACATTTGGAACAAGTTCAACATGGTTCCAACTGACCAATCCCAAGATGTGTATTGATGCTGGCATAGCGGGCGGTTCTTGTTAAGTTCTTGTTCTCCTTGGAAATATGTAGCTAAACTTAATTAATTTTAACCAACACACCATGAATAGAATTAAATATTGCCCAGGCTAGAGTTCAACCAGAAGTTTTTCGAAGTTGAAACTCCAGCACTTATCCCTGCCAAATTAGCCTGGTTCCCTCTTTCGGTTGCTGGAAATTCTGAATGGGAGTCACTTTCATACTCTGTATGCAATGTAACTTGGATATGGCAAAACCACACATCAGTACACAGTCTTGGATGACCACCACCATATGTTTGTTGAACATAGAAGGGAAAAAGCAACAAAGAAACTCTAGATAATATGTACAACAGATTACCAAGGCTGATGATGATGGTTTTCTACCTTCAAAACTTTGCAGAAGTTCTTCTTCCTGAGTTGAAGATTACATATGCAAATCCATCCCAACTTCCTCTCCACCACCATTCCTTGTGAATGTTAATAAAGTTCTCTGATCCTGGAGGAGGTTTTCACCACGATCTGACACTGCAGCAATAATAGCTGATTCTTCCTCAATGGCAAGTGCTTTCATCTCAATCTCCAAGCCATTATCACTCCCCTTTCACAAAGTGCCAACTCCAGAATCTTCATAAGTCCCATCACTTCCATATTCAAGGTTTGACAAGCCTCCTGAAGCAACTGATAAACCTCCTCCACCTGTCCATGATAGTCTTGAGGTGGGGCTTGGTGAGGGATGCAATGAAGCATTGTTGGTTGGGGGGAAACCTGCTACTATAGGGGCACTTGCCTGTGCTTGGCCATCTCCTGTAGATTGCACCGCTGCCACTCATAACAAAGAACCTATTACTATACTTCCATGGACTGTTGTTTCTTACAGTGCAAATACAAAACTCCACTGCTCAAGACAAGTGCATTGCAAGACAAAAATTTCCATCAGGTCATGGGCATATGTGCACAAAAGAATTGCTTGACCACAAACCCTTTTCACCCATCTATCTCCAAAGTATACAAAGCATCTGTGCAGT
>Ga0209208_10004061_pt1 | contig 20872 bp, 19 predicted proteins | sample S1TSphfallax_3_FD_187694 | JGI IMG/M metagenome (GOLD analysis project Ga0209208, IMG submission 187694) | Host-associated microbial communities from peat moss isolated from Minnesota, USA - S1T2_Fd - Sphagnum fallax MG (SPAdes) (version 2) | ecosystem: Host-associated > Plants > Peat moss >...
GGTTTTTTTTTTTTTTTTTTTTTTGGTCTCTCCAGAACTTGGAAAAATTCTGACTTTCGTACTTGGAATTGAACTTTGGAACTCTCTTTTGGAATCAGAGTTATTTTCTTTTACTACTTGGGCATTTTTTAAAGCCACTTTATTGGCTTAGAAGCATTCATTTTGGACGGGTATAGGGGATAAAGAACCTAAAATAGGCTGAATGTTGGATAAGGTTGTATAATAAGTGTAAGTTTTTCTTTTTGCAATGCTTTGGGGAATGTTTTGTAAAAGAGGAATTTTTTTTAATGATCAAATTCAATTTAATGGCACCCTATTTTTTTTAAGTTGTTGTATAAAAGTATTAATATATCCATGATTTTTTTATAAAAAAAATTTGGGGAGTAACATGACCACCTTGTGGTTTTTTTGAATTAAAAAAGTTTAAGTTTTGGGAAATTTTTTTTTCAGGAATTAATACTAAGCAGCCACTCGATTTGTTTTCAAGGATTAGCATTGAATGGCCATTTGATGATGTGCCCTCCTCCTTAAAGAAATAATAGCACCAAAATGGTCACATGTCATATCTTTGGCCCAGGATCGTTTTATTTAAAAATTAAATATATATATTTTCTCAAAAATAAAAAATCTTATTACCAAAGAAAATTTGCAGTGTAATGTTTTGCAAGATAAAATCTTGATATTTTTCTTTTCATATATTGAGGTTTTTACTGTTTGTGAAAAATCATGATAATTTTTTATAACATTATTTAAGTGTTGAAAAATGGATGGGAATTTGAAAGTAAAGTTGAGTATTTTTTTTAAATTGGAATTAAAACATCAATATAATTCTAAAAATTTGAATGAATATATTAATAAAAAAATTCATCTAATTAAAAATATAACCAATAAACTAATAAATTAGGTATCGTCAAAAGATTGGATGAGAAAATGAAATATAGTATAAGGAAATATTGTCTTGGAACTAAAACATTTGATACATGCCAAAGTTATTAAAATTAATTGTTAATTTCTTTTTTGGGAGATTAAAAAAATTCCACATAATTGAACAAAATTAGAGGTTCTAACCATTTTAAAATAAATTTAAGGTTTTTAAAATGATATTCACAAATGATAAATACTTAAAAGGTTTTAAGTAAAATTTGAATTTTGTAAATCAAAAATATAATATTTGAATTATGTTATAATCATCATATGAACCCATGAATGGTTTAAGGTTTGGGTGTGAACCACAAAATGAACGATTGTAATGCATGGGATAGTAAAGAAAATATTATTTGAATGGTCATTATTATAGACCATTATTTAGTCATCAAGTCATGAATAACCTTGTTAAATGAACTTAGTTCAAGTTAAAATAATCAAAATTATGTAAAGTCAATGAAAATAGTAGTAAAGGGTTTAAGGATTAAATGTTAAACCCATTCCAAATTAAAGCATTGTGTAATTGATGTTTTTGGTTTTTCACTACATTGCATGTTGTGTTTGGCTCATGCTTTCATTTTGCAGTGATGATTTTTTCTATTTCCTTTACAAATGTGTGTCTTTTCAAATGCATTTGTTTTGCTATTTCATTTATTTGTTGTCAATTTGCTTTTGGTAAATTGTTATTATTTGCATAATTATTATTGTTGCAGTAAAGGAATCTAGATTGCCTATTAGGATGGATGATTTAGATTTTGGAATTAAAGATGTTTTTAAAGTAAAGGTGTTAAATAGGTACAACATTTTCGATCAAATTGTGAATAGGACCATGGAAGATGCAAGTTATGTGTAATTACATTGTGATTTGCTAGATAGGGTTGTTTTGGCCATAGTCACTTTGAGGGTTAAATCACCCCATGTTGAAATGTCTGAACAACTTTCCCAAAAGGGGGTGTATTTGAGATTAAAAAAATTTGGCATAAAATCAAAGTCCAAGTAGGGTTTTGAGAAAGGTGATATGCATATTGTCATTATTATTGAATTGATAACCATTGTGTCATCAATTTCAAGTTTCCACCCTAAATTGGTTTTAATTTTTTTCACACATTCAATTAAAAAATTATGAAATTATGTCCAAAATTGAAATTTCGCTAATATTACAATTTTTGTCACTGGTGGGAAAGAAGGAAAAAACAACAACTGTGAAACAATTGATGATTATAGATGGAGAAAAACAATTTGACCAAAATGTTATTAATTACCATGGGCAATCATTTCAAACTAAAGTATTAGCAACTTCTGGAGGCATGCAATGGAGGCCAATGCACAATATATGGTCTTAATTAAAAATGTGGTAACAACTTCCAAAAAGATTGATTTTTGCAAGCATAACATTACATAATCTTTAGCAAATTGTTAACAAGGGAGTTCAAGTTTGGCTTCTCCAATTACACAATAAATTATCGAGCATTCAACTTGCAATAAAAAAGTTACATTTCATTATTTTTGTTTGCACATTTTTTTTCCTTTTTGGGTAAATTTGAGTGGTTGATTTTATTTTATTTTTTGAAATAACATCAGGTGGCCACCCAATGTTTTTGTTCTTAATGTGGGAAAAGGAACATCATGATGCTATGGGACTTTTAATTAATTAATTAATTTTTTATTGAATTTTTTTTCTAAATGAAATTATTAAAATTGAATTTAATGTATTTTCTTCAATAATGTACATAATTACATTTATTTACTTTTGAAATTGTAAAATCATTTGAACATATCACTATTCAATAACATTTCAATGACCAATCTTTTGAAAAAAAAAGTTTAATAAATGGATAAGATTTTTGTTAATATAATAATATTACCTATGTTAAGGTATTTTCAACTATTATAGGGCTATTTTTCATTGTTCTAAATTATTTATGGTTATTTTCAATTTTTGACTATTTTTAATTATTTCACCTTAAATTACTTTTAGTTATTGTAAGTTATCTTTGGTTATTTTAGAATATTTCATGTTAGGTTATTTTCAATCATTGTAAGTTATTTTTGGTTATTGTAGGTTATTTCATTTTAAGTTATTTGTGGCTATTCTAAATTATTTCATTTTAGGCTATTTCCAACTATGTGAGGTTATTGTTGGTTTTTTTTTTACTATGAAAAGTCATTCCACCTTATGTTATTAGTGATTATTTTAAGTTATATTACCATAGGTTATTTATGATTATTTTAATGGTGCTATTATTGGTTATTTTAACTTAGGTCATTTTATTTTATTTTAGATTATTTTAAATAATTTTACTTAAGATAAAATAATAACATAAAGTATAATGACCTTGAATAACCTAAAGTATAACGTGAAATAACATATATTAATTTAAAATAAATAAATAAAAATATAGCTTAAAGTTAGTTGAATAATTCAATTTAAAATAATGTAAAGTAAAAAACATATAATAAGCTAGCTATGGTACCCTAAACTATAATAACATATAATAGTTTAGGGTATAATAATTTATAATTATTATCAATAATTTAGGGTATAAGTTAGAATAATTAAGGTAGCTTAAAATAATGTTGGGTATATCATAAATTAACATAAGATATTTAAAACAACAATATCAAAATAATTTTTTTTACCACAATAAATTATAATAGTGAATTATGTCAATTAGTAGGAATCGTAATGTTTACAAAATAATATTATAGTGTAATAACTTTAAGCAAGGTGAAATCATTAAAGTGCAATGAACTTATTTCACTTTAAAAATCTCATAATGATTTAGGTTAGTGAACTACACCCTACTTTTGTAAGGGTGATGGGTTTGGTTCCATTGTGTTTGAATTTGTGGTGTAAAAGTTATTGAATATTGAATGATTTTTTCACTGAAATTTAAATTAAATTAAATCTTAGCTAAAGATTTTGGAAAAATTGGAATGTGCCTATGCTGTTTTTGGAAAGGTCTTGATGAGCAGGATTTAATGGAATTCGTTTGGTAAGATTCGAATTCAAAATGTGGGAGATATTCATTTAAAAGTGATTTTGATTGTTGAAAATTCAAATAAATTCCAAATAACCAGGTTTTGGAAGAAATAATCAGTTGAAAACGTGGTAACACTTGAAGGCTTACCATTCAATTCAAGCATGATTTCCTTTCATATTTGGTTGTTCAAAAAATTGATACATACATTGCAAAACAATGTTCACATGTCAAGTTTCCCTATTTTGTATTGGGTTCACACTTGGGCCAATGGCACATGTCACATTAGTTTATATTAACTAGAGGCATGAATGACCCAAAACTTAGTGGGTGCCCGTGGCCGAAGGCCACTGTGAAGTTTTATAAGCGTCTGGCCGACCTACCCTGCCCCTGCCCTGCCCGCCCTGCGCCCCCTCATCCTCCACAACATTTGCCAAAGAATATGGGATAAAAGTCATCTGCAACCATGAATTCAAATTGTGAAGTGTATGCAAGAAGGTACCAGCAAATGTCTTCCCTGTCAAAGACTCTGGCAGTTGCATGTGTCACAAGGCGATGAGCAAAAGATTAGTAAGATGTCCTTGCCCAGATGTAAAAATCAATGTGAAGATCTGGCTAAATCCGCTTCATTCTCTTTGTCCGCTGCATGGTGATCTACAACGCTCCAAGAACAACGGATGTCGTAGTAAGCGCTGGAAATAAGAAATCTGGAATTGCTCTTTAAACGCCCTTCCAATTCTACACTCTGCCAGAAGCAAATGTTCCAAACCTCGTGGAGAAACCACAAGAGAGGGTCAGTTAAAAAGAAAATTGGCAGGGGAAACAAAAGTTGAAACATATAAAGCTCAAAATCAGGTGCGCGGGCCATCCACACAGACTGCGACTACTTGACCTCCCCACGCACTGTCGTCACCCGCTGCTTCTTGTTTTTGGGCTCTGGCTGCAGAACTGCCAACCGCTGAGAAAAACTGCTAGCTCCAAGGAAAGAAGGAAAAAATTCTCTTTCAACAACTGATCAGTTTAGTAAATCCAGCAGGTTCCGAGGACAAAATTGAAGTCTGCTCCTCCAGCTTACATGGTCTTCATATGGCCTGGGAACCTGGTGGATTTTCTCAACTGACCAGTTGCTGAAAAAGAATCCCACCCTTGACTTCGTACTCATGGGAGTGCCACAGTTTCTTCTCCTCATCAAAAAGCTTTGCTTGAGGCACGCTCCCCTCTGTATGAAACTGTTTTCCAAGCCGGTACTTCTGAAAGCCATCAGTGAGGAACAACAACAGAAATTGTGATCTACAAATGCAAGAACCAATGAAAAAAGAAGGAAGAAAACAACACGTAGAACTCCATGAGTACAGTCGCGGTGGCCTGCAGTAGCATGCATACTTTGAGACCGGCATGCTGTGAAAACTTAGTTATCTAGGACTTGAGTGCACATGAAGAATATACTATATTGAGCTGAGGCTGCTGCACCTGTGCCCATGTGCAAGTCCGGGAGTGTGTTGATGGGCTTGAAGCTCTGGAGTTGCAACTGCAGAACACAGACATAAATGATTTTGACGAAGCTCGGACTACGTGAATTTTCCGAATCCCGTTTTCCGAATTCGACTGTTCGGGCCAAATCCCGTTTTCCGAATCCGACTACCCGGGCCGAATCCCATTCCCATTTTGGAATCCCGTTCCCCGAATCCGACTGTCCGGGCCGAATCCCGTTTTCCGTTTGGTCATACACAGGGTGAGATAAAATTAAAAGAAGCCTGCAGTGCCCGTGGCCGAAGGCCACTGTCAAGTTTTATAAGTTTTATTTTTACTTATCTTTTACTCTTTATTTGGTCCCTGCCCTGCCCACCCGGCCCTGCCCCCTGCCCTGCCCTGCAAGATACCCTCCGGATCTGTGGATTTGAACAATTCAGAACCAAAAAATTAAAAATTAAGTTCCGGGTATTTGAAAATTAGCAAAATAAAAAAGAGCCCCCAGTTTGGGTGGGTGAAAAAACTTCAAAGAACCGCCGGGTTCCAGAAAGTTCGAGGTGGATATTTGGTTTTTTTTCAAAACACGTTTGAGAACCACAGAGATATCAACCTTGATACCCACCGTCACAGACAGACTGACCGCTCACTGACTGACTGACCAGCGAGCGTTGGTCAAAATTATACAGAGGCCGTCTGTCCGGGCCGGTTCTCCCATACAAAATCTGTCTGTCCGTTCGTCCGTCCGACTGTCCGGGCCGGTTCCGCCGGCGAATCCGACTGTCCAGGCCGGTTCCGCCGGCGGATTAAAACGCGGAACTGTCATGTCACGCACAGACAGACAGACGCACTACGTGAATTTATATATAAAATAAAAGATCCTGCTTTGGATTTTTTGGATGAGATGAATCAAACCCAACCTTAGAACATGGTTCTCGATTTATAGTTTTTTTACCCCAAACACCCTGACCCCCAACAATCAGTTTTTTATTTCCCCCACCCCTTCCCTACCTACCCCCTCAGCTCCTTTTTTTTCCTTTCCTTCCTCATTCCCCTCTCCTTTCTTGTTCATATATATATATATATTTATTTATTTTTTAAATTTTTTTTTGGCCTATTTTTTTTCTTTTTTTCTTTTGTTTTTTATTTTTTCCTTCTTTCTATTTCTGTTATGTAAGGCTTTGTTTGAAATCTTTGTGGCCTCTTTGTCCTTCTCTTCCTCTTTTTTTGTTTTGTGTCTTTGTTTGAGGTTTTTGCAACTTTTTTGTTTTTTGTTAAATATTGTTTCTTCTTTCTTTTTTTCTGTCTTTCTATGTGTCTCTTAAGTTTTGTGTGTGGAGCCGTGGAAGAAGAGGACAAGAGCAACAAAAAAAGGGAGGATCAACATGAAAAACAACACAAGGAGTAATTGGAAGAGGTGAGTCTTTTGTAGCCCAACCCTCACAAACCCACAATGGTAGTATAGGTTTGGCAACAATAGCAATGTAGGTTTGTTGTCATTGTTAGGAGCTTTCAATTGCAACAATGGTTTGTTGCTTCACTAAATTTTTAAAATTTTGGTTTTTTTAACTTTATGTTTTTATTTATACTTTTTAATTTGCTTTTAGTTATGTTTATTTTCTTTTTTGCTGGTATTTTAATATCATTTTTTGGGGTTTCAATTTTTATCTGGTTTTATTTTCCCTTTTTGTTTGAAGTTTAAAAAAAAAGAAAAATCTATCATTTTTTAAATTTTTATTTATTTTATTATTTCTTACTGGTTTTGTTTCCCCTTTTGGTTTTTAAAAAAAAAATTGGGTTTTTAATTTTAATTATTTCTTTTGTTTTTGTTTTGTGTGTGTGTGGGGAGGAGGAAGGTAAACCTTTGTTTTGTGTGCTGGGGTTTGTCCTAGTCATAAATGAAGGGTTTACACGTTTTTCATCTTGACTTTTGTTGGTAATCTTGATTTTGGTGTTCTTAATGGTTGTCTTTTTTCTGTTGCATATGGTTTTAATAATGGTTGTTGTTTAATAGTGTTCCTTGTACATTCTTTTCTATTTTTTTATTTATTTTTTAATAGGATGCAAATTCAAAAGAAGTTTAAGCAATGTGTTGAAGACAATCTTCATGTTAACAATGAGTTAACATCATTTATGATGGAATATGTAACATTGGTTGGAATACTTGTGGCAAATGAAACTACTAGTTCACATGAACTTGTTGGTGCAAATGAACAAGCATAATCAGATGTTATCATAGGAAAAACACACCAACAAACAAATGTTCATACAATGGAAGAACAAAAGTAACAAACACTTGTAGTCTTCAATCATTTTACATGTCAACATTAATGTTTTACTTATGCTAATTCATTGCCTTGTTCATTTTCTCACATTGAAAGAATAGGTGGGGTTTTCTTTTGGCCAATTGTTTTTTGGCAATACCCAATTTGCCAAATGTTTAATCTTATTAATAGTCATTGGTTAGCATGTAATACCCTTAGTCCACATGTAAAAACCTTATTAATAGTCACTATTGTGTATGTAATACCTTCATTGTCTATGCAACAACATTATTAATAGTCATTGTTGTATATGCAATTCCCTCGTTGCTTATGTAATAACTTTAAGAATAGTCATTGGTGTGCATGCAATACCTTCATTTCATTTTGTAGTATCCTTCATCATCATGTGTAGTACCCTTGTCTTTTATAATTTAGTTAAACATTTATTTTATTTTTATTTTTGTTTTGCTAGTTTTGGGGCAAATGTGTCACATGGGGTTGCCAAAAAATGTTGTGACTTGGGATAAAGATGGGCATAGGTTTATTGGCAAAGTTGAAGCTTGCAATGCATGTTATTTAACAAAACATTTGTTTGTAAAACATTTATGGGAAACATAGTTTTTCCACGGAGCCAAGGAAGTTCGAACGTTGATCTATTCTATGAGAGGGGCTATGTTGTCAAGACCATGCATCAATGAATGCATAGGTCTTAAGATATCCTCTTTCTAGGCTTCAATGCAACAAACAAAAACCAATTGTTTGAGCTAAGTCCCATGACACATGCAAGTGGGATCACTTGTGGAATGATGCATTATGAATAAAACTAGTACCAAAGCCCACATTGGTAAGAATTACCACTTCCAAGTTGCTCATTCGATTGGACAATCTTTGCAAATTGGTAATTATACATTTGAAAATATGTTCAATTTGCAAGTAATGCAACAATGCATTATTGAAGTGTAAATGGATTATCATCGAGATCTATAAGTGAAAGTTCATATGAGGGTTATAATGAAAGTGATGGTGAAAGCGGTTATAGTATGGTCATAGATCATTTTTTGGAATTTAGTTTGACATCCCATTTTTGGACTAATACACATTTTGTGTCACTTGTATGGCATCTATGAATTTTCCATGCCATATTTTTGTAGATTAATTTAGCCTCCATGGATATAACCCATTGGCATTAGAAAAAAAATGTGTGTAAAAATATCTACTTGTAAAAAAATGAATGTTCTTTGTACAAAAACAAGGTTACTAAGATCCATATATAATGTATGAGCATCTTGCATTAGGCAAAAAAATGATGAGATGTATTGTTAATACATGAAGGTAGTGCAACCGTAGTCCAAATGTTTATGCAAGTTCCATTAAAGTGTAAAGGTATGCTTTTGTGCAATACCTTCATCATAAAAACAATCATTTATTTCACAGTAAAAACTTTGAAATAGTTTATATATGCATGATGAAAGTACTACATTTACATTTTTGCTATGCAATACCTTCAGGACATGAGGGTATTGCGTAAATTAAAGATGATATTTTTTTGTCCATGCAATACCCTAAGTCTTACGTGAGGCCACAATTAAAATATTGGTTAACACCCATATTAAGTTATTGCATATAGAATCAACATAAATTATTTCCAATATGTTTTTAGGGTATTGCATTGTTGAATTAAATAAGGTGAAATAATTTCGACTAGGCTTAAAGGTATTCTAAAACACTAAAATGATCCAAAAGATTTGTATTCCCCAAATGAGGGTAACGTGCATGTGAATATGGTCGGATATGACATTTGTATTTGTCCTTGGGGTATTGCATTGTTGTATTAAATGAGATGAAATAAATTACACTAAGTACGAAGGTATTGCATATCAACAAAATAATCTAATGCATTTGTGATTAATGAAGGTAATGCATGTGTGGGTTGGGTTGGATATGATATTATCAATGTGTCCACATGGTATTGCATTGATGAAATAAATGAAATAATAATCACAACTAGGCTTACAGGTATTATAAAACAATAGGTTATTTCCAATACATTTTAAAGGAATTTCATTGTTCAATTAGATGAAATGAAATATATAACCTAGGTATGAAGGTATTGCATAAGACTAAAATAATCCAGTAAATTTGCATTACCTTTACGAAGGTAATGCATGTGTGAATTAAGGTGGATAAGTTATTTCCATTATTTTTTTAGGGTATTGCATTTTTGAATCAAATGAGATGAAATATATTATCCTAGGCATGAAGGTATTACATAATAACAAAATAATCTAATGCATTTGCATTACCTTTATGAAAGTAATGCATGTGTAAATTGGGTTGCAATTTGTCCACAAGATATTGCACAAATCAAATAGATGAATTAACATAATTACAATTAGACTTAAGGGTATTGCAAAACAATACAATGATCCAACACATTTACATTAACCTGATCAAGGTAATGCATATGGGAATTAAGTTGGATATGTTATTCTAATGTGTCCTTGGGATATTGCATTATAATAAATTTGATATGTTCATGCATTAGTTTGATGAAGGTATTGAATAAAGACATCAAATTCATTTGCAATACCTCATATGAGTGTTGCCAAATAATTTAATTACTAAGTTTTACAAGGTTATCGAAAAGAAATCTAGTTTAATTACAATATCTTCATTTGGGTCATTGCAACATTGTTTTCCACAATGTTGCGAAGTTGTGGGGGTCTATTTGGTAGGTAGGAAGGGCAACAAAACATCCTACCTAGTATATTGCAATACCCTCATTGACTTGGGTTGTTATTGCCTTGGTGGATATTTAATGTGCAAGTACATAGGTAGGTAGGTAGGTAGGTAGGTAGGTTCATGGGTAGGAAGGCAAATGGGTGGGTAGGTAGGTGTGTGCATAGGCAGGTGTGAAGTAAAGTTTGTACTTAGAGAAGAATGTGAGGAGAACCCAGTGAGCAAATTGCAAAACCCACAAAAGATGCAAAAATATGTAAGTAGGTACTTTACTTGTGCAAAATGGGAAAAAAAAATCGCTGCTTAGGATGCTCTGTTTTTGGACTTTGGAGGTGTTGAAATTGAGCCGTTTGCAACAGAACATTCAAAGTAGCCGTTTGCAACAGTAACACACAAAACACACACACAGTTTCACTCATCCGCACAACATTCCTGCCTTCTTCTTCTTCTTCTTCTTGATCGTCTTTGTTGGGGATTACCCATGCATTCTTCACATTCTTCTCATTCTTCCACTGCCGGTCATCATCCTATGCATGGTTGTTGCATTGTTGTTGATCTTTTGCTCGTAAATTTTAGAAAATAAGCTGTAAGTTTTGTGTGTCGTCACAGTTGGCTGGCTGGCTGGCTGGGGGGGGTGGGGAGAGCGTTATGGGTTTGTCCCCGTTTTTGCATTTGTGGAAGAGTTGAGGCCGGGAGGGAGGAGGAGAGGAAAATTTGAAAAAGCCCTTCGTTTTTATTCCTCAATCGTTTGATCGGAGGAGGAGGAAAGCAAAGCAAAAGTGGTGTCCAGACTGCGGACGAGAATATGAATCTCTTCAAGAAGAAACCGGATGCTAAAGGTATGTAGTTTGCATGTGTTTTGCGTTTTCTTTGTCTCTTTAGATCCTCTGGAAGCCTGCGGTGTTGAGGTTTTTTTTTTCCTCCTTTCTTTCTCCTCATGAAGCTGTGGCGAGTCTGTACTGGAATAGATTCTGGCAATGTGCATCCAGAGACTCAGAACATGAATTTAGGGTTGACATAAAGACAGGCTGTGAAGCTAGGAAGCTGGTTTTTGGTGTTCTTTTGGTTTTGGAGTATATTCCAGACAGTTTGAACTTCATCATCACTGTACTGGTTTTGGAATGAGATTGAAAAAAAGAAAAATGATTCAATCTTCCCCCCCACACACTCAGTTTTGGGATAACAGTTCTTTGTTGCCTGCAATGAAATGTTTGATACTGAACAGCATGCTCATATATGGGGGTTGGTTTGAAATGATCATGTTGCAGAGGCACTTCGTGTAAGTAAGCGGGAGATGTCAGTTGCCACGAGAGGTAAGTACTTAACGTATGAGCATCAAAACAAGTTTGCATTGCTGCAAGCCTTGGCAGTTGAAAGAATGCACTGCTTATTGTAAGAAGCTTACGTACTTGCAGCATTTGTGTTTGATAATCGTCTGAAGCTAACATTGAGCTGTCAAGCTAAGCTAAACAATCAAGCTGAAGATTTTGTCTGCCTTTCAATACACCTGACTCTTCTCACTATACTTTCTTTTATTTATTTATAGTTGTGGAATGTTCTCTCTAGAGTCTTAAGTTGATGAGCAAACATGACAAGCAATATCAGAGAACAAGTGATTCTGAAGGTTTTGGAACTACTGACATGGTATAACTATGATTTCTTTTGAAGGGATTGAACGTGAGATTGGATCATTGCAATTAGAGGTACTGGAATGCACTTTCAGAACATTTTGTACATCTTGGCAACCTCTGCTCTGCACTTTATTGATACTTAGATTGTCGGCAGGATTTTGCGAAATACATCCATACATTGTCAGGTTTGGACTGGAGAAAAATGTTCAGCTTGTACAGCTAGCATGTAATCATAAGTCCATGCATTTTGTAATCACATCGGGTGTGGGTACTTGCAGGAGAAGAAACTTGTTGCAGAGATCAAGAAGACCGCAAAAACTGGAAATGAGGTGTGTTTTGCTCCAGCTAGAGTTTGTCCTTGACCTGTTCCAATACATTTCATGTGGTCATGATTCATTACGGGACTGCCAACCACATGCCCTTCTGCATTTTCCTAGTTACGGGATGATATTGGTAGTTTTATGAAATGTGGATGTTGCTGAGTCCTACATGGGAGCATGGGTATTATTATGTCTTCCCACTTCATGATTGGCTTATGAATAGAAAATGGTTATTGAACTGCAATTGCTGACACATTTGAGTGGATTTTTTCCTATGTGAACAATGTTAGTACAATGCAGCACATTTTTGAGTGTTGTTTGGGTTGATCAGGTGGCAACAAAGATACTGGCTCAACAGTTGATAAGGTTACGCCAGCAGATTGCGAAGCTTCAGGGTAGCCGTGCACAGATACGGGGGGTGGCTACTCACACACAGGTGAGAGGGATCAGTGGATGAAGTAGCTAAGCTAGTGGTTGCATTTTTGTAGAAGCAATCTTTGCAAGTAATTTTTATTTGAAATGGAGAACATCCGCTTCCCTGTTCAGGTGTACATTGGTTTCAGCTTTACATCCATTCTCTCATTGCAAATCTTGGCAGGGTGCTGTTATTAGAGCTTCTTTTGCAAAAGTGAGGTCCAGAACAGATTTTACATTCTAGTGTGTAAACTCATTTGAGAAACTGGTGGGGAAATAGGCTGTTCATGCAAACACAGCAGTCGCAGGAGCCATGAAGGGGGCAACAAAAGCTATGGCGTCAATGAACAAGGTACTCCTGTGGTTGCTCATCCAACTGCCAACCCTGCAAAGCATTGTCCAACTGGCCAGTCTTCTTAACTTGCACATTCTTCTATGCATGTAACTTGTCATTTAACAAGGGAGGGTGAGAAGTAGCCAGGGAGATAGTTGAGTTTTTCTGGATGTTAACCCTAAACTGGGCAAGTACAAGCCTTCAGATGTTGTGTGGAAAGTGATGCAAGCAGAAAATGCCAACTATGCATGGGAGGATTTTTACTAACAGTTTTGAGATTGCAGAAAGTGGAGCCTGCAAAACAGGCCAAGGTGATGCAGGAGTTCCAGAAACAGTCAGCCCAAATCAATATGACGGTTAGTCCAAATCAAGTTCCAGTACAAGTTTGTGTTCTGAATATGTGTCAAGTTCACTATTTCACAGTAATGATATTGGGTTGGAGTGAGCCATATGTGAGCCAATTTTTTACTCTTCAAAATGAATGACAGATGGAGATGATGTCTGATTCTATCGATGACACCCTTGATGACGATGAGGCAGAGGAGGAGACAGAAGAGCTAACCAACCAGGTACTTCTACACTACCACATGCCAGTTGCAGTTATTAGGAGATCAAACCAAATGCTGTGGATGATGACATATGGGTCTGAGAGGCAATTGTGATTGAATCTTAAGCTACCAACTTGCAGTCCTAGGACATTCTGTTGATATCTGCTTGCTGGACCAATTTATCCATATGTCCTGCAATCAATTGGCATTTTGCCATTTTGATTCAAATTAATGCATCTAGTGGCTGTGAGTCGGATTAATGTTATAGCTAATCTGGGTTTTCTCTACTGCAGGTGCTTGATGAAATTGGAGTAGATGTTGCTACTCAGGTAACATATTCTATATATCTAGACCCATGTTTCTGTTGCTATGAAGTTACTGTTGGAACTTGTAAGGATGCTCCAAATCTACTTTGTGCTCCCAACTAATGAAGCAAAATGCTGCATTGACCATACTAAAAAATTCATGGATTGAAGTGTCCTCACCACTGAGTTCCTCAAAAGTTACCACATATCACATCTTTTTGATTCATGCAGCATTTAAATACTTAAACCCTAAACTGAGGCAGTTTCAATCTGAATTGCAGATGTCATCAGCACCGAAGGGAAAAATTATAAGGAAGGTTGCAAAGCCTGAAAACACTAGGTACAGTCTTTGATTTTCCCCCCTGCAAAATAGTAACTTCATGCATGCCAGCAACACATGTACAACTTCGTCCTTCTCTTAAGGCACATAAATGTTAGAAGGATGCCGCTCTGTATAGCACAGTTGGGCATCACTCCTACCTGTTCAGAAGAGTGGACAAATTCTGCAGTTTAAAATATATCCCAGCACCATCAGATTATTAACATAAATGGATCTGATGCTCTGCTTAGCGAAGAAGTTAGGTTCTGGTCGTTGTAGTCTTCTTCCTAGGTCAGGGTTTGGGTTGAACATATATACTCCTGATCTGAATTCTATGGGAGTACAAGCTGCAGCTTGGGAGTGGATGATACGGAGGAAAGATTGGCTGCCTTGCGACATCTTTGAGACTGACAGGTCTACAGGTTAACACTAGTACAGAACTGGTCTATTCCCATTTGTCAAATGTCAGTAGTCTTCTTTCTTATGGGTCTTGGTTGTAAAGGCTTTTGAGGTTACAGATCTAGATGAAAACCTAGACAAGGCAACAAAATCCAAAATGGTAGACTTTCACAGTTTAGAGGAAAAAGATTTGTGGATTGTATTAAATGAAACATTAACTTGTAATATTTTTGGACCATTGCTAAAAGTGAAACAGATCATAGACTTGTGGGTCTAGAACTGAAATTGTCTGTAAGCTTGTGAACCTTCCATAAGTTGGGCACAATAATGTCAGATGTTTGATAATTTGCCATCATCATGTGCTCATCCTTCGAAACAAACCAGAAGCTATAAGAATGACAAAGGTGAACTAGATCATGTAGTGCATAGTAGTATCAGCCTATTGTTACATCACAAGAGTGAAAACAAAGTTGTAAGCATTGCCAAGAAAGTTATAAAGCAAATATCAAATTGAAGACAATTTCTGAATTTTTAAAAATAGCTTTACTTAAAAGAAAACAAACTTGTAATAAACTCTAATATTTCATCATGAAAAAATGTAATCTTCAAATTATCCTCCAAAAGAAACTAAATCCTTCAAGAAATTATAATCTATAACTAATCTCAACTTTCAAAACAAGCCGAAATATCATCCTTCAAAAATCCTCATATAAAAATAGACCTATTAACTAGGGGCCAAAATCCCTTAAGCTACTATACTCTATAATGAATCTAAACACAATATCCTTGCCTTGGTAGTAGGCAAGGCCAAGAAAAAATATTATTGCTATTGTTCAAAGTTGAAATCTATGTTGCTGATTGGGATGCTTAGTGTTTTTTACTTTTTTCGGGAGATGTTAGGTTGGAAATTAGTTTGTGACAATAAAACATGCACACCAAATAATTGTTTTTTTTTTGTAGAACATGCATAACAAGGAAAATCATGCAATTCAAGTTTGCACAAAACCATGGGGGTGAAAGAAATGTGCAAATCAACACAGCTCAAAATGTATTTAACATCTCATCTAAACTAGAAAACAACCTTCAACTAATACCTACATTAGATAGAATATTTGAAATGGTAACAAGTGAGGGGTCTATAAGAAGTGGAAGTTAAGAGGTAACCAACTTCACCACAACTACTTTCTTTAAAATTGTAGAACTTTACATCATTTTAAAAACGATTGAACCTTGTTTCAAGAAAGTTATTGGAATCAATAGATGAAGACTTTCTAAACCATTCATACCTTAGACCTTTCTTTAAGTTTGTTTCAGTTGTGTATTAGTTTCATGGTGGACACATGAACATATCAAACTCCTCACTATTGCCACATTTATGTACTTCAATTCCATCAGAAATTGTTATATGAAAGCTAATATCATGAATAACAATGCTCACCCATTAAACCCTAACACACCTTCAATGTAACATAATTCTTGAAATGGTTAATTTCAACTCCATCATGCACATTCATATTTGATGCAATACATTGTAGGATTGCTATTTCTTGAACCTGTAAGCATGACTATGTGCACATAAGAATATTCTTAGGATGTTTCATTTGCATTAGAAAGTAGATTTTTTGACAAATCTTATTGACATGAAGGAATAGTTTTTGAAGCACACAAGAATATGTTTCCACATCATTAACAAATACATGGCTCCAATTTAGGGCAATTTAAATAGCTCCAATGTGTGTGGTTTCCCATTCCAAACATTATATTAAATAGATCAATCATGATGTTTAGCTATTAAAATAGTTCACATGATTGTTTTGCTATTTTGATTGCATAGTAAAAGACCTTTTTTATGTTTCTAAAATAATGTGAGGTTTTGCAAATGGCATGAAGGTTCCATACTTTCCTTCCAAAAAGTGGACCCAAAAAGCAAACACGAATAAAACTTAATGATATGGACAACCAAGATCCATGTTAAGTAGAATGGAATTAATTACTTCAAATGAGAAGAGAAGACCTGAATCTTATGTTTCTAAACTTATTATAAATAAAACGTTCATCATATGGACAACATTTGATACTAGAATTTATATTGAACAAATAAAACTACCTGATTACTTATAGGATTTAAGACAACATTTATAAACCTATTTTGTGGTTGTTTAGACATTCATAATTGTTGTGGCCTTCGGAGTTGTTCTGGTATTTGTAAATGTTTTAAAGTCACCAATCCCATGGAATGGTCCATTAATGCACTTTCATGATAACAATAAAAACACAAATTGAGTAGACATTTATAAAAATGTGACCATTGGAAATGTATGTAACTATGGAATATTGTTTTTGTTGTGAACTTCACATGATTAATCAAAGTAACCTAATTTTCAATTCATTTGATCATTTGCAACATGTCACAATATCCATATCCATGACACTTTTGCCAAGCATCGCCATGCTTGGTCTTGTACCCATGTGCAAAAAAATGAAAACTAAAGAATGTAGATGCAAAGTACCAAGCAGAGGTTGGATACTAGGCATCTTCTAGTCACTTGTAGGATTATAAAATATATGGGACAATGATAAAGATGTTTATCCCAAAAAATTTCAACAACTTGTGATGACTTCTTGGAGACAACCCATGGCCAACATACCCAATGAACCAAAATTTTAGAATGTGAATTCACCGACAATGTGAGTACATGTTCAAATTTTAAATAGAGCACCAAGTAAATGAATCAATCTTGCTCATAATAAAAAGATGGACAAGTGGGTGTTGGCCAATAGTGTTACCACGTGGGTGTTGGCCGATAGTGTTACCACTAATGAGGTGAAAGAACCAAACTCTCCAACATGCCTAGAAGTTATGATGGATTTGCATGACATAATGATGGATTTTGAGCAAAGCATGTCACCAAATACAACAAGGTAAAAAACAAGTTTCATTTACGAGAACTAGACACCAATGGAAATTGGTTTTACTTAGTGCATTCGGAATGGAATTTCATGATGTTGTTGATATTTTCAACAATTGGATAACTAGCCATGCTAGAGTCATTGAGGTGAGTAAACAACAAACCAACTTCATATGTGGAAGGTTCCCCCCAATAATACCACTATAGCTACTTTGTATATGTTTCCCTTTCATTTACAGACATTTTTTTGTTGTTTATAGGATACTTGTTATACTTTAAAAATGTCTATTTTTTATATTATCTTATGAAATGACCAGTGTCCATTGTATTTTGCTTTTAAAAATTAAAAAAAATTTAGAACTTTACCAATTTTGTAACTTTTTAAATAATTATTTGCCAACTTTAACAACTTTCCCTTTTAATTTAAGTATAGGATTATAAATTTGAATTAATTTAAGGTGCATCAAAAAAATTTAATGTTAAAATACACCTATATATATTATTATTATAATTCATTTCATAATCTATAAGGGATTTGACACACTCCTTGAAAAACTCAAATGTGAATCCAAAAGTGAAAACAACGAAAGAAGAAAAAGTTTGGGTACATTCCCTACCTTGCAACACTTCGGGAGTAGAAGGGTGTGTTGGAGCTCCAGGATGGGATTAGGACGAGTGACAAGTAGGTCAATTATTCACACAGACCTGCACAACCCAAACAACAAGTTGGTTAATGCATGGTTGAAACATTTTTGATGCATAGATGAGCCATAGTCATACATGGACTCACAATATTCAAAAGGCCTGGACTGGAGGGGAAGCCACCATTTTCCCCCTTATATTATTAGCCATAAGGGTTACATCAAAATGTCATTTTGTCTCAGGACTCCCAAATTGAGAGTCCCGAAATTCCCAAAATTGGGATTTTCGGCACTTTGGAGGGCCATAAATTCTTGTGCATACCTTTAATTGAGGTGAGGTCTAGAGCCAAAAACTTTCCAACAATTTGTGACACGCCACCTACACGAATGTATTTCAAGGTGATTCCCAACTTTTAGTGGTCGGGAGTCAAATTGGCACTTTGATTCTCAACCTTTCTTTTGGCTATAATTTGTGTTTAAAGGGTTTAGGGTCATGGGAACCCATTTTTAAAATATACGTTTCAAAAGTTTTCTAATGGTTTAATGAACTCTTTAATCCAATGAATTTTGACCCTTGAAACACTTCTTTAAAGATTTAAGAATCCATAAGGATTCCAACTCCCAAAATGGAAGCCCATTTGGGAATGTGTGGATTTATTCCCTCACACTTTCCTACATTCCCGAAAGTGTGAAATGTGACTCCCAAGTTTCCTTTTGGCCCGCACCTTTGCAAGCCCTTGCCTTGGTTGCGAGCCCAAGGTCAAGATCATGATCGGACACCCAAAAAACCAATTTGAATTCCCAACAACATTAAGTTCAAATGAACTGTAATGTTCCAAAATCAGTTGCATTTATTTTGCAAAATAAAATTAAAACTGAGTTGGTTTTCGTATAAATTTTTTTTTCCATCACACATATTTTTCTAGCATATGTTTTAACCATCCTAGCCATTGAATATTTAAATTTATAAATCCTTAAATTTTAATTATGGTAATATTAATTTGAATTATCAATGTTCAAATTTGATTATATAGATATGTATGGTGTTAAAACTAAATAAAATAAAATTCAATCATTTTTTGTCCAAATTAGTTTTTGGATTGATCCATGCCTCTTGTTGTGACATTATTTGAAATTATCAATGACATACCCTCAAAAAATATCAAATATCAAATTTCAAATTCATCTTGCCTATTGAAAAAGTCTAAATGTAATTCAATCTTTTCATGTTCCATTTTATTTTTAATTATTTGGAGTAGCAAATCTTCTTAATTTAAATACTTCAAAATTTTCATCCTCATTTTCCAAATTAAATACAACAATTTGTTTAGGCTCTGTTGGATTACATCCTTGTGCATTATGAACAAATAGTCATCTTTTGCAAATCCCAAAAAAATTATGAATGCAAATTTAATTCCATGTGGCCATTAACAAAATTGGATTATTTTCTTTGTATATTAGGGAGTGCATTGTTGTCCTTACATTGTAAAATTTCTTAAATTTTGTTTTTATGTCCACAATTGATCATGTTATAATTTGTAACATGTAATTTTCTTATCATTGTCATGATTTGATTTCTAAAGTATGAATCAAAGTCTCAAAAATTATCTCTTCTCTTTCAAATCTATGCTAATATTTCATTTATATTCAAGAATCCAAGCCTCGCCACTTTGGCCATTATTAACCTAACGACAACATTAACTTTTTTGGGGTGCATTTACATTGTTTCTAAGGTTTCAATCTATACAAGTTTGTAATGTTACTAAAAAGTGCCACATTTTTTGCTTCTCCAATTTTTCGTGCACTGGGCTTGTTGTTGTTTTGCTTATTTCTATGATCATCTTTGCTATTTTGTTTTCTTGAATAATTAGGTTCATTGTTCAATTTCATCTTTCAATTCTTTTCATGTCATCCAAAAGGAAAACATGAGCTCACCATTCTTTTATGCTTTTTCGAATTTTGTCTATTGAAATGCTTATGTGTGATGTTTGGTTTCTAACTTGGGAGTGTGTACATTTCAAAAAATGACACAAATGATAACAACAATAATGTCACAAATTTTATTTATTAGGTTCTAGTTTCCAATTCGTAGGGCTTACAATGGTTGGTCAATGTTGGCAGATTCAAGATTATCTGCAACAATACGTCCAAAACCTCCCAAAACAATGTGTTCACGCTAGGGACAACAATTTTTATGGTCAATGATGCCAAACATGGTGTGGAAATCAGGCTGAAAAAGATCATTGTCGAAGATGACCCCTCCATGTTTCGTTAAAATCATGATAGATCGTTCATTGACTTATGTGATTGTTAAGGGGTAAAAATCCCTAGATTAGGTAGTGCCATAGGCATCCTAGTAATTAGATAGTTACTAGTGGTAAGTTTACCAACTTTTACCAAAGGGATGAAACTAGTGGGATTAATTAATTTATGTTGATGACTGGTTGGTTGTAATCCACCCAATCACCTATGAGATTTGTAGGAAGGATTAGAATACATATCTATTTTCATGGGGTTGATGTTGCCTTCGTGTGGATTTGTGGAGAAGTAGGATGAGAGGAAGAGTTGGGGGGATTCTACGAGGTTGTGTAGTTTTGGAGTTTGGGTGATGAGAGCTCACTCTTGGAGAAGTGGTGTATGTGTAACATTAAAAAGGGGATATAAGCATGGAATTGTA
>Ga0209208_10004062_pt1 | contig 20871 bp, 14 predicted proteins | sample S1TSphfallax_3_FD_187694 | JGI IMG/M metagenome (GOLD analysis project Ga0209208, IMG submission 187694) | Host-associated microbial communities from peat moss isolated from Minnesota, USA - S1T2_Fd - Sphagnum fallax MG (SPAdes) (version 2) | ecosystem: Host-associated > Plants > Peat moss >...
CATCGATGGTCGAGGCACCGCTGCGGGCGATGGTATCGCCGTCGATGACGAGCAAGGGTTCAGTGGCCGATGCATTCGCAACGACTGGACGCGACGCATCCACTTCGATCTCGTCAAGGGGCGCAGTGCCCATCATCGCATCGGTGTCGGCGGCAGCGACAAAGGGCGGCAACGCGAGGCACACCAGGAGACCAAAAAAGCAAAGGGAAGTGGCGCCCGTATAGCGCGCGAGGCTGTTAAAATGAAACACGTTCTCGAAGTCCAGGTTGGTCCATCCTTGTACCAACCATGGATTACAACTTACCGATCGGAGAGGCCATCCTTGGCCTCGAATGCCCGATCTCCCTATCCGTTAAGCGACGACCGCAGCCTTCTGCGCGCCTGCGCGGCGCCGCGCGAAGCCGATGCCACCACCGATCCCACTCAAGAGCATCCAGAACGCGGCCGGCACGGGCACCGGTGTGGTCTGGGTGGTGAGGTCGCCGAGAACCAAGTCTTCCGCGCCGGCGGCATCGGTGGAGGTCAAGGTGATCGAGTTGAAGCCATTGGCACTCGCATAAGAGAACGCCCCTTCCGCGTAAAAATCACCGTTGGTGGCGCTGAAGGTTGGATTGGCCGTAACCATTGCGCCGTTGCTGATGGACGCAGTCAACGTATCACCACCATTTGGCGTGTACACGAAGTCGGAATTCGCATAGTCGAAGTTGATCCCATAGACAGTGGATGAGAAGGAGATCGTCAGTGAGGCGGGTGCACCGCTCGGATTCGCACCCGCGTTCCCAGCCGTGCTGAGGACTGTTCCCGAGCCACCGCCGATATTGCTGAATAACCCGCCGTTCGGGCCGAAAACGAAGTCATAGCTCGCCGCCGATGAGTTCGCCTGGGTGAACGTCGCATTGCCAATGGTGACGCTCGTATTGGCTGAACCCGAACCAAAGCTCTGCCCGCTCAAGGGATCAAAGACATAGGGAACGGTGTCGCCCAGCGCTGGTAGTGCCGCAATCGACAAGGTCACCGCCGCGGCGGCGGTCATGATCCGAAATTTATTCAACATAGTGAGCATCACTCCTTAATAACATTCCCATAAGTCCGAATTTTTCGTTCGGCATCGATTTTCAGCCATGAACCTCACTGCACGGGCAGCGGTCGCATCAACCCGCCGCTCGTCCAGAGCGCATTGACCCCTCGTGGCAGACCCAGCGTTCCGTCCATCCCGACGGTCCGGTCATAGATCTCGCCGTAGTTTCCGACTTCGGCAATGACCTGTGCCGCCCAGTCTTTCGCGGCCAAGCCGAGAGCTCGACTCGTCGCCCAATCGCCGCCAAGCAATCGCTGCACAATTGGATCTTCATTCGACCGTTGAGCAGCAACATTTGCCCGGGTGACGCCGCTCGCTTCTGCCTGGATGAGCGCATAAATCGTCCAATCCACGATCATTGCCCACTGCGCATCACCCTGACGATAAGCCGGCGCTACCGGCGACAGCGTCACCATGTCGGGCAGCAACGTGTCCCTGCTGAGCTGCGCCGCATACGTCCTACGCAGCGCAGCCAGATGCGAGACGTAAGCGCTGACTGCATCGCAGCGGCGTGTCGCCACCGCGTCGTCCATTTCCCCTTCTTCCTGAAAATCGAATGGATGCAGCGCAACGCCCGGTGACTTGCTGCGAACCGCCAAGATCTTCTCGTTATCCGTTCCCTCCACCACGCATACCGTCCGGCCGGCCAGGTCTTTGACGGATGAAGCCGCTAACTCCTTGCGTACCAAGAAGCCTTGGCCGTCGTAGAAGACCGCGGGCCCGAATGCAATGTTCCAATGCCACATTGAAGTGGCATCGGGCGTCACGCCGACGACCAAGTCTACCGCTCCTTTGCTCAGAGCCTCTTCGGCCTCCAGTTCACCGGGGAACGCCGGTGACTCAAAATTGAGGCCTGGCTTCGAGCTAGGTCCCAAAACCGCTACAGCAACCGCCTTGCAGATTTCGAGGTCGAGCGGAACAAGGGGACCGTGCAAATCCGTCTTGTTCCAGTCTTCAGGAGTGGCCACTACACCACACCGCAATCGGCCGGCCTGGCGGATTTTCGTCACCATCGAATTGGCGCCATTGGCCGACGGCATCGCGCTCACCACCGAGGCAAGGCTACCGATTACGGTCCAGCCGACGATCATCATGAAACTTTTGGAAAACATAGGATTGATTGTGTTGCCTTTTTGCTCGATGTCGACCGGCCGGGGCTTACGCCCCGTCCAGTCGCCTCGATGATGCGATCAGTTCGGCCAAGGACCCCCCGTGCCCGTGACGGAGCCGGATGCCGGATACACCGCGGTGTTGCCGCTGGTCTCGTAGTACGGGCTTCCTGTGCTCACCGTCGGCCGCGGGTTGAAGTCCAGCGGTGGAGGATCCGTCTCCAGACCCACTCCGTATCCGCTGGAATAATCCGTCGGCGTGATCTTGAGCGCCGCATTCTGGCACCCCTGACCACCATAGTGCGGCAGCGAGGCCGTAACCGGGTTGGCAGCTTGGATGCCGGTCCCAATGAGTGCGTAGGAAGCCGGCAACTTCGGCAGATTGCCGAGCAGACGGTCATTATCGAACGCCTCGAGCAAATCGCCCATGGCCGCCGTATCGGCGGGGCCGAGATGGGTCTGTGGAGTCGAGCCCGGTGCGCAGAATTGCGGTTTGGACGGGCAGAGGGTCGCACCGGTCGCCTGCGCAGCCGCCTCGTTCGGCAAGCTGGAGAGCGGCGTGAGACTGAACAACTCGTCGATGAACTTGATGACGGCGCTATGTTCGCTGTACACGTGGCTCACGGTATGTACCGCCGAGTACGGCGAGATCACGATGGTCGGGATGCGCGGGCCGCCCGTCTCCGGATGGCCATCCGGACCGTAGGTACGGAAATTCTCCGGCATGTGATCGAAGAAGCCATCCGACTCGTCGTACGTGATGATGATGGCGCTATTCGGCCAGTACTGACTGTTGACGATGGCATTGACCGAATCGGCCACCAAGGCCTCGGAGATCTGCGAATCCGAGTAGCTGCCGTGGTCATCATTACCGGCAAAGTAGTGCTTCACTGTCGCATTCGGATCCGCCGGCGTCAGCCCATCGTCGTTGTAATAACCGCCGCGGACGTAGAACACGCCGCCGTTGGCCGGTAACGCATTGCTGGTGATGTCGGTGTAGAACTGCTGCAAGCCGTGCAGGTTGCCGCCCGCGTTCGGCGTCGTATAACCCGTGTTCGGCTGATAGATCGTGGAATTGTCCGCCAGATACCCAAAGTATTGGGGACCCACGTGATGCGTGACCAAGGACGCATGCTCGGGAGCGGACGCAAAATGGGTATTGTCGTTGTAGATATTCGTTCCGTCGATGGGCTCCGGTCCGAAACCCTGCTCGTACCAGCCCCAAGAAATATTGGGATTCTTGGCCTCGATGCTCTGAATGTCCTGCTTCACGTCGGCCAAATCACTCGCGGCGTGCTGGTCGGCGCGGATGATGGTGCCGATCTCGCTGCCCATGAACGACAACGGCAGCGACGCGAACGTCAAGGGAAACGCGCTGGATGGAGCCGACGGACCGTAGGAATTGGTCGCCGAATTATAGATACCGTCGTCGAAGCCAAAAGGCGGCTTGCCCGACCACGTGTCGAGCGTGCTGCCGGGAAAAGGCACGGAATCCGTAAGAACGGGCAGTGTCAGTCCGGTCGGATCGCCCTCGCTCGGGTGAAGCACCCACTGTGTGTCGCCCACTTGGCCCGCCAGCACCGCAATCGCGTTAGGCGTCGATGGCCCGGTCGCGGTTTGATGAAAATTATCGAACAGCGTGAAACGATCCGCGTACTGCCAAAGGAACGGAATGGTGTCGCAATCGACATGCGCCATGACGATCTCGCCCTTCTGCTTGGTCTGCAGGGTGGGGTTCGAAGTCGGCGCGACGTTAGTGGAGTTGTAGATCGTTGCGCCAGTGCCCGACGCATCACTCGCGTAGTGCAAGCCTTCTTGATCAAGCGGATAGCCGTCATTCTTGGTCGTCGACTGCGTGGCCGCATCAGCGTGATAGTCGTTGATGTAGCCGCTATGGCTGTGATCGACGGAATAGATGCTCTCCGGAAACAGCGCTACGGTACTACCGTTCACATCGCTGATGGTTCGCGGCAACAGCCAGGGAGAAATCGTGGTGTAAGTGCCATCGACATTGCGAATCACCGAGTTGTAGCTCGCGAACGCGGTCGCGGGCTGTGAGTAAGGGTCGGCCGGGTTAGCGCCCGTATAGGTCGCGAGGAGTCCGTTGGCGCCCGGATAAGTGCCGAAATAGTGATCGAACGCGCGATTCTCTTGGAACAGCACGAACACGTATTTCACCTTGGTCTTAAGCAGCGCAATCTTCTGCGCCGTGGTCAGAGTGGTCTGCGAGCTGGGGTTATGCAGATAGCCAGAGGTATACCCAACCGACGTCGTCGATGTGGCGAGCGTGACCGACGGTTCGGTCGCCGCTGGGTTGGAGCCATATGTATTTGCGAAGACCGGAGCGATTCCCAGCAGGTTCAACGCCGTCACAGCCGTTGTGAAACAGGCCATCCCGGCCTTCATTGTAGAGCGCTTCATCAATTGCACCTATCCCTTTGTCAAGAAATGTCACTAGCCCGTCAAGATAGGTTTCAAAAGGCATTTTTTTCTGACAGTAATGTGAACGTTGAACGGCATGGACCGCGCGTCGATCGCCTGACGGAATGCCGGAGAGTGGTGGCCGCTCGAGCAGCAGTTCGTGGGACTATCCCTAGTTCATATACGGCTGGCTCTCGACCGCATGAGCCTCCTGGTTGCGTTGCTGGGCGCGCAGCGCGTCCGCGAGTAATCGCCCTGCCTGGCGCTCGGCCCCTCGATCGCCGCTGGCGAGGGCGAGCGCCTTGCGGCCACAACCTTCTGCCTGATGCGCATCGTTCTCGGCCAACCGCAGCCTGCCGCGCTCGACCCACAGCAACGGGTTGTTGGGTTCGATACGCAACGCCCGATCGAGCGTTGCCGAGGCGGCATCGAGATCGCCCTTGGCAATCAAGGTGTGCGCCTGCGCGACCAGCGCGCGCGTCGCGGGCGACAGGTGATTTTCGCGCACCGGCGGCGCGGCAGACGGGGGTAACGGCTGCGGCGGTGAGACGCGCGGCGCGGCGGAACCCGACGAAGAAGGCGACGGTGCAGAGCTCGGATTCACGTACGGCTGCGATGGCGCTGACGGGCGGGATCCGGGCGCGGGGCAGCCAGTCAATAACCCGGCCATGCCGGCGACCAGCAACAGCTTCAGTGAATGATGTTCTTGAACCATGCCTTGACCTTGTCAGCCGCTGTCCCGGAGGGGGCGTTCGGCGGCGATGGATGCCCGGACGGCGCATTGCCGGTCGCAAGGTCGCAGCCCGGCTTCAGCGGCAAAACCGCGCCCACCGGTACCGCCACGGACACCGCATCGGCGCTGCAGCGCGGAGTCGTTTCGAGTCCGTCATTGAATCCGATCCAACGATCTTCGATTCCTTCCGGTGGCACCGGTGCGAACGATGCCGACTTCAGGCGTGCCAACGTCTCGCCCCAAACCGGGAGGCCTCCCGCAGCGCCGGTGAGCCCGGTCGCCCGATTGTCATCGTAGCCCACCCACACCACTGCGAGGTAGCTGCCCGTGAAGCCGGCGAACCAGCTATCGCGGGTATCGGACGAGGTGCCCGTCTTACCGGCCACGACCGTGCCGCGGGGCAGGTGAGTGACGGCATTGCGGCCGGTGCCATGGGTGGTGACCAGCGTCAACATGCGGTCGAGTTCGTAGACCGCGGCGGGCGGCGCGGCCGCCTCGACCTGCACCTTGAAAGTCTTGAGCGGCCGACCTTGCTCGTCGAGCACGGCTTGCACCGCGCGCAAACGCGCGCGGAAGCCGCCATTCGCCAACGCGGTGTATATCTGCACGACTTCCAGCGGCGTCATTTCCACGGTCCCGAGCAGCATCGAAGGATTCAACGTGGGACGCGTTTCGAGTCCGAGGTGCTGCAACGTGTCGGCCACCTGCGGCAACCCCAGGTCCAAGCCAAGTCGCACCGTGGCTAAGTTCATCGACTCCGCCAAGGCGCGAGCCATCGGTACCGGCCCATAGACCTCGTGCTCGAAATTCTGCGGCGCCCAAATGCTGCCGTCGGCGAGCTTCAATTCGATCGGCGCATCCTCAATCACCGTTGCAGCCGTGTAATGTCCGGTCTCGAGCGCGGTCAGATAGATCGCCGGTTTGACCAGCGAGCCAATAGGCCGCCGCGCATCGAGTGCACGATTGAAGCCGTCGATCGCGGCGTCGCGGCCGCCGACCACCGCCACGACGTCACCGCTGTTCGGTTCATCGACGATAACGGCCCCCTCGAGATGATCATCGTGCACCCGGCTTGCGCCATCCAGACGCTTGAGGTTCTGATCGAGGGCGCGCTCGGCCGCGGCTTGCGCACGGAAATCCAGACTGGTGTAGATCGACAGGCCGGCGGCGGACAGATCCGCCTCGGCGTAATCGCGCTTGAGATTGCGGCGCACGAGATCAAGATAGGCGGGAATATAGCTGCCGCCCGGCGGCCTAAGTCCCAAGGGTTTGTGTTCGGCTCGCCCGCAGGCCCAGGGATCGAGGAGATGCGCCTCGGCAAACTCCTTCAATACCAGGTTGCGGCGGGCGAGCGCGCGGTCGGGATGCCGGCGCGGATCGTAATACGACGGCCCCTTGACCAGCCCGATCAACAGCGCCAGTTCGCCGGGCTCCAGCTCATCGAGAGGCTTGGCGAAATAATATTCGCTCGCGAGCCCGAAGCCGTGAATTGCCCTTGCGCCATCCTGTCCGAGGTAAACCTCGTTGAGGTAGGCAATGAAAATGTCTTCCTTGGAAAAATGCGCCTCGAGGCGCAGCGCCATGATCGCCTCGGTGAGCTTGCGGCCCACGGTCTGCTCATCGGAGAGAAAGTAATTTTTCACGAGTTGCTGGGTGAGCGTGCTGCCCCCCTGCACCACGCGGCGTGCCTTCAAGTCCGCCCACAGCGCCCGCAGTATCCCCTGCGGGTCGACGCCGTGGTGCTCATCGAAGCGCCGATCTTCGATCAGCTTGATGCCGGAGCGCAGCAGCGGCGGCACGTCCGCGGGCGCGAGCAGCAAGCGATCCTCCCCGTGGACCGGCGAGACGCTACCTACCACGGGGGGATCAAGCCGAAATACCGGCAGTTCCGTTCCATTAACCTGTTTGAGATCGGTGATCGAATCGGCGCCCGCGCGGATCGACACCCGCATCGCCTCGCGCTGCTCGTCGATGAAGCGCACACGGCGCGCATTGACATCGAACGAGTCACCGGAGTGCCGGTAGATCCCGGGACCCGCGGACGGATCGCCGACTCGATAGTGCAGCCGCCGCAATTCGGCCTCGAGGTCATCGACACCGACGGGCGCGCCCACGTAGAGATCGAGCGGCGCGGCGAAAACCCGCGCCGGCACGGACCAATGCCGACCTTGAAATTCGCGGGTGACCAGGCTGTCGAGATGCATCACCCACCCGGTCACGAGCGCGCCCAGCGCCAATAAGACAACGCCCACAACGAGCAGCAGGCGCCGCCGTCGCGCCTTGGAACGAGCGCGGGCCACGAAAGGTCAGCTCACCGTGCCATTCTGGATTGTGTCGTCATGCGCCGTGCCTTCATGGGTCGCGGCGTCATGGGTCGCGGCGTCATGGGTCGCGGCGTCATGGGTCGCGGCGTCATGGGTCGCGGCGTCATGGACAGCACTCGGCGCGAGGCAACGGAGGAAGCGATCTTCCAATTCGTCATGCAACGACAGCGCGACGCCGGGGATCGCACACCACTCGAGCAGCAGCGCCTGCCGATCGGCGACGCCGGTTTGCAGTCCCGCGCCCATTCCCTGAACCAGCCGCTCCACTTGGTATTGGCGCCGCAACGTCCCGTCCTCTGCGGGCGACTCCACCTCCGCGAGGATTTCGGCGCGGATGCACAGTAACCGCAACGCCCGTTCCCGTTCGGCGTCGGGAGCCGCCGGGGGTTTACCCGCCTGCGCGACTCGGGCATTCAACAGCTGCTGTCCGCCGGCGGGCCAGCGGGCAACGTCGGCCATGACGGCGCGGACAGCCGTTTCGAGCCGGTCCCGTTCCTCAGGTGACGCATTGTCCGCAGAGGCGCGCTCCAGACGCCGCACCAGTCGTCCCGCATTGACAAGAGCCTTGGTGGCAAGCGCGGCATCGCGCGCCTGCTGTTGCGCAGTGGCTTCTTCGCCGCGCTTCAGCGCGCGGGCAAAACGCTGTTTGAGCGCGCGTGCCTCAGCACGGGGGAGCTCTTCGAGCGCAGCAAACTGCGCGCGTAATTCGTGCAGGGTGTTACCCGCCGCGAGCAATTCAGGACCTGCCAGCGAGGCGATGCGCTCGGCGGCTTCGCAGAGCGCCACCGCCGCATGGGCTGCGGCATCGAGCGCGGCCATGTGCGCGGCATGCGCCGCCTGACGCTTCTCGAACACCGCGTCACAGGCACCGCGAAAGTCGGCCCACAGCGCTTGTTCGCGTTCGCGATTCGCCGGCCCTACGCTCTTCCATCGCTGCTGCAGCCGCTGCACTTCCTCCACCGCTTCGCGCCCATCGCTCAAATTGACGAGTTGCCTCGCACGCCCGATAAGCGAACTCTTCTCGGCAGCATTCTGCTCATGCCAGGCGTCGAGACGCGCCTGCAGCCGTCCGATCGCCGCCTTGAAGGCGGTCTGCAGCGGTTGATTGGCATCCCGGTCGACAGGACCGTGGCGGCGCCATTCCAGCGGCGCTTCGCGCAAAACCCCGGCGATTAGGCGCCAATCGGGTGCCTCCCCGGCTTGCGCGGCTTCGACCGCCGCAAGCCGTTCCAGCAATAGCTGGCGCTGATGCAGGTTGTCCTGCCGCAGGGCCGCCTGCGCTTCGAAATAGACACGACAGGGCTCGAAGGCCGCCTGTGCCGCCCGATGGAACCGCTCCCATTCCTCGGCGCCTTCGCTCGCAATGCCTTTGCTGATCGTCCGCCACTCGTCCTGCAGTGCCTTGATCTCCGCGGCAAGCGCCTGGGGCGCAGCATCGCTGCCGACCAAGGATTCCATCGCTGCGATCAGCTCGACGCGCTTGGGCGCGACCGCATAGTCCTTCCATTCCTTCAGCTCGGTCAGCGTGGCATCGAGTTGCTGCAATTGACGCGTCAGAGAGGGCGGAACCGCGGGCCCGGCTGTGGGCGTGGGGACGGTAGGCCATTTGGCCGCGATCTCGCGTCGCAAGCGGGCCGCTTTTTGGGTATTGCCCTCGCGCACCGCGCGCTGTGCCATCCCGATCAGGGCACCGAGTCGACGCCATAGCTGGTCAGCCTCCGCCCGCTCCGCAGCGCGTGCGGCCTCCTCGGCTGCCCGGCAGGCGGCGGCCTCGCGCAGCGACTGAGCCGCCGCCTCGGCGGCCGCCGCGGCGTGGGTCGCCGCTTCCGCTGCCGCGGCACGACGTTCGCGCTCATGGCTCTCGAGCTGCGCTCTTTCTTCTTCCCGTCGAGCGAGCTCCGCCGCACGCTCATTTTGATAGGCGGCCGCAACCGCGCGGCAGCGCTGAATGGCGAGCTGGACCCGCTGCTCCGTCGCAGCGTCCACGCCCTGCCCGCCCTGCTCCTGATCGGCAAACACGTTGAGCGCCTGCCAATTCACGATGAGCCGCTCGAGCGTTGCCCCGTACTCGGCATCCGGGGTCCGCCGGCTGTGTCGCTCCAACGCGGCGGCACGCGAGTCGATCTCGGCGGCGATCTCGGCCGTCTTGCGCTCGGCGGCGAGCAACGCATCGCTCTTGCGCTTGAGGATTTTGTAGACGCCCTTGTCCTTGTCGCGCAGCTGCTTCAGCAAGCGCTTGATCTCGACCGGATCGACGATGGCTTCCGCAGCCAATTGACGCAGTCGGCTCGAACTGCTGCCGACGACGAGCAGCTCAGCAGTCGTCTCCATCTCATGGCAGAGCGCTGCGAGTGAGAGGACCTGGGATTCGATCAGCTCCGCCGCGCGGACTTGCGCCGCCTGCCGCAAAGCCGCCGGAACGGTTGTTCCTTGCGGCTCACGCCCCGCTGCCAGCGCGGTGATAAGCGCGGGCGACGCATCCGCCAGCGACGCGATCCGCTCTTGCAGCGTCGGCTGGCGCGCCACCGGCGGCGCCACCGGCGCCACCACGTTCGGCGCTGCCTTGCGAAACAGGCGTGAAAGTAGCGTCATCGCCGGAATTATAGAAGCTTTGCTATGATCTTGCGCACCATGCCTCGCAAACTCCGAAATGCCGCTTAATCGCCGAACCCTCCTGCAACTTCTGTCGGCGGCCGCGGTCACGTGTGGGATGCGAAGCACCTCGGCGAACCCGTCGACGCCTGAAACGACTCCCGACGCGGCGACAGCTTCCGACGCCAAGATCAAACCCGACGCGCGCGCTGCCCTCATCGTCGTCGACGTGCAAAACTGTTTCATCACGGGCGGCTCGCTCGCTGTGCCGCACGGTGAGGATGTCGTTCCCGTCATCAATCGAATCGCCCCGGCATTTGCGAACGTGATACTCACCCAAGACTGGCATCCCGCCGGCCATGTCTCCTTCGCATCGAGTCATCCCGGCGCGAAGCCATTCGAGATGATCCAACTCCACTATGGCCAACAGGTGCTGTGGCCGGATCATTGCGTTCAGGGGACAGCGGATGCAGCACTCGATGCTGACCTCAAGGTCCCGCAAGCCGAGTTGATCCTGCGCAAAGGCTTCCACCGGGATGTGGACAGCTACTCCGCCTTCCAAGAAGCCAATCGCACGACGCCGACGGGTCTGAAAGGCTACCTCGTGGAGCGCGGCATCCGCACGCTCTTCGTCACCGGACTTGCGACCGATTTTTGTGTGGCATGGACGGCGCTCGATGCACGCGCCGCCGGATTCGACACCTTCGTCATCGAAGACGCCTGCCGCGGTATTGATCTCAAGGGCTCGGTCGCCGCAGCGTGGCAAAAAATGACGGCGCAAGGGGTCAAGCGGATCCAATCGGCCGACATCGAGCTCGCGGTCTAGGGCACGCGACGGGCCGCGGTCGCCCGCGACGCCTCGAGCGCCGGCAACTGCGCCAGCGCGCGCAGCACCGCCTGCGACGTGCCCACCGTGCCGAACAACGTGAACGGGTTGCGAATGATGGCGAGCGCCGCCTCTTTCAGCTCGCGTGTCACCGCGGCGGTGCAGTCCTCGAGCAACAAATTATCGAAGCCGCGATCGGCTGCTTCGCGTATCGAGGTATGTACACAACACTCGGTGGTAACGCCGACGAAAATCAAATTGCGAATGCCGCGATTGCGCAAGATGTGTTCCATTTCCGTGCCGTAGAAGCAGCCGCTGCCGACCTTGTCGATGATGACATCGTCGGGCTGGGGGCGAAGTTCGGGAATGATGGCGTGACCGGGCTCACCGCGCACCAGCATCCGTCCGAGCGGTGAGGGATCACCCACTCCCGCGCCGCCCAATCGACTGCGAAAGCGTTTCACGGCGGTGATGTCTGACCCGTCGGGTCGATGACCTTCGCGCGTGTAAATGATGCCCATGCCGCAGGCGCGTGCCGCTGCGAGCACCCGTGCGATCGGTTCGATGGGTTCGCGCATCATCGCCAGATCCGTGTGCGACACGCTCGACAAGCCGCCGATGCCGCAAAAGTCCATTTGCATGTCGATGACCACGATCGCCGTGTTCTCGGCCGTCAGGTTGCCGTCGTGGGGAAATGGATAGGCATGAGCGTCGATCTGCAGGGACATGAGAACTCCATGGGCGCGTGGATGAGACGAACTATTTTGGCGCAAAACGCGCGGATGCGAATTTATTTTGCACCAGTGTAGTGCCGCTCACGGCCGCCCCGATCTCCGGCGTGACGATCTGCGGCTCAATGCGCAATCAACGTCAGGCTCTCCGCTTTACCGAGCGATTTCGCCATGGTTGAATCGAGCTGTCGCAAGATCGCGCAGCGGTTTTGCGGCTAAAAACAAAGTACCAAGGGATGCATCATGACCATGACCGTTTCCAGTCGGCGCTTCCGCCGCGTGGCCGGCGCCACGTCAGTCACCGCCGCCGTGTTGACCGCGCTCTACGGCCCCACGTCAGTCGCGGATGATGTGGGGCTTCAGGAAATCACCGTGACCGCGACACGCCGGGAGGCATCCGCACAGGACCTGCCGATCAGCATCACGGCCGTGTCGGGATTGCAGCTCGAACAGGCAGGAATCGAAGACATCGCCGAACTCGCGCATTCCATGGCGGGCGTGGATTACACCGATAAGGGCCCCTTCAGCGGAGTCGCAGGCGCGAATCTCATCATTCGCGGATTGAACAGCGACTCGACCGGCTGGCTACCGGCCGCCGCCACGCCGATCGTGGCGCCGGTCGCGACCTATGTCGACGATACGCCGCTGTTCGTCAACTTGCGGCTGCAGGACCTGGACCGGGTCGAGATCCTGCGCGGGCCACAAGGCACCCTGTACGGGTCCGGTTCGCTCGGCGGCACCATCCGCTTTGTGCAGAATGCACCCGACCCCACCGGCTTCGATGCCAAATTGGAAGTGGGCGCGAGCGATACCGCCCATACCAACACGCCCAACGAAGAAGTGAGCGGCATGCTCAATCTGCCGCTGTCCGACACCTTGGCGGTGCGCATGAACGCGGGCTTGAGCTACGACGCGGGGTTCATCAACCAACCGAACCTCTATGTGCTGAACTCCAGCGGCGTCCCCGTCTCGGCGGAGCCCGGTAATTTGTTCAGCCCACCCGTCATCTCCGGGCGGGATCACGTGAATGACTATCAGTATCGCTCAGCCCGGATCGCCATGCTGTGGAAGCCGAACGAGGATTTCCACGCGCAGCTCTCGTATTATTATCAGTACGATACGGCGGGAGGATTTCCCTACGTGGCGACCTCGGCCGCGGCCTACACCACGCCGATCTCGCCCATCACTCAACCCTCCGGGACCTTCAGCAATCCGCCGCTGGTCTCGCCGCTGTATCCGGCCACGGTGCCGGCCGGCGCCGATCGGTATTCCAATGCCGACTATGGCACCGACACCACGCGAGATCGGGTCGATCTCGTGTCGTTGACCGCGGAATACGATTTTGGATTCGCGACATTGACCTCGGCGACCTCCTGGTCGCATCACAGCAACTTGTCGGTGGTGGACGAGACCGCCGAATACGAGAACTTCTCCTTCTATCAGGACTTTTATGGTCAGAACCCGCGCGCCTTTGCCGTGGGCAATGAGACCCTGGACGACAAACCGCTGTCGCAGGAGTTTCGGCTCACGTCGAAAACCGGCGGCACGTTCGACTGGCTGGGTGGCCTTTTCTACAAGTATGAAACCACCAACATCGAGGAGAACGACTACTACCTGGGTTACTACGATTACTTCGCCGCCTGCGCGCCGAACTATCCGCCGAGCGCGGGCGACTCGGTCACGCCCTCCTATTGCGGCTTCGGCGAGAGCTACACGCCGGGCCAGGTCAACACCGTCGATGGCCTGACGTACAACAAGGACGAGGCATACATCAATGCCTTCGAGACCAAGTTCCAGGACCTCGCGCTGTTCGGCGAACTGACCGCGCATCTGACCTCGGACTGGAGCCTCACCGGGGGCACGCGACTGTTCAAGCAAACCATCTCACAGGGTCAGCAGAACGCGCTGCTGTTCGATGGACCGGGCTATGCCGCGAACGAGTCGCTCGGCAACGAGTGGCGCCGGGCTCTGTGGAAGGTGAATACCGCCTACCAAATAGACAAGACCAATCTGGTCTATGCCACCTGGTCGCAGGGGTTTCGCCGAGGCGGCGTCAATGCGCTGCCCCCCTCCGAGGAGGGCGGCACGTACATCACGCCGAAGGCCTTGAGCGAGCTCGCGCCCGACACCGCCAACAACTATGAAATCGGCGCCAAAGGCACCGTCGATAACCGGCTGCGCTATTCGACGGCCATCTTCGACATCCAGTGGCACAACATCCAGGAGGGCGTGGATCTCACGCCCCTGGTACTGCCCGGCGCGCTCAACATCGGCAATGGCTACAGCCGTGGTCTCGAACTGGAACTCGAAGACATCCTCACCGACCATATTTCGGTGAATGTGGATTACACCTACGACCAGACCAAACTCACCTCGTTGAACCCGTTGTTCACGACGCCCAACAGCTCGTTCGCACCGGCGCCGCCGGGCGGGCCATTGCCGGGAACGCCGAAGAACAGCCTGGCGCTAGGGTTAGAGTATGGGCACGTCAATTTCTTGGGCGGCGAATGGCGCTACGCCATCAATGCCCACTATCAAAGCGTGGTGCTTCCCTCCATCTCGGCCACCGTGCCCAACGTGCCGGGATTCACCATGGTGAACACGCGCTTGAGCTATGCCCACACGCATTGGTTGGCGACGGTCTACGTGAACAACCTGACCAACACTCTCGGCGTCACGTCGATTCAGGATCCGGCGCTGTTCGGCAATCGGGCGCAATCCATCATTTCCCAGCCGCGCACGGCAGGAGTCACCGTGGCGTACAGGTTCCGGGAACGGTGATGGGGGCGCGCAGCTCCAACTCCATGACGGGCGACTCCAGCACTGCCACCACCGCCCAACCGGCGAGCGTCTCTTTCCAGGCGTCGGACTGCAGCATGGCGGTGCCCAGCACCGCCGGTTCGATCCCGCAGCGCTGCAGCAAGTCGATCGCGGCGAGCATCGATGCGCCGCTGCTGATGACATCGTCGATCAAGGCAACGCGCCGACCGGCGAGCAGCGGCAGCATGCGGGGGTCGATGTAAAGGCGCTTGTCCTGATCGGGTGTCGTGACCGATGACAGCGGCACCGACAAGTCGGTGCGATACCAGAATTTGGCCGAATTCCCCAACGGCACATAGCGGGAATGCCCGAGTTTTTGCGCTACCGCGCTCGCCAAAGTCAGCCCCAGAGTAGGCAGCCCGACCACCACATCGGGCGCGAATGGCGTGAGCTTGTCCGCCAACGCGGCGGACAAGGCATCGACGACCACGAAGCTCGCCTGATTGATGATGAGCGAGGCCAACGCACGCTTGCCGTCGGGCAATGGCCGAAGCGGCAACAACAGAACGCGCCCATCCTCGAAGCGGGCGGGGAAAGCCGCGCCGGACGCCGCGCCCGCGTCATCGCCCGGACGCGCGACCGCGCCCGCGTCGGCGCCCGCGGGAAGAATGTCCTGCCAGTAAGATTCGGGAGTCACCAGGACCGCGGCGCCGGCATCAGGTGCGGAAAAGGGGGTCCAAGCGCTTTTCCGGCGTTGTTGGTCGAGTCGCGGTCACGGCCGATACACCGTGCGCGCAGAGTAGAAGTCGTTATAGTTATTGGTGCCCGTGGCGCCGAGGGCAGTCAAGTCTCCGCCCCCCGACGGTTTGCACAGAGCCAACAGCGTACCGTCGGGCAGCACGAAGGTGAGGTTCTTGTTCGCATGCATCGGCGTGAGGGCCAGCAGGTCGCCGAAGACGGTGCGGGGATTGGCGCCATGTTCGGCAAACGATTGGCCGAGGACCGTGGGGCCGGTCGGACACAAGGCTGTCAATCCGTAATACTCGTTGCGGCAATTGGCCACGACTTTGTTGATGGCCGTTTCGAACACCGGATGTTTTCCTCTGCAAAAAACCACCGCACCGCTGCATGACCAGGCGGTTTTTGAATTGCTCTGAATATCCCGGAACGCGAGCGTGTCGACGTCGGACTCCACATTGAGTGTCATCAGCGGCATGACCGATATGTCGAAGTACCAGCCCCCCAGCTCATAGAGCAGGCAGTACCGGGCCAGATCCGAACGGTAGGAATAGGGATTCAGCTTCTCGTAGGCCAGCAGCACCTCCGGTCCAAAGTTGTGCCGGATGAATTCCCGAAGCGCCGCATCGTCGTACAGGACATGCGGTAGGTTCGCATAGCAGGCCCTGACCCGATCTACGCACAAGCTCAGGTACGGCGGCAAGCCAGCGCCGGAATCCGAAATGAAGATTTGCGAGACCTGCATGAATTAAGTCACCGCGCCGCCGTGCCGGATTTCACGGACCTCAAGCTTGGCATAAAGAGATCCCGAAATGCGATTCACGTCGCAATCACGGATACGGCCGGTGGAATGTCGTCGATGTGCGATCGTCGCACAGAATCTGCACGCCCAACCGTGCAGACTCTCAGCCGTGGCATGACGCAACGGGCCATGTCGCTGACGCGACAGGCCGCCATGCGGCCGAAGACGACCATCACACTATCGCGGGATTACCACGTGACCGTGGTGAGGATGCCCGGTACCCTTGGCCAAGGACGGCCTTTATTATCCCTCGGTGACCCATCCGTGGTCGACCCATTACTGGTTGACGGCCACTGACCGTTCCCTCGTCCGAACCGGCAGCTTCCAGCCCGGCCGTATAAAATGGCAGGTGTAACCATCGGGATAGCGTTCCAGATAATCCTGATGCTCAGGCTCCGCCTCCCAGAAGGCACCGACCGGTGCGACTTCGGTCACCACCTTGCCCGGCCACAGGCCCGATGCGTCGACGTCGGCGATCGTGTCGAGAGCCACCTGCTTTTGTTCCGGAGTGGTATAGAAGATGGCGGACCGATAACTCGGTCCCCGATCATTACCCTGCCGGTTCGGTGTGCTCGGGTCATGGATCTGGAAAAAAAACTCCAGCAACGTGCGATAGCTCACGATCGTGGGATCGAACAGGATTTCGATCGCCTCGGCATGAGTGCCGTGGTTTCGGTAGGTGGCATTGGGAACCTCACCCCCGGAATAACCCACTCTCGTGGCAATGACGCCAGGTTGGCGCCGCATCAAATCCTGCACGCCCCAAAAACATCCGCCGGCGAGGACGGCCCGTTCGGTCGATTGGCTCATGGTTGCTCCTGTCTGAAGTCCGATGCCCTATCATACTCTCCGCCGAGCAGACGCAATCAACCGTGGGTCCAGGGATGGTGGTGATTTCAGCGGCGACACACCCACGAGATGGCCTCAGGCTATGGCCTGTGCGTTGACACTGTTGAGATCTCTCATGCGCTTCTTGCAGACACTGCTGATCTTGGGCTCGGGTCTCGTCGGGCTGGCGACCGGAACAGCCGCTGCGGGCGAATACAACCCGATCGTGCGCCACCCGGTGTCGATCGGTCCGCAGGCGCACCGGTTGATCGTGGGATTCAAGATGACGCCCGCAAACGCCGTGACACACGTCGTCCGCTCGCGCCTGAGCACGCGGACCATCAAGATCACCCAGGCCCAGACCAGCCCGTCGGATGTCATCAACCTCGCCCAACGGGTCGGCCTCGCCGTGACGGCGTCGCGCCAGATCACACCCAGCATGCACGTCATGTTCCTGCCAAAAACCCTGTACGGCAGCGCGGTGACGAGTGTGCTTGCCAAGCTCCGTGCGGACCCCGCAGTGAAGTTTGCCGATGTGGATGAACTGCGCTACCCGCTGACGGTGCCCGACGATCCCTTGTTCGTACCGACCCCGGGCGCCAGCGGCCAGTGGTACATGGAGACGCCGAGTTCAGCGCCCGTGACGGTCGACGGCGTGCAAACCACCGACTTATCGGCAACCGACGCGGTGTCGGCCTGGAGCATCACCACCGGGAGCAGCGGGATCGTGATTGCCGATGTGGATACCGGCGTGCGTTTCGATCACCCCGATCTGTTGCGGGCGGGTCTTGCCGGCGGGGGACGGCTGCTGCCGGGCTACGATTTCGTGGGCGAAGATTACAATTCGAACGGGGTCGCCTTGGGTACCTACCTCGAGGCCAACGACGGCGATGGGTGGGATCCGGATCCGTCCGATCCCGGGGATTGGGTCAGCACCAGCGACACGCAAAATCCGCTGTTCGCGGACTGCACCGTGGAAAGCAGCTCCTGGCATGGCACGCGCGTGGTTGGCATCTTTGGCGCCATCACCAACAACGACGTCGGCATCGCCGCCCTGTCGTGGGGCGCCTGGGTCTTGCCGGTCCGGGCGCTCGGCAAATGCGGCGGCTACGACTCGGACATCATCACCGGCATAGAATGGGCAGCCGGCATGCCGGTAACGGGTTCCGGCGTTACCGTGCCGGACAATCCGTATCCCGCGGACATCATCAATTTGAGTTTGGGGAGCAGCACCACCTGCCCCAGCGATTATCAGGATGCCTTGAGCACCGTCACCGGCATGGGAGTGCTGGTCGTGGCGTCGGCCGGTAACTCGACCACGAACGTCACCAGCACCTCCTCCGTCGAAGCACCCGCGAATTGCAGCTCCTCGGTTCCCGGGATCATCGCCGTGGCCGGCGTGCGCAATGTCGGGACCAAGGTGGGCTACAGCAGTTTGGGGCCGGAAGTGGGCATTGCTGCGCCGGCCGGCAATTGCATCAATACCACCGGCGCCTGCCTGCGCTCGATCGACACCACGATCAATCTCGGTACCACGACCCCGGGCGCCAACAGCTACTCGAACGAAACCAGCGATAACCTGGGCACGAGTTTCTCTGCGCCCATCGTCTCCGGCATCGCCTCGCTGATGCGCTCTGTCAACGATAACTTGACCCCCACCCAACTGGTCGCCCGCTTGCAATCCAGCGCGTCGGCGTTTCCCGCCAACACCGGCAACCTGCCGGTATGCCCGAGCTTGGATTCGAGCACGGATGAATGCTCCTGTCCCGCAGCGGGGCAATGCGGCACCGGCCTGGCGAATGCTTACAGCGCCGTACAAGCCGCGCAGCAGCCGATCGCCGCGGTGGCGCTGCCCACCATCACCTCGGGCAGCGCAGCGACCTTCGACGGCAGCGGCAGTGCGGCGGCGTGCGGCCGCGCCATCGTCTCCTATGCCTGGACGGCCAGCGGCAGCGTGACTATCGAGTCGGGCGCGAATTCCGCCGAGGCGTCGGTGCTGCCTGGCAGCGGTACCCTGACGCTCACCGTCACGGACTCCGCCGGCGGCAGCGATACCGCGACCATCGCCCTCGCCGCGAGCAGCGCGTCGAGCACGGCACCGACAACGGCGGGCACCACCCCCTGTCCGACCACGGTATCCACCACGCCGGCCGCTCCCACGGTGACGCAGGCGTTCTCGCCGGTCAGCGTGGCCGAAACGATTGCCGCCACGCTCACCATCACCTTCACCAATACCAATGCCTTTGATCTCACCAAAGTCAGCTTCACCGACACCTTGCCGGGTGCGCTCACCATCGCAAGTTCACCCGCCCCGGCGACCACCTGCACCTTCACCAACTACAGCCTTGAAGCCACCTCCGGCGTGATTACGCTCGGCGGCGGGGACATTCCGCCGAAGTCGAGCTGTACGGTGACGGTATCCGTCTCGAGCGGCACGCCGGGCACCTTTACCAACACCATTCCCGCCGCGGCCCTCGAGACCGGTCCGGGCGGCGGCAACACCGCCTCATCGAGCGCAGCGTTGACTGTGACCGTTCCCCATCCGCCGACCGTGGCGCTGGCGTTCTCGCCCACGAGCATTGCGCAAAACGGCGCTGCGACGTTGACCGTCACGCTCAGCAATTCGAACAGCTTTGCATTGACCAGCACCGCGCTGACGGACAGCCTGCCGAGCGGTTTGACGGTCAGTTCATCGCCCGCATCCACCAATAGCTGCGGCGGCACGCTCTCGTCTCAATCAACGAGTGTCAGTTTGTCGGGCGGTACCATCCCTGCCGGCGGCTCCTGCACACTCGCGGTCACGGTCAGCAGCGGCACAGCCGGCACCTACAGCGACAGCATCGCGGCCGGCGCGCTCTCCACGCAACCTGCCGACGCGAACACCGCAGCCGCATCGGCATCGTTGAAGGTCACCGCCTCGGGCGGCGGCGGCGGCCACCTCACATGGCTCGATCTGTTGCTAGGCGCGGTTCTCATGACCGCGCGATCGCGACGGGTTCGGCGCTGAGTGAATCACGGGTGTTCACCGCCAGCGCTATCGCGCGCGCTCGAAACCGGCAGCACGGGTGATGGGACCATTGTCCTTGATGCGCTTCAGACAGATCGTGGTGGCCGACCGCTGCACCCCCGGCAATCGGCATAACTCCTCGCGCAGCAGGCTATCCAACCGTTCCACATCGCCGGTCATGATCTGCAACAAATAGTCCGCTTCGCCGGCCGTCGTGTAGCACTCGATGATGGCGGGATGTTTGCTGACTGCGAGTTCGAACGCCTCGTGACTTCCGAACTCGATGGTCACTTCGACGAAGGCCGTGAGTTTTAACCCAACCGCATGTGGGTCGATGACGGCTCGGTAGCCTTTGATGACGCCCTCTCGTTGCAGAGTCTGAACCCGGGTCCAGCAGGGTGTCTTCGACAACGACACCCGCTCCGCGATGGCACCGAAGGACTCGCGTCCGTCCGCCTCGAGTCGCTCGAGGATGGCCCAATCCACCTTGTCCACAGACATCTCCTTACGGGTACGCCACAGATGCAGTTCAAAGAACAAATAGCGTTAATACGGTTGTTTTATAGCATGTCGTTCTTCATATGAGGCAATTGGTAGATAAATTAGGAACCATCGTCTCGCCGAAGCCCCCTAAGGTGAAAGCCTTCTCTTCCGAGGAAATCTCGTGGCATTCGGCATCCTCACACCGCCCGCTCCGGATTCGCTGCTTGCCCTCATGGGGCGCTTCCGTGCCGATCCGCGCGCCCGAAAAATGGATTTGGGCGTGGGCGTGTACCGGAATGGCGACGGCGCCACACCGGTTTTCGCCGCTGTCAAAATGGCGGAACGCCATCTGGCCGCCACGCAATCGACCAAGGCCTACGTGGGCAGCGAAGGCGACCTCGAATTCATCTCCCTGCTCGGCGAGCGATCGCTGGGGAGC
>Ga0209208_10004063_pt1 | contig 20870 bp, 15 predicted proteins | sample S1TSphfallax_3_FD_187694 | JGI IMG/M metagenome (GOLD analysis project Ga0209208, IMG submission 187694) | Host-associated microbial communities from peat moss isolated from Minnesota, USA - S1T2_Fd - Sphagnum fallax MG (SPAdes) (version 2) | ecosystem: Host-associated > Plants > Peat moss >...
CGTCCCAATTAAGGGGATGGATGAAATGTCCGTCTGGCTTGATGACGGGATGAATTTTGGGGAAGCTTTTTTTCTTTTAGCTACTGTCCGTCCTGATTAAGGGGATGGATGAAACCAAATTTAAAGAAACCGGGGGACTTCACAGTGGCTGAAGGTCACGGGCACCCACTAGTTATTATAATTAGTTCAGAACCTTGTGCATTAAACGCTGAGTATCAACATTTCATACTGAGATTTATTGAAATGTCTTTATTTTGCGGATACCCCTTAAAGAGGGGATAGGAGGTGAAAGGAGGCCTAAAGAGAGGGTGAAGACAGGGTTACTTTACTTATAACTCTATTGTCAGAAATGTTTTTGAGGAATTTTGTGCAGTGAAAGATGTTGTCCCCTCTTCAATTTGAAATGATGGAAAGAAAAAGAAGAAGAAATGGCAGAACCCTAAAAAGAATTCCCCCTCTTTTGGTAGGAGAAATAGTCGATTTTTCACGCATTCTGTAGTTCTTGGTGCCTAGGAACTGTCCCACCCTCGTTCCTAGCACCTAAAAAAGCAGAATGGTCCAAAGACTGGCCCTTCTGCTATACTTTCTGTTCCTTGGTCTCTTTCCTTGTAAATCCAATGGAGTTTTACTCATACTTTGACCACGCAAGGGACTAAGAAAATGGACAAGAAGAACAAAAACAACAATAGGGTCCTAATTTATACAACATTTGAATTTGCAGTTATTTGTGCGGGAGGTACCTAAGGGTTTCACATGTTGAGGCAGTTATACTTGTAAGCTCCCTATAGGGTATGTGAAGGGTGATAAGTGGTAACCATGGGCAGCTTACAACCAAAATCACTGAAACAGGAAGGGTTACCATGTGTAAAAACATTTTGAAACTAAGAAAAAACATTAAACATTATATCTTGGTTGTCATTTTGATACAAGAAACATGAGCCCCCACTTTTCTCACCTTGGTCTCCCACAACTCATGTGCTCCCAATACTGCAAAAAGCTCTAAAGATCAACAAACTAAAAGATTTCTGCTTCAGCTTTCCCCTTTGCATGCATCTTTCTTTGTGCATAGAAATCATGCAAGACGCGGGATTGAATATAATGAAGGAAAAGCTCAATATGTTAATCTTTTTGTGATGTTAGGCACTAAAGTCCTCATAAACCCTAAACACCTAACCATGCCCTAAAACCATAAACCCTAGACCCTTCACTCAAAAAGGTTTGATTGTTGTGACAAAATGATAAACATTGTATCCAATGGGGTAGAATGGTCTGTGAACAAACACTTGAACTGAAAGCTCAGGGGCTTAATAATCATGCATTGTTTGATAATGTTTTCAAAGAGCTTAAGTGAACCTTCAACCATAACACTAGAGGGTATCTACAACATTAAATTCCAAGCCAAAATGAGAAAGTTCCAACTATTAAAAATGAAAGGGGTCTTGATGTTTCGTTAAAAAATGGATAGAACACATAATCTTTGTGTAATTACACCATATGAATAAACACTTCAGATCTTATGGAATGACACCTTTCCTCCCATAATCAAGAGAATAATAACATAATTACGTTTAAATTTTTTTTGTATTATTGTTTAAATTTTTTTCAAATTGTAATAAATCCAAATATTTGCAATAGTAACCACATAGTCATGAATTCATTTAGGTTTCTGAAATAGAAATCTTCTTAATAGTAACCTATTACCCTGAGATTGACGACCCACTAGATGCCACATGGGGCAATTTTTGCATATTTCCTTAGATATGAAAGAACAACATTTGAACAATACTTGTCGCAGTTCTTTCCTGAACTAGTTCATATATGTCTTCTTTTCTCTTTCAATCCCCTCCCTTTTTTTTAGTATGTGTATGGTTTTTGTGTTGTAATTGTCCAAACAACTCAATGCCATGAAAATGCCATTATGTAAAGGGGATGCAAGCATTCAATGTGTGTTTGATAAGGTCTTGTCAACATGTTTGAATGTTTTTTGTGTTGTGTCTATGTTTATCTACAAAAACTTGACACCATCGCCTTACATTGACATTCAATTCAATTTGTTATCCTTGACACCATTGCCAACATTTAGTTCATTATACATAACACCATCACCAACATTCAATTCAAAACATTATATCTGATGTCATCATTGACATTCAGTTTATTATAATTAACATTGTCGCCAACATTTAACTTAGGGCATGCATAGATCAGGTAATTACACTTGAGATCATCACTAATCCATCGTTCAAATTATAGAACCCATCGTTCAAATTTCATCAAAACCCATGGTGTTCCTTTCTTATTGATAAACCTCCCTTTCATTACTTTGTGGTTGTGTAGAATTGTAAAAACTTAATTAGTAGTTTTTTTTTTTTTTTTTTCACTCAAAATTATTTGATGTGAATGAGTAGAAAGGCATTCATGTTAACAATGTGCATTTGAAAATAATAAAACAATGATAGAATGTGTGGGAGGTGGTAAAAATTTAACATGCGTGAATTCAACCAAGGTTCATGAGTTCAACCACTATGTCATTATATTGTTCTAGCAAACCCTTGCCATTGCCATCATCATTGCTCAAGAATACATGAGTTGTTATTCGTTTTGGAACCTTTACCCCTTTTCTTTCTTCATTTTTTTTTGTTCATGTTTGTTTTGTGTTTTTTGTAAATAGACAATGATTGCCATTGACGCACCCCCAAACTCCTTGATGGACTCAACTATGAGTCCAAAGGTGAAAATAACGAAAGGATAAGGAGTTGAAGCATGCTCCCTAGCTTGCAACACTTTGGGGGTAGAGGGCCGTGTTAGAACTCCGGGATGGGACTAAAAAGATTGACAAACAATTTGATTACTCACATGGACTTGCACAAACCAAATAACAAGTTGGTTAATGCATAGTTGGAGCATTTTGGTGCACGGACGAACCATGGGCAAACACAAACTCACAAGACTCACCACGACCTGAACTTGGGGGAATCCACCACCTTCCCCCCTTATAGTATACTTTGTGCTTGGCCACGGGACAAACACCCAAATGTCATTTTGTCCCGGGACTCCCAAATGGGAATCCTGAAATTTCCAAAGTTGGGATTCCTATGACTTTAAGGGCCCATAACTTTGTGTGCAGACCTCCGATTAAGATGAGGTCTAAAGCAAAGTTGTAGTCCTTGTTGAGAGCTTTCCAGCGCCACTTGCACTCAAGGAAATTAGGGCAATTCCCAACTTTTAGTGGTCGGAAATCAAATTGCCAATTTGACTTCTAGCCCTTCTTTTGGCCATAACTTGTGTTTTAAGTGTCCAAATGGGTCATGCGAGATCATTTTAGACATTCGGTTCCATGAGCTTTCCAATGATATAAAGAACTCTTCAATCCAATGGGTTTTGACCCCTGCAATCACTTTCTAAAAATTCAAGAATCCATCAAGACTCCAACTCCCAAAGTGGGAGCTCATTTGGGAGTGTGAGGGTTCATTCCCTCACACTCTCCTACATTCCCGGGAACATGAAATGTGACTCCTGGGCTTCCCTCTTGGCGCACACCCTTGCAAGCCCTTGCCTTGGTCGTGAGCCCAAGGCTAAGGTTATGACAACCATTATGTGAGCCAACATTTTTGCCATTAAAACCACCAAAATTAAAAATTAGGAAAGTGTGGTGCTCATGTAGCTACTTTGGAGGTGATCAATTAAAGTGTCAAATGTTTAATGATGAATTTTCTATTTCAAGGCATTTTGCAAATTGTCATAAATGGAGGTGATTAAGATGGTGGTGTTAGAGAAAAAAAAGACAAACAACTTTGATATTTTGCAGCACATTAACATTGGAAAAATTCTTGATAAACTTTTAGTAACCACTTTGATTGCAAAGTTATATACCCCAAATGTTGGAAGGAACTTTGAAACCCAATTTTATTTCATATATATGCACCTTAATGCATTTCAAGAAAATTTAAACACTGAATTTCTAGTGTAGATGATTTATGTAAATGAGGTTTTTAAGAAAAAAATTTACCCAAGATTTTTAAAACAAAAAATCTTTGTATTAACCTTTTTTTCTTTTTTTTTCAATTTTTTTCCCATCCTTTTCAATTCACCCTCATTATTGATTCTTTCATTCTTTTTCACATATTGTCCCTCCTTTTTCTTTCTTTTAAATTATATCAATTTTTTTCTTCCCTTCTAACTCATTAAACAAATAAAACTCATCACAAACTTCCCATACCTATCCACCTTCTTTCTTTGTTTACTAGTGATGGGCAACAGTGATGGCTAGTCACAATGGGCAAACCTTTGCCTTTTTCATTTACTATTGTTGAGTGGAAGGTTGCAACTTGGCTAGGACATACTTAACAAGTTGCAGTTTTTCCCCTTCTTTGTTGTTTAAAATTTCTTTATTGCATAGATGTGATTCCTAAGCTAAACCCTATGTACTTTAAAGGATGGGCTTCAAAACCCTACTTTAAAATTGTTGTGGAATCTTTCACCAATAGCCCTAACACCAACAATAGATCATGTGTCATTGAACTTAACTTTATTTTCCTTCTCAATTCTCCTTTGAGTTGCTTTTTGAACTTGGGTAAATGTACCTTCAACCTTTCATGATCTTTCTCTCATTTCAACTCCCTAATTTTATCTATGATTTCTTTGTCCACTACCTTTTGTTTCAGTACTACCAAGTGTTGATATGGTGTGGCCACATGTGAATTAGAATAATCCACCATTTCTTTGTTGGTAATCATTGTAAAGACAATGGTTTAACCAATCTTACAACTTCTAGAATTTGATTTAAACCAATCAAGTTATTTAATTCAAGAGTAGGATCTTCCAAGTTCACCACCAATTGATCATCTTCATGGTTGTTTGTTGGTGCGGTTGGATTGTATGGCATTTCTACATAGTAATTTGAGATGTGGGTGAAAATGAACATTCAAATGTGGTGGGAGTAGTGGTAGGCACTAGTTGGAAAATTACAACAATGGTCAATAACTTTGTGGTAGCTTTAATCTCATCCCCATTTCTGTTAGATTCATCTAGTGTTGCATTTGATTAGTATGAACTTTCATGATTTTCTCTTTTGTTGTAGTGAACATTCTACTTGGACCAAACCTTCCAACCATGGTTACATGATTCAATGGCCAAATTCCACAAACCTTGAACTCTACTATTAATATTTTTTCCTTTTATAAGGAATGATATAAGGCCTTTTCCACCCATTTTGCTAATGTGACTTTGTCTTGTTCAAAAGACTCTTTTTTGCCATAATAAATATTATTGCTTTTTTAAATGCATTCTTGAATGATTTGAAATAGTTGACATTTAATGGTTAGAATGCATGCAAAGTATGTGTAGGTAAGGTGAGCATTTCCAACCTTAATTTTGTTACTTATTCAAGGGCCTATATTGTGACGTGTGACCCATGCTCAACTAAAATCAAAAGATGTTGACTCTCTTAAAAAACCTACCCTAAAACATATTTGTAGAAAAAAATTAATCATTGGTTAAATAAATAAATTATCATCCAAGTTTTTTCTACATTGCCATGCATGTTTTTGGTTATATTGTCTTCTTACATCTTTGAAAATGTAAAAAACAAACAAGGTTATCCTTGTTGCATTAACAATATAATTCATAATTAATCATTTTCGAGACGTGGGAATATTTTTGTAAACATCACATGAGCTTTGCTTAACCCAAACTTGTAATGGACACCACCATCACCCATCACTTACATCATCACTTGCATCAACATAATCATTTACATCATTGTTTGCATCAACATAGTTGTTTGCATCATTGTTTGCATTGTCATTAATTTTCAGTTAACTTTTAGTTCATTATTAGTTAGGAAGCTTCTCAAAAAACTTCCTTGGTCGGTGCACACATGCAAGCATTTATGGAATCTTCCTTGAGCTACGTCCCCAATGGGGTACAATTTAAATTAACCTTTAATTAAATTTTAATTAACTTTTAGTTTTCTATTAGTTAGGAAGCTTTTCAAAAAAAAAATTTGGTTGGTGCACACATGGAGGCTTCCTTGAACTAGGTCCCCAATGGGGTATAATTTAAATTAACTTTTAGTTCACTATTAGTTAGGTCATGTAATTGGTGCACACCTCTATGGAAGTTTCCTTGGGTGAAAGCAAACTATGGTGACCCCTTTTGGGGTGTCACATTATATTACTTTCTAAGGATGTGCATGTTTGAGTGTATCCCACCTCAAACTTTTGAAAGATTTTCACAATATTTTTTGCATATTATGTTAGAATATAACCTATGCAAGACACTAGAAAAGAAACTATTTCATTTCATTTTACGAAATGAGAGATTAGAGTATATTTGTGTAAATAAATGTAATGTACCTATGTATTCAAAAACATGAATATATTCCAAAAAATAATTTAAATGATTTTTAGTCTTTATGAAAGTTGAAGGTATATTGAACAATGCCATTTGACATAGTATGAACCATGTTTAGATAACATGTGATTAATTTGAAAATTTTCATTTCAAAAAATGAGTTTTTTCCAACAAACATGTGATAAATGTGTAGTAAATTGAAATTTTGACAAGTAATCACATCCACATAAAAGATGACAAGCATAGTTAGATGGGTCATTTTTTTTAGTTCATTAAAATTCATTGTTTAATGACTAATGGAACCTTAAAGTTAGTGTAGTCAAATCGAGACTATGGCCCTATTATACCAATGAATATTATAAATATATTCATGGATCCTTCAACATCCATAATGAAATTTATTATTATTTTAAAAATAATATTACATAACATTAATTTGTAAAAACTAATTATTGTAGGGCCCAAAAACCAAAATTGATACCCAAAATTAAATGTACCATACTTTTGGAATAATTATACTATATGTACTATAATATTAAACCCAACAGTGCCCCAAAAGGTGTCACCATAATGTGCTTACACCCTTTTATGTAGGTCCCCAATGGGGTATAATCTAAATTAACCCTTAATTAAGTTGTAGTTAATTTTTAATTCATTATTAATTAGGAAGCTTCTCAAGAAGTTTCCTTGGTCAGTGCACAAATGGAAGCCTTTATGTAAGTTTCCTTGAACTAGGTCGCCAATGGGGTATAAATAGAGGTAGAATTTCCCATTACCTTCAATTTGTTCAACACCAATTTTGGGTATAATTTCTTATCATAACCTTTGTTTTCATACATTACAAGAATAAAGTTTTCTTTCCAATCATCTTCTAGCATATACCATGTTTTTGCCTTGCATCTTTATGTTTTTAGTCTTGGATTAAACTTACGTTTGCATTTCTTGTGATTTTTTTTCCTTGTTGTGTCCTTGGCTTAGTTCTTATTCTTGTGGTTTTTCGTGTTCATGATAATTTGAACAAACCCCCATATTAGGCCTACACCTATTCTTGTAGTTTTTCATGTTCGTGATAGTTTGAACAAACCCCCATTAAGGCTATGCCTATTCTTGTGGTCATTATATTTATTTATTGTGAAAGTCAAATGTCAACTACCTTTTTGCTTCAAATGTAAGTGTTTTCAAAGAGGTTGTGGATTACCCACCTTTTGAATGTGTTATTGAGGTTGTGGACCACCCACCTCTTGTTGAAATTTTGATTTACATATTTTTTTGGCCATATCCATTTCAACAAAAGAAATAGTTTTGTCCGTGTAAGAAGTTATTGTGCCCCTAGGCATATGCAATAGGAAAATTAATCTCTTCATGAGTCCATTGCCCATTCATAAGGAAACCAAACATTGGCAACATTTAAAAGCATTCCAAAGGAGGCACGAATCAACTTGCTTGAAAAGTTTGACAGCACACATTCATAATTTCAAGGTTTTGTCAACCAAGTAGTACATCTCATCATCCAATTTCATCAACACCGTTATCTAGATGACCAGATTCAAGTTGGATTCATTAGCACCTTATTATCAAGCATAACCTTAGCATGGTTTGCACATCTTTTGGAACATTAATCTCCTCTTCTAAACCACTTTGAAACATTTAAAAAAACATTTGGTGTTTCTTTTGGTAATTTTGACAAAAAAATATAATAATAAGCAAGTGGTGAGTTATTTGCCAAGGATCATGCCCAGCTTCTATGCACGCTTTTACATTCAGGTAACTAGCATGTGACATTTCATAAGATGAGGTTATGTTCATGAGCCAATTTCAATTTGGATTCCGTGGAGACATGAAGGACCTTTTTTTGACCATATTTGATCCCACGACCTTGAGTCAAGCAATCGCATAAGCTATGCATTGTGGTAATTAACTTTTTGAATGTCGACAAGAGAAGCACTGGGAACCATCACCAACATTACAGTAATTCATGCAACCCATGTTACAACCTAAACATATGGTGTCTACACCCAATGACGACCCTATGCAAATCAACAAGACATGATTCAAACCACTCATAGAAAAAAAAAACACAATGTTGACATGTAAATAATCTCTATTTGTACTATGGAAAACCAAGTCACATAGCTAGTGCTTGCCCAAAGAAATGTGTTCAACATGTAGCACGTGCCATAACTTCTACCACTACTTAAAGACCAGAAGAGAAGGGAAATTAGGATGTCCAGTTTCAGTAGGGATCATGAGATTGGACCTTGATGCATTATGAGTTTAAAATGGTCCTACTTTATCTTCAAAACTAACACCTTGTTTTTTGTTGCCCATCACAATCAAGGGTGGTAAATCCATGATTGTGTGAACCCAAACAATTTTTGACTCAAGGGTATTTACATGTTTCATCAACAAGGAGTTGGTATGACAACATAACTTGGTGTTGGTGAAAAAAACGACACCAATGGAAGTTAAAGTGATCAATGGTCGAAACCTTTTTTCAAGACTTATAATGCATGAGACCAAGCCATTGACGATAACAATTGGGTCACATAATAACATAGTTATCTTCAATATCATCTCATCTCCGACAAACTGTATCATCATTGAGTTATCATGGTTCATTTTACATAATCTTCGAATGGATTGGAAGATGAGGAGTTTTCATTTTGAATCAATAAATGAAATTACACAAAAATCAAAGTTTTTCTTACAAGCACATTGGACTTTGAACATGATTTTACATGTGAAGATACATCAAAAACTAGTCAACACATGCAAAAACTCAAGTGTGAAGGATATACATTGGGGCTAACCAAGGATTGAATCATTTCAAACCTTTTTTCGTGAAAGCAAGAACATTTATGCAAGCAACAAAGAAGGGAGATGCATTTTTTGTGTATGCCATTCCAACCCTTGATCTTAGGATGCAACAACATGAGATGCTTATTCACTACCAAGACTACAAAGATATTTTTGAAAAGAAAAATGCAAACACATTATGACGCGCTCCCAACTCCTTGAAGGACTTAAATGTGAGTCCCAAACAGAAATCATCAAAAGAGTGAGGAGTCGAAGCACGCTCCTTGGCTTGTAGCATTTTGGAGGGGTAAAGGGGCGTGCTAGAGTTCTAGAATGGGACTAGGAAGAATTGACAAGCTTCATTTACTCACACGGGTTTGCACAAAACCAACACAAAGTGGTTAATGCATAGTTGGAGCACTTTTGGTGCTAAGACGAGCCATAGGCAACTCGAACTCATAAGACTCACCATGGCCTAGACTTGGGGGAAGCCACCACCTTCCCCTTATAGTATACTCTGTGGCTGCCCATGGGGCTCACATCCAAATGACTTTTTGTCTCGGGACTCCTAAGTGGGAGTCCCAAAATTGCCAAAGTTGGGACTCTTGCAACTTTGGGGCCCCATAACTTTGTGTGAAAACTTCGGATTGAGATGAGGTCTAAAGAAAAGTTGTAGCCCTTGTTGAGAGCTTTCCAACGACGTGTTACACGCCACCTGCACACAACGAAATCAAGTCGATTCTCGAATTTTAGTGGTTGGGAGTCAAATTGTTAATTTGACTCTCGGCCCTTCTTTTGGCCATAACTTGTCTTTCAGATGTCCAAATGGGTGGTTTGATCCCATTTTAGACATATATGTTTCAATATCTTTTCAATGATATAAAGAACTCTTCAATCCATTGGGTTTTGACCCTTATAATTGCTCTCTGAACATTCGGGAGTCCACCGGGACTTCAACTCCCAATGTGGGAATTCCCTTAAGAGTGTGAAGGTCTATTCCCTCACACTTTCTTGCACTCCCGAGAGCATGCGGCCTGCTTCCCGGGCTTCCTTCTTGGCCTACAACCTTATAAGCCCTTGCCTTGGTCGTGAGCCCAAGGCTAAGGTTGCTACACATTATCTAAACATCAACCATATGATTGTGTGATTGATTTAGAAAAAGGAACACAACCCTCGTTTGGACCCATTTATAACTTATCATAGGATGAACTTTAAATGCTTTAAATATACATTGACAAAAACCTTGAAAAAGGTTCATTCAACTCTCGAAGTTTCCATCTGGTGTTCTAATCCTATTTGTCAAGAAAAAAAGATGGATATTTGCACATGTGTATTGATGACCGTGCATGAAATTGACTCACCATCTATAACTAATACCCTCTTCCCTTGATCTTAAGATTATTGGACCAACTCAATCATGCCAAAATGTACACCAAGATTGACCTACGTGGAACATACAACTTTGCGCACATTTGAGAAGGTGATGAATGGAAAACAACGTTCAGAATCTGTTATGGCCATTTTGAATATGCCAAATTGGAGAAGTGTGGATTCCATCAATTTGAAGTGGAATTGTTGGGTTATATTACTTTTATGAATGGCGTTAACATGGACCTTTGTAAGGTTCAAACCATTGTGGATTGGGCTACCTTAGCTTTTGTTATGGATTTTGAATGTTTTTTTGGGTTTGCCAATTTTTATCAACGAGTCATTACACATTATTCCACGATAGTGACTCTTCGTACTCATCTGACTGTCAAGGATCAACCTTTTTCCTAGGGAGTTGAAGGTGAAAATGCATTTCAATATCTAAAGGCTTCTTTCACGACCGCCCCACTTTTGATTCATGTAGACCTTTCTAAACCTTTTGTGTTTGAGATGAACGCCTCTAACTTTGCATTAAGCGCCATACTTTCACAACCTAGAAAAGATAATCTTTTTCATTTAGTTGGTTTCCGTTCTCATAAGTTTTCTCCTACTGAAATTAACTATGAGATTCATGACAAAGGATTCTTGGCCATCATGGATGCCTTTGAAGAGTGGTGTCATCTATTTGAAGGAGTTCAACATGAAATCACTATATATTCTGATCACATGAATTTTGAATATTTTATGATGGTTCATGTGTTGAATCGATGTTAAATTTGATGGGCATTATCCTTGTTTCAATTTTGGTTCATGATTACTTATTGTCTAAGGCAACAATAAGGGAAACTAGATGCGTTATCTTGTTGCTCATACCTCGCACCTAACGAAGGGGATGCCACTTATGATCAACAATGTGACACCATTCTCAAACCCGAAAACCTTCGACTTCAAACACTGTCGTTAATTCTTGAGGAGAAAACCTTCCTTTAGTGCATTTGTGAAGATCTAATCAATGATTCTTTTGCCTTTGCTATTCAAAATCCTTGGAAGAACCATTCTAGTGATTTCAACAAATTCGAATTTCATGATGGTTTGTTAAATCATGATGAACTATTATATGTATTAGAAGGCCCTATGTGACTTCAAGTTCTCCAAACTAGACACGATACATTGGTTGTTGGCCATTTTGGATTGAACAAGACCATGTGAGTTAATGTTTTGTGACTATTGGTGGCTTTGGAAGTTCCCGAAGGAATTTGTAGGCTGATGTGATGTTTGTGTTCGTGCAAAAAAACCTTGTCATCGCATTCATGGACTTCTTCAACCATTATTGATCCTTGTTTCACCATGGTCTTCAATTTCCATGGATTTCATCATGGATTTTCTAGGTTCTAACTCATTTGATTCCATTTTGTTGGTAGTGGATCATCTCACGAAGATGGCTCATTTCATTCACTTTAACAAATCAATAATTGATGAAAAGACAACTAATTTATTCCTTGATCATGTCTTTCACTATCATGGACTTCTTGAAAACATTGTTTATGATCATGGACCTTAGTTTGCACCCAAGTTCTAAAAGCAGCTCTTCAAACTATTAAGTGTGAAGGTGAAGTTGTCATTAACTTTCCATCCCGAGATATATGGGCAAATGGAGCGGGTCAATCAAGTCTTGGAGCAATATCTATGATGTACAATTAATTATCACTGAGATAATTGGTTAAATCTTTTGTTTGTGGCAGAGTTTTTTTACAACAACATGATGCATTCGGCAATGCAACAAACACCATTTTTTGTAAATCATGGCTTACATCTTAGGGTTGACATCTAAGGTGTAAATAATGTCATGAATCTTGCAGTTGAGGATCAAGTCACGTGGCTAGCAAACATTCAAGCATAAATTTTATCCAACCTTGAAGAAACTCAAAGGTGATACAAGGAAAATGTTGACAAACATTGTAAAGACCAACCAAATTTCAAGGTGTGAGAGCAAGTTTGGCTTTGATAATAAAACATCAAAACAATTCAACTATTACAAAATTTGCACTACCAAAGATTTGGCGTACTCACCATCGTGAAAGAAATCAACACAGTGGCATGCCAATTCAAGTTTCTAGAATCCATTAAAATTCACCCCATGTTTCATGTTTCATTATTGGAGCCCTACCATGCTTTTACCATTCCAGGGAAAACACACGAGCCATCTCCACCAATTGTAGTTGATGGTGAACAAAAATACAAGGTTTAAAAAATCCTAGATTCAAGGATATCACATCATTGGTTACAATATTTAGTTCATTGGCAAAGTTATGACATTAGTGAACGTACCTGGGAACCAATCGAGAGTTAATCAAATGCCATGGAAAAAGTGAAGGACTTTCACATGCGATATCCAAATAAGCCCAAGGTTGGTCCTTGTGGGACTCATTGCTAGAAGGGGAAGTGATGTCATGGATGCACCCATCACCTGTTGCTTGCATCATCACTTGCACCAACATAGTCACCTTCATCATTGCTTGCACCAAATTTTTTTTACATTACTATGAATGTTTTTGGTTATGTAGTTTTTTTACATATTTGAATTTTTGAAAATGTAAAAAGCAAACAAGGTTATCTTTGTTACATTAACGATGCAATTCACAATTAATCATTTCTAAGACTTGAAAATAATGTTGTAAAAATCACGTGAACTTTGCCTAACCAAAACCTGACATGAACACCACCATCACCCATCATTTGCATCATCCCTTGCACCAACATAGTCACATGCAATGACACCATCATTAATTCTTAATTAACTTTTCTCACTATTATTTATGAAGTTTTTCTTCCTTGGTTAGCGCACACATGGACTAAGTCCCGATGGGGTATAATTTAAATTAAGTTTTACTTAAGTTTTAGTTCTCTATTAATTAAGAAGCTTCTCAAGTACCTTTTTTAGTTGATGCTTCTATGGAAGCTTTTATGGAAGCTTCTTTGAACTAGGTCCCTAATGGGGTATAATTTAAATTAACCCTTAGTTAAATTTTAGTTCACTGTTAGTTAGGATGTTTTTTGAGAACATTCTTTTTTCCTTGGTTAATGCACACAAGAAAGCCTCTATGGAAGCTTCTTTGAGCTAAATCCCTAATGGGGTATAAATAGGGTTAGAACCTTCCATTACCTTAATCTATTCAACACCAATTTTGGGCACATTTTTTTGTTATAACTTTTGTTGTTATATGTTATCAAAATAAAGTTATGTTTGAATCATCTTTTAGCATATACCGTGTTTTTGTTTTGCATATTTGGGTTTTTAGTCTTGGATTATATTTAGGTTTGCATTTCTTGTAATTTATTTTCCTTGTTATGTCCTTGGCTTAATTCTAATTCTTATAGTTTTTTGTGCCCATGACAAAACACTAACACCAAATTGTCACTTTGCTTAAATTCATGTGTCATATGAATTTTAAATGTGATCTAATGGGTATTTATGTTATGACTTTAAACCCTATGTTTTTATTCTAATGTTATGTATGGCACCAATTAGCTTAGGAATTTCTATTTTTAACATTAACACATGAACATGTAACTTACATTGATTATACCAACATTTCTACCATTATGTGTGAATGTAGTTTTAATGATATTTAATAAGTTATGAAAAACCCGAGTATGAACATTTTACAAGTTCAAAAATGTTAAAATTTCCAATGGTCTTTTATAATTTATAATTTTATTTTTGAAATAAATGCCATAAATTACCTTCCTTTAAACATTACAACTTGATTCAAATTTTGGGACAAAACCAATCACCAAAAAAAATTATGTACTTTGTAGCCAAGAAATCAATGATTAGATGTTTTAAATGATTACATAATCGATTATAATCATAGGATATTACTTCAAATCCTAGGTGGAAAAAGTTATAGTCACATCAATGGTGCATTTGACTAATGGATGATGACATGGTAATAGCAAGGATGACATTTTTTTTCATTACAAGTTTTCATCCATATGACATCCATAATTGTTAACAAAGTGACATGGACAAAATGATGTGTCATTACATAGACGATGTGATCATAAAATTATTTTACAATGATGCAAAAATGATTATTAGTAATTTAATATGAATATAAATGAACATAAGGAGCTATGGCATGTAGGGAATTGATTTCAATTAATATTATACATATAAGTAATATAAAAACTTTTATTACATTTTTCTTCAATATATTGGTCCATCTCAAATGGGATTCGGTACTTGGTTTATGAATAAGAGAAATGCACTTACTTATATAATGTTCACAATTTGGAATTTAAGGCAAAAAGTATGGGATAAAAAATTACTTGTAAATGCAACCAATGTAGTTGCAACCTACGTGCAAATATTATATGCCACCTATGCCATACTAACCTAGTTTACCTACTAGCTAAATTATTTATATTATAAACAATAAAATTTAATAGGTGATAATAATATAATATAACGATAATAATATAAATTGGTTAATAGATAATAATATTAATAAATATAAATATAATAACATTATAATAGTTATGATTACCTATGATAATTAATAATCAATAATATTGTATTATTAAAAATTAAAAGCTAAATTTGGTTAGTAATTAGTTTAGGCTAAGGTATTTATAGGCAAACTAATGTAGCCCATTAGCCATAAATATATTATCATAATTAATAATATAGTTGAAATTAAATTTTTGTTATTGAAAAAAAAATTATTATTAACAACTAATGAAAAATATTCTAATAATATTAATATTCACTACTAATATTAGTATTTACAAAAAATTAATAATAGGTAATAATAGGTTAACTAATGTAATTTGTTAGCTAATGTAACCTATTAACCATAGATATATTACTACGATTGATAACACTATAATACAATTAAAATAGTAATAATTGAATAATAGTATTATGTAATATTGAATAATAATAAAATTTAAATAATTATAATGATAAGTAATTGTACTAATTTTTAAATTTTTATACAATACTAATTATCAACACTAATTTTAATATTCATTGATAGTTTTAATTTTAATGTTTATTAATAATTATTAATAATATAATTAAAATAATAGTGTTGAATAATATTATTATAGATAATTATAGTAAAAAAAAATTTGAATAATAATAGTCTTTCATTAGTTTGTAATAACATTAGTAATTATAATTATAATTATAATATTTTTTTAATAACTATATATAATTAGCTATAATGAATAATAATTTAGTAAAATAAGTTTTTTGGCTAAATTAAATTTGGATAAATTAACCACAGTTAAATTCATTTTGATTAAACTAGTCATGGCTAAATTAGTTTTGATTAAAATAATTAACATGTTAAATTAAAAATGGTTCAATCAATGGTTCGACTATCTATGGGTAAACTAATCATAATTAAATCATCCATGGTGAAATTAGTTAAAAGGTTAAATTAATTAGTTAATTTAGCTATGTTTAATTTAACCATATTAGTTAAACCATAACTAATTTAGTTTTGTAAATAGTTTAACCATGGTTAATTGAACCTTGTAAATAATTTAACCATGGTGAGTTTAACATCATAAATAATTTAGCTATTGTTAGTTTAACCTTGTAAATAATTTAGTCAAGTTTAATTTATCTTCATAAAAAGTTTAATTATGGTTAGTTTAACGAAAGTTAGTTCAACAATGGTTAGTGTAGCTAATGTTAGTTTAATTATGGTTAGTTTAGCCATGGTTAATTTAACCATGTTTAATTAAACCATGGTTAGTTTAGCCACCATTAGTTTAGCTTGGATTAATGTGAATTTAGCTTAGGTTTAGCTAATGTTTTACTTTGGTTAACATTAGTTACCATGGGTTTAACTTTAGTATTAAAGGTATAGGATTACTCTATATAGTTTAAATAGATATATGGAGTGTATTAACGTAAGTATGTATTGGCTTTGGCCATGATTTTTATAACACATGTCCGTTTGTATACTACTAATTGCATGTTACTTGCACACACAACCAATTTAATTGCAAATGACAATAATTCTATTAGTGTGTTTGTTGATGGTATTCGTAAATCAACTTGAAGAGGGAGAAACAACCCATTTGCAATTAATGAAACAACTTGAAAGTAATTTGTTTCTTATTTTCTATCCTTAAAACTTTGATGTGTGTTGTACTTTCACCCTCCCATGTTCATTCTCTTGCTATTGGCACAAGATGTACTCTTATTTGGTCATTATTGATCACTAGGGTTGGAGGAATGTTGTAACCTTTTACAAAGTAAACAAGCTTATAACCCATGTTTTGCCCTTGTAGATTATAATTAGTTGGAAGCTTACTTCCTATAGATGTTGTAGTTTTGAAATTCCAATTCATGTATTGCTTTAAAAACTAATGAAACAATTTTCTTGTGACTTTGAAACCCCCATGTGTATCACTTATGACTTTGGGAGCAAAAGATTGTATCATGCTTTTCACTATGGGTTGTATGGTGGAAGTAGCAAGGGGTTGACTTGCTTCTCACAACTTTGTAACAAGCTCACCATAACATTTTGAAGTTTTGGATGCTTTTCAAATACGAGTAAATTTCTTTCATTTTGTTTTATTGTTATTTCAAGCTTTGCTACATGAATGTAGTTTGGTTTGAATTCACCATTTGGTGTAAACCAATCCCACAAACTAGCCTTCCCTAATTTTTCATATGGATTTGGGATTCCACGTTCTTGTGAGTAGTTTGAAAAAGTGTAAAGCTTGGGAGTTGTTACTATATATTTTTCATAGCAACCATGATGGGTGCCCAAAGATGTGGTTGGAGCCAATTCGTATATTCCCTTCTTGGTTTTTTGATGTTTCTTGCATTGTCCTACACCTTCCTCTTACTCCAATTGCTTGTTTTTTTGGCCTTCCTCTTGCTCCTCTTGCTTATTTCTTGGTTTGGCAATAGTTGTACAACATGTTTTTGTGGCCTGCCCACAAGACGCTTCTCCACTTGCTTCAAACTAAACCTGTTTGGTAAAACGTATGCATTAAACATCTTTATATTGAATGTTGTTTCCATTTCTTCATTTGTAGCTCTCTTGAAAATAAAAGTGAAAGTGTTTTGGTGAAACTTTTTATGTCCTATCTCTATTGAAATGCACACACAACTAAACCTATATTAAAAAATAAGGAAGCTCTAATCAATGTTGGAACCTATTTAAAGCTTTTCACATAAAAAAATTATAGATTTTTCCATATTGTTTGTTACAAGTGGTTGGGTTGTACTTGATATTTTCAAGAAACAACAATTGGATTTTAAAATGCATGATCAAAGTTGTAACTACTTATATTTTACCTTCCATCCACAACCATCTCATTTTATTGCTGAATTTTAATATATTAGCCATATAAAAAAGCCAAATTAAAAGAAAATTATTGAAGCAACATTTCCAAATTGAATTAATTATTTGACAATTAAGTGCCAAAGCTGCCAAGGTGTTACGGTAGTAAAAAAATTAGTTAAATAAATGATACAAAACTATAATCAGAGTTCATATGTGGCAAGAGCATGGATGGGGCATTGTGGTTTGGGAGATCTCAATGTGAGAAACAAAACAAGGCATCACAAACATGCTAGCCCTGCCAATACATAAGATGTTTGTACATCTACCTACTGTGTCCACACTTTTGAATCTGGTTCACATAATGTAAAACTGGTTCTAATAAGGTAAAACTTCCAAAAGTTGGATCCAATGCGATAGTCCCTGTCCCTGCGAGGGCAGGGCACAACAAAACAAACTACCTTCCTTAAGTGGTAGGTAAAGCCCTAGGGTGAGAGCTTTACCAGAATAAGGGCCCATGCAAAGCTGCAGCTCAGCGTAACTGGAATCTGATAATGCTCCTCACCCAAGGGCTTTAACGTGCATCAAAACCATGGCTGTGCAGTGAGAAGAACCAGCAGCTAGGTTTATGAAATTTTTAACACCTTTGAAGAGTGTAGGCAAGTTGTATAAAAATCATACAGCCCACACAAGAATTGAATGAATTTTTTAGACATGTCACAAGGTGTTTGAGTACACTAAAAAAAAGTCTAACTTGGTCTTTATGAGATAGATTTGACATGATCTGGTCCAGAAAAATGGGGTCAAAACCAGCTCCCTTGAAGCAATGAATAAAGAAGAAACTGAGTGGTTTGAACTTTGAACCAGTGTTGACGGGTTCTCTCTTTTTCATGAGAATTTTCAAAACAATCCAGCCCAGCTGGGAAGGGTTAGGTACATGGACCCTTGACCAGAGGTTGGAAAAAGATCAAAGAACTGATTTTCAGTTGTAAGCATGGTTCTCAAAGAGTCAAAGGCTAACTTGAACCATCATTACTTTGCAGGTGATTCTTGGAAAATTGTCAGAATTTCAAAGATCAGGAGGATAGGGTAGATACGCCTATCACCAGACATTAACTTATGAGTGAACACTTTGGCATATCTTTCTCAAATTTTCTCCATTTTGAGTGATTTAAAATGTTATAGGAGCGCCTTCTCAAGCTCTACAAATCATCTTTGAAATGCAAAGCCAAAGGAGCAGCCCAAAAAGAGCAGTAAAGAAAATATGTTTTTTGGAATTGGAAAACGCATTTGCTTCATTTTTCTTCAATTTGACCCGTAGTACTTCATCAGTGCATAACTTTCTCATTTTGTGTTCAAATTGAGCGGTTTAAACTGCTCTGAAATCGTCATCTTAAGTTTGTGTAACTCCAAAGGCAATAAAGTAATATTTAAGTATTTTTTGAGGGGTTTGGAAATAGGCTATGGGCTGTTCAATTGAGAATTTTCTTTAAAAACATTACCTTGCTAGGAGCTGTAATTTTCTCGCATTTTCTCGCCTTTAATCAGTTTTTGTTGATTTTTAGTGCGACAGATGCGTCAAGAGGAGGGCTCCGTTTACTCTTTAGACACCATAAACAATGGGCCCCACCTGCAATAATGGCAAGCAAACAATATCTTAAGTGTTCAGACACCGGCCTGCCTGCCCTATAAGCAAGTCAAAGAACCACCCAAAACTGCTTCAAAAACAGTCTGAATATACTTGTCAAGCGATTTTGAACAAAATTCATGCCTACCTCAAAATTTCTTCCAAAACACACTAGAAAAGTTTGTAAAGAAACCGAGAGAATGGAAATAAATGCCTTAGATATACAATGCAGTCTTCAAATATTTTATTACCATGTCTTCAAAAAAATTTACATTGAAAAATGCGAGTTCAAAAATGTAGTTAAAGATTTTAAAACAGAGAATGTGCCAGAATCTTGGGTGTTGTAATGAGCACGGAGTCCCAGCACGGAGTCCCAAAGGTTGGAAACTTATGGAGAAACAACCCAGGGGTGATGGCTCGCTGGTATAGTGCCTTCTGTGAACCTGGGACGGCGGAAGGTCCTGGTTTCAAACCCAGTGATGTGCAGGTGAAACTCCTGCTGTCCCTCTGCCAATGAGCTTCACATGGGGTTTTTAGAGGCTTCTTAGGTTGCATCTGCTGCTGTGCTTGCCAACCGCAAAATAAAAGAAAAAAAAAACTTATGGACAAATTTTAGGGATTGTGCCCCCTCCTCGTCAAATCCAGTAGTGTGTAGGTGAAACTCCTGCCAACCCTGTCCCAACTAACTTGACGACAGCCCAATTGGTCTGACTTGGGGTTTTCAACAGCTTCTTAGGTTGGGTCTGTCTGTTGTTTTCGAACCCAAAAATAATAATTTAACAAAAAAAAACTTATGGAGAAATGCTAAGGATTGTGCAATCTCATTAAAAGCAGGGAAGGATGTGTCAAAAGCTCCAATTTCTTGTTAAAACCTCCATGCACTTTGCATGCATTTTGCATGAGTTGCATGCAAATGACATTCAACATTTAAGAACTAGTTCACTAAGGCAACTTTTCAAAACAATTCATAATGGGACCTATTTGAGCAATTTCACACCTGGGCATACGCCTATGAAGGGAATCACAACATTTAAAAGTGTGAGTTTACTTCACTCCTCAAAATAATTCAATAATTCAAGACTCTCAATCCTAACAATCTCGTTGGTAACTAAGGTCTTTTAGTTTTCAAACCTAGGCACAAGCCTATTCCATGGACTATGTATATTTGTATATATATTTTTACTCTAATATTATAAAAATCTTCTATATATAGACATGAAATGCATTTGCATCCTGTAGTTAAGGGAAAACTTCAACATATGTATGCCAAATAATTAATTAATTTGAAGATTCCATTTCAAAGAAAAATTCTTGAATATTCATATAGTTTATCTAGTTTCCTTCAGAAAATGTTTCTTATCAACAATTTTAATAATAATGAGGGGGTTTTTTGTGACTAAATTTGGCCA
>Ga0209208_10004064_pt1 | contig 20868 bp, 16 predicted proteins | sample S1TSphfallax_3_FD_187694 | JGI IMG/M metagenome (GOLD analysis project Ga0209208, IMG submission 187694) | Host-associated microbial communities from peat moss isolated from Minnesota, USA - S1T2_Fd - Sphagnum fallax MG (SPAdes) (version 2) | ecosystem: Host-associated > Plants > Peat moss >...
TATCATGTCTTTTTTCTATTGCTTTGCAAGTGCAAGAAGATGACAACAAACAATGCAACTACTTGTCCTCATTATGTTGTGGTCTTGTTGTGAAAAAGAAAATGACAATGGTGCCATCGTCTTCTTCTTTTTTTTTTTTTTTTTTTTCTTTTGGTTATGAAGAAGATGACAACAACATCGTCATTGTGTCATTGTCACCCTCTTATGTAATTTTGCAAGCGTGAGAAAATGATGACAAATAGTAATGCTACTCATCGTCATTATGTTGTGGTCTTGTAGCAAAGAAGAAAACAACAACAATGTCGTTCTTTTTTTTTTTCTTTTTTTTTGCTACGAAGAATATTACGATGACACCATCGTTGTGCCATCATTATCCTCTTATGTTGTTTTGCAAGCGTGAGAAATTGATGTCAAGCAACATTGTTGATCATCATCATCATGTTGTGGTCCTGTTCTTGCAAAGAAGATGATGACAATGTTGTTGTCGTTTTCTTATTTTTTTCTTTCTTTTTTGTTGTGATGAAGACGACAATGACATGGTCCTCGTGTCGTTGTCATCCTCTTATGTTGATTTGTAGGTGCGAGAAAATGATGATGTTGTTTGTTGTCATTATGTTGTGATCATGTTGCAAAGAAGATAACGATGGTGTTGTCATCACCTTCTTTTTTTCTTTTCTTTTTGTTACAAAGAAGATGATGAGGACATTGTCATCATGCCATTGTCATCCTCTTATGTTGCTTTACAGGCACAAAAAAATGACGACAAGCAGTCTTGTTATTCATCGTCATTATGTTGTGGAGATAATGTTTGTCGTTCTTTTGTTATCCATAATGATGAAGAACATCAGTGTGGTCTTACAAGAGCAAAAGAACGCCATGTAACAACGATGAATAGCAGTGTTGCTCATCATTGACCTTTTTTTTTTTTGCAGTTGTAAACCAAAGGTGACAATGATGAACATTGTTGCGCCCATTGTCATCTTTTTTTTTCACTTGCTACTTGGAGATAGTGGTTACACTCTTTGTGGTCCTTTGCTTTACATCCGTTGGAAAGCTAGTGGTTGTATCCTTTTTGTTTTCTATTGCAACTAATGGCAATTTTGTTTTTATTTATTACTGCAAATGAAAGAGTGGAAAATGAACTACGAACTAAAATAATATTGTGTTGTTTTTGTTTTTGGTAAATGCAAACTCGAAAAAAACAAAGAATGTTGGAACATATCAACAAGTTTGAGCAAAAGTTATAGATGGCATGGGAGGTGTCACAAATGAAAAGCATTTGGAGGTTGGGGTGATGGGACAACAAGCGAATGTTGAGAATGTGGTTCCATTAATTCCAAGTGAGATTGTTGGGGAGGAGCAAATGGAAGTGGGTGAAGACATTGGGGAACCATCTAAAGGAGATGTGGATCAAATTGAGATGGATTTGGAAAGAATTATTTTGATGATAGAGGACCAAGAAAATGTAGTTTTTACTACTCCATTGTTAGAATAAGAAAATGCAAATGAAGATGTTGAACTTCATGCACATATTGATGGAGGTGACAAAGCCATGGAATTTCACTTATTATAATTATTACCCCACCCATCCTCTCAAGTGGAGAGGATGGGTGGGTTTTTTGGGTCAAATTTGTGATTACAATACCTTATTTGATTGTGGTCCTTAAACTTTTACTTGCCCCACCTTCCTTTCTCCATGTGAAAAGGTGGGTGGGGCATTTCTTTTTGGTCTAAATCTATAGGTAATATTCTTAGGTTTTGTAAGTGATATTATTATTTTTAGGATTTGTTTCATTTTATGCAAATTTCAACACTGGAGTTTGTCAATACCCTCATCATGTGTTTTTGTTCTTTTATATTTATGTGCAATACCCTCATTTTGTGTTATAATCTTCTATCTATCTATGTAATACTTTCATTGTCAAAGGGATAACTTTCATTTAGAATATTAAATCTCACATTAAGTTTTTTGTTTTTATTTTTTGATTTAAAATGTGGTTGCCCTTCCCTTTAGTTGTAATAGATGGTGTCCATTGGACAAAGGATGGGCCCAAATTTGCTTGTAGGGGTGATGGGTGTGATGCATCCTATATGGTGAAGTACAATTTGGTATGGCATTTGTAAGCATGCCACAATGTGACCAGGGAGGTGAGCAAGCCTGGATGCCCATCTATTCAAAAAGAAGGCATGAGGCATGAGGATCATGTGGCCATGAATGTGCAGGTCTTGAATAACCTTTTGACCTAGTTTCGGCATAATGAACAAAAGGCAATCGCTAAGGCTAGGAGTCATGCAAACCTAGAATGGGATAGGCTCCAAGTTACTTTTGTATTACACACATGAGTTTCCTAAGCCCACATTCATTAAACTAACTTCTAACCACATTTTTGGCTTCTTGGCATGATTGCATGGGGTGTGGGGGCCATCCCCCTCAACACATAGGCTAAGTTAGAGTGCGATGAGGACCTTGCACTTGTGATTTGAGCGACTTGAATTGGGCATGCAAAGGCCCTCAAAGGCATTTTGATGGAATGCAACTGGGAGTTTGTATCAAATAAGACGATCTAGCATAAGGAGATTGGCCTCCTTACGCAATACCATGATTAAAAAATTATTCATGGTTGATAAGTTTCTAACAATGTCATGTTCAATTTTATTTGAATTACAAGTTTTAGGTTTCATATGCAATACTTAGTATATTGTGTTGTTTGTTGGGGGGTTTGAGGCACTACTAATGACGCGCTTTCAAGCTCCTTGATAGACTCAAATGTGAATTTGAAGTGAAAACAACGGAAAAGTAAAGAGTTGGGGCACGCTCCCTGGCTCGCAACACTTTAAGGGTAGAAGGGCGTGTTAGAGCTTCGGGATGGGACTAGGAAGAATGACAAGCAATCACTCACTCACACAGACTTGCAAAAACCAAACAACAAGTTGGTTAGTGCAGAACTATAACATTTTTGGTGTTAGGACGAGCCACGGGCAAACTCGGACTCACAAGATTCACCACGGTTCAGACTTGGGGGAAACCACCACCTTCCCCCTTATAGTAAACTTTGTGCCTGGCCACGGGATCAACACCCAAATGTCATTTTGTCTTGGGACTCCTAAGTGGGAGTCCCGAAATTCCCACAGCTTGGATTCTCGCGACTTTGGGGGCCCATAACTTTGCGTGCAGACCTATGATTGAGATGAGGTCTATAGCAAAGTTGTAGCCTTCATCGAAATATTTTCAATGGTATGTGGCACGCCACTTGCATGTAAAATAATTGGGATGATTCGTGACTTTTAGTGGTCAGGAATCAAATTGACAATTTGATTTTTGACCTTTCTTTTAGCAATAACTTGTGTTTCAAGTGTCCAAATGGGTCATGTGAATTCATTTTAGACATTTAAATTCCAAGAGCTTTCCAATGACATAAGGAACTTATGAATCTAATGGTTTTGACCCCTGTAATTGCTTTCTGAAAATTCGGGAGTCCACCGAGACTCCAATTCCCAAAGTGGGAGCTCACTTGGGGGTGTGAGAGTTCATTCCCCACACTTTCTTGCACTCCCGGGAGCATGAAATGTGACTCTCGGGCTTCATATTTGGTTCGCACCTTTGTAAGCCCTTGCCTTAGTTGCGAGCCCAAGGTTAATGTTACGACAACTAGGGAAGTGTTTGTGACTAATGTTGTGGACGCAATTTTGGCCAATTACGGGGAATTTATGTGATGACATGCCCATGATGCAGAGGTTGCATCAACACAGTACAAGAAGGCCAATGGGATCCCATCCCCTTTAAGTAGTGATACAAATAACCCATAATTTATATTAATTTTGATTAAGGTGTTGTTTTGGTTTTTAGGATTTAGGGTAGCAATTTATTTTTGAGGCAACCATTATGACATGTTCCCCATTTTAGGGTGGGGTTATTTTGAACTTGGTCATTTTTTGCACATTTTTATGACACGTCATTCATATATAAAGCATTTTCCTTTCATTTTACATCATCTTGTGTTAATAGTTATAAATACATTTTTAGATATTCTTATATGTATGTTTGATGAAATTATCAAAAAAATGATTATAATCTTGCACTCAAACTAAAAAATTGTCTATACTCCCAAAAATAAGAAGTTCAAACTTAGAAGGAAAGTAATACCCTCATGAAGGTACTCTATAAACACCATGAATTGAATTATTTTGGTCGAAATTATTGGAAGGGTATTGCTTGCACCCATAATTATTCAATGCACATGCAATACAACTTTTAAGGTATATTAGAAATCCTTTGGCTCCATAAAATATCCAAAGATTCTTAGAGGGGTATTGCATAACCATACCAAATCCTATAAGGAAAACAATACCCTATTTGGGGTAATCTGCAAACACCATGGGGTCCTAAAGGGGTATTGCATTACTTAAACAAAACCTAGAAAGAATGTAATACCTTCGTGAAGGTAATCTATAAACACTATGGATTGAATTATGTTAGTTCAAGCTATTAGAGGGGTATTATTTGTGCCCAAAATTATTCAATGCATGCACAACACCTTTTTCAAGGTATATATATATATAAATTGGGTTCCATCATATATCTATTGAAACATGGATGGGTATTGCATAGCCATACCAAAATTTAGAGAAGGAAAACATTGCCCTATTTGGGGTAATATGTAAACATCATAGGCTTCTGGAGGGGTATTGCATTGCCCAAACAACCTAGAAGGAATGCAAAACTTTTATGAAATATCTATAAACACTATGCATTGAATTATATTGGTGTAAGCTATTGGAGGCGTATTGTTTGTGCCTAGAATTACTCAATGCATATCTCATACCTCACTTAGGGTATATAAAAAATTGTTTAAGCTCCATCACATATATATAAAACTTGGAAGGGTACTACATAGTTAGACCAAAACCTAGAAAGAAAACAATACCCTATTTGAAGTAATCTACAAACACCATGGGCTTAATTTTGGTTTGAACTATTAGAGGGGTATTCTTCATGCCCATAATTATTCAATTCACATGCGCTACCCCTCTTAGGGTATCCCATAAAACCTTTGGGCTCCATAACATATTTTTTTGAATTTGGAAAGGTATTGCATAGCCCTAGCAAAACCTAGAAGGCAAGCAATACCTACATCATTTTGGGGTAATATCGTAAACCATGAAAAAAAAAAGTTAAAAAAAATATTCATTCCATGCTCATTATGTGATGCCAAACATATTGATTCAAGAAAATGAAGGTATTACAAAGTTCTTCATATTGATGTTAAAAGGTCCATATAAACAAATTTATGGAATTTAAATGCATTACCTACATCATCTTAGGATATTTGCATTCACCTTGAAACTTGGAAGGGTATTCCATAGCCATAACAAAACCTAGAAGCAATACAATATCCACATTATATTGTGACAAATCCTAAACCATGGTACAAATGAAGGTATTGCAATTACACATCAAAACTTTGTTGAAATAAACCTTATGCCATCAATGTGGCCAATATTGCAATACTTTCCATGTACATATACCAATGATTTTGCAATGGTCCATTTATGAGTTTGAAAATGTCTTTCCACAATATTTTGAGTATACTTTAAAAATTTAACATAATTTTTTAATTAAGACATTACATATTTAAGAATGTAAAATTTTTAATAAATCCACACACTAAGAAATTAAGTATATCATTATTTCATATATTGTAAGATGAATTTTACATATAGTTAGAAAATTACACTGACCATACGTACATAATATTAAGTACTTATGTTTTAAATTGCAATTAAAACCTTTATTCCTATACCTTAAACCCTCATTGAAGCAAGTTAGGGTTTTTGGTAAACGATTTTCTTATGTTCTACAAAAGGAAAAAATGGGGTCATTATTGAAGCCAAATATTCACCAAAAAAAAAAAGATTCACAAACACAAATTACACAAAATTAGTATTCAATTACATGCATTAATAAAATATACAATGTTAATAACTTATTTTTGGGAAAATTTTCTTTTATTTGAAAATTAAAAAACACCACAAACAAATTACAATATACATAACAATGGGTTTATATGTATTAACCAACTTGCATTGTTCCATTAATGAATTATTGTCGTTTATGATGTTGAAAATGTCTTTAAAGTATATTCAATGTTTAATTAAAAACTTTACCAAATGAAAATAGTCAAGCATATATTATATCTTTAGAATTATGAATTCTGCAAGCTAAGTTTTTACCTCTCCTTTAGTTGTAATAGACATTTGACTAGAACATCTTGCTTCAAATTAAAGATTTCAAATAATTAAGCAAAAAGGTGCATGAGCTAGGAGTTTGTGCAATAATCAAGAGGCATGTGTGTGCGAGGTGGGAGTTGAAGGTCCCAAGAATGAAAATGAAAGTTCACGCGAGAATCAAAGGGTCTTGGAAGTGCAAGCAGGAGTCCACACAAGAGTCAAAATGTCTTGGAATTACGAGCAGAAGTCTGTGGAAGTGCATGTGAAACTTCGCATGGGAATTCAGGGTCCCGGGAATGGGGGCCACAATTCACACCAAAGTCAAAGGGTCTTAAAATTGTAATCAAAAGTTCGCATGAGAGTTTAGGGTTTCAGGAGTGGTGATGAAAGTTTGTGTGGGGGTCAAAGGGTCCCGAAATTATAGGAGGGAATTTGCATGGGAGTCTAGGGTCTTGATAGTGGGGGCAAGAGTTCGTGCAGGGGTCAAAGGGTCTTGGAATTATAGGCAAGAGTTTATGCATGAATTCAAGGTCCCAAGATTGGGGGTGAGAATCTATGTGAGGGTCAAAGGGACTTAGAATTGCAGGCAGGAGTTCATGCAAGAATCTAAGGTCCCAAGACTGGGGGCAAGAGTCCGCGTGGGGGTCAAAAGGTTTAAAGATTGCAGGCAGGAGTTTGCACATGAATCCAAGGTCTTGGGAGTTGGGGCGAAAATCTGCACGGGATTAATTCGACAACCTTGGCTATGCACTTTTCTTGCAACTGGTAATTCATCTCGTGTCTACGAAAGTGCATGCCAAAGTCCACATGAGAGTTATGATTCTACACAAGAATCCCAATGCACGCACAAGGTGGGAGTCAAAGATCCCGAAAGTGGGGGGATATTAGGAGTTAGGAGTTACCTTGGTTGATGTCAACATTTTAATCAATCCAACAACCTTGGCTATGAGCTTTTATTGTAACTAGCCACAATTTTTAGTCACAATTTTGTCTCCATTTTCATGCATCCCTTACATCAAAGGTGGTTGTTCCATTACATGAATATTTCTAAAAATCATCAACCCATTCAAGACATTGGCAATGCCATGGTTAGTGTGTGTAACATTGAATGTGTAATAACAATTTAAATTTTTTTTGAGAACCCAAATTTGGGTCAGATTATGTAATTTTCTTTGACTCTTTTTGTTGTGGCTTTCATTGAGTACCTATTGATATGCAATGACCTCATGAAAACTAAAAAAATCAACATGTAGGAGTGAAACAATAGGCAAATTTTTAAACCTTTCAAAATTATTTACCTAATCAATTGACTCAAAATCAGGACATTATCACACCTTGGGAGTTGATGGTCTTGAAAGTGGGGGCGAGAGTTCATGCATGAGTCAAAGGCTTTCAAAAGTGTAGGTGGGAGTGAAGGCAAAAGTCTGCATAAAGGTCAAAGGGTTTTGGAATTATAGGCGAGAGTTTGTGTGAAAGTTGAAGGGGAATTGTAGGCAAGAGTCCATGTGCACTCTTGGGACCTTCGATTTTTGTTTGCACTCCTAAAACCCTCAACTCTTGCATGGACTTTCACCCCCACTCCCAAGACCCTTGGCTTTTAGTTTATGCACACCTTTTAATTCCCAGGTGGACTTTCGTTCACACTCCCATTACTTTTGATGCATGTGCAGATTATCACCCGCACTACCTAGACCTTCAACTCCTACCCCAATTCGATGCGTCATGTTGGTTTAGACAACCTTGTTAAACAATGCGGGTGGTGGTGTAGTTTTAAAAAGTAAATCCTTCTTTACAATGTAAGTTTTCCTAGAATCAAATGTGTTTTCTTTTAAAGCTGAAACTGATTTGTAGTTCTCAATAATATTTTCTTTGTGATTTGTTATCTATTATTTGTGAGCATGAAGATCAGATGACTTGCTATTGATTATAGATAATGTTTCTATTTCTTGCTTTGAACATGCACATTAGATATTTGTTGATATGAAAATTCTTCAGAGGTGTGAATGTAGGCATAGAGATAGGATGAATTGCTAACTGCAACAAAAGTTCATAGCCAAGGTTATTGCATTGACCAAAATGTCGACACTAACCAAAGTAATTCCTAACTCCTAATTTTTAATATCCCCCCACTATCGAAATCTTTGACTCCCGCCTTGTGCATGCCTTGGGACTTTCGTGCAAACTCACAACCCCCACACAAACTCCCACCTCCGCTTTTGTAGACATAGGATGAATTGTCGGTTGCAATAGAAGTTTGTAACCAAGGTTATTGAATTGACCCTTGTGCAAATTCTCGCCCCCAGTCTTGGGACCTTGGATTCCTGAACATATTCCCAACGACAATTCCATACCTTTTGACCCCCATAACAACTCTCGCCCCTAGTCCCGAAACCTTGGATTCATGTGTGGGCTTTCAACTATAATTTTAGATACCTTTAACCCCATGCAAATTTTCACCCTGCTCCCAAGATCTTGGACTTTCATGTAAACTCCCGCTTGCATTTTTAGGTCTTTAGATTCTTGCTTGTACTTTCAAGTCTTTCGACTCCCACTTGCACTTTCAGGACCTTTCAACTCCCATGCAAACTCTTGCCCCACTCTCAAAACCCTCAATTCCCATGATGTGATAATATCTTGATTTTGAGTCAATTGTTTAAGCAAATGATTTTGAAAGGTTTTAAAACTTGCCTATCATTTCATTTTACATGTTAAATTTTTTTGTTTTCATGAGGTCATTGCATATTAATAGGTACTCAAGGAAAGCCACAACAAAAAGAATGAAAGAAAATTACATAATTTAACCCAAATTTGGGTTTTCAAAAACTCTTTAAATTGGTATTGCACATTCAATTTTACACGCATTAACCATGGCTTACCAATGCCTTCAATGGGTTGATAATTTCTAGAAATATTCATGTAATGTAACAACCACCTTTGATGTAGGGGATGCATGAAAATGGAAACAAAATTGTGACCAAGAAATTATTTTGGGTTTAACTTTCTATTAGTTGATAGTATCTTAGTTTATAATCATCATAAATGTAAGGATTTAAATAGTGAATCTTGGGTAAATCATGTTGCATCCATTACAAGATGGTTACATACCATAGCCCAACTAATGAGCTCAATTGCTATTTTCAAAGCATTTGGAGCACAAATTTTAAACAATCATAATTGGAAAAAAATTCAAGGTTCTACAAGCCTCAGTTGAAAAATGCACTTCCGAAAGAATACCCCATTTTTGCCCCACCTTCCTCCTCCATTTAATGTTCAATTAAAAATTCTACGAAATTAAAATAATTATGCAAACATTATATCTCTAGAAATGCAAAAATATATAATTTCACAGATTAATAAACGAAGTATATCATCATTTATTACATTGTAAACTAAAATTTGCATAGAATTAATTTACAAGGACTAAACTTACATAATACTAGTAACTTATATTTCAAACTTCAATAAAAATATTTCAATTTACATAGAAATAATATTCAATTACATGCATTAATAAAATATACAATGTTAATAACTTATATTTTGGAATTTTGGAATTTTCATTAAAATTTGTATTTACAAAAAAATTGATCTATACATAACCATGGGTATATATATAATTTCAATTTTATTTCTATGTTTTTTATCAAATTTTATCCTATTTAAAATAAATATGAATACATTTATATGTATTAAAATGAATCAACAATATAATTCCATAGTATCATTAATTATATATAATATATTACTCGATATGTTCTAAATAATAATATATTTAAACCAATATTATATATACATCATAAAAAATAAAATTTACATAAAATCTTGTGTTATATCTTTATAAAATATATAATATTATTGACATACTATATATTATTTTAGGCTACAAATGATTTATTATATGTCAAAAAGTTTAAAATATATTTTCAATCATACGTAGGATTAATATATGAAAGAGGCCATTAAAAAAAATATAAAATCGTGTGCTTTAATTAAAAAAATTAAACATGCATTAAAATCTTATTGAATTAAAAAAATTATGTTGTTTTGTTTTAAAATGAGTTTACAACTTTAAGAGGGAAAAACATAAATATGTACATGATTGAAAAAATGTTAAGCACGAATTTTCAATTTTTTGATTTTGAAAAACTTTGAATTCTAACATCAATTAGTAAATTTTACATTAAACCTTAAACCTTAGACCTTTTTACTGTCAATGTGACCAATTTTCCATTACGTTCATTTATATGTATGTTAAATCATATTATAAGGTGAATAAATAGTTTTGAAAACATGAATTTCATGATATATTGACGGGGAATCAAGTATTAAAAAAATATTTTAATGTTTCGTAGTGGATGAAAATATCCCGTGATGATGTAGGTATTGCATTTAAACTTCATAACTTTGTTCAAATGACGTAACCATTAATGTGATTTTTTTTTGCCATAGTTTCATTAACTTGAATCAATATGTAGGGCATGTTATATTGAACATGGAATAAATATTTTTAAAAATCTCCTTTTGTTTCATGGTTTAAGATATTATCACAATATGATGTAAGTACTGCTTTCCTTTTAGGTTTTGGTATGGTTGTGCAATACCCTTGCAAGTTTCAAAAGATATGTTATAGAGCCCAAATGATTTTTAGGATACCTTTAAAGGGGTAATGCATGTGCATTGAATATTCCTATGCATGAGCAATACCCTTTTGATAATTTAGACCAAAATAGTTTAGCCCATGTTGGTAGTGCTATGCATTATGCCTCCAAGTTTGAAAAAATATGTTACAGAACGCAATGTATTTTTGGGATAACTTATAAGGGGCATTGTAAGTGTATTGTGTAGTTTTGAGCATGAGCAATACCCCTCCGAGAATGTAGACCCATGGTGTTTAATTACTGAATACCTTAATGAAGGTATTGGTTTCCATATAGGTTTTGGTATGATTATGCGATACCCTTGCAAGTTTCAAAATATATGTTATGGAACCCAATGTATTTCTAGGATACCCTACAATGGGGTAATGCATGTGCATTGAGTATTCCTTACCATAAATAATACCCCTTTGATAGTTTAGACTAAAATAATTTAACCCATGGTGTTTATTGAATACTCCAAGCAAAGTATTGCTTTGCATGTAGGTTTTGGTAAGGCTCTACAATACCCTTCCACGTTTAAAGTTATGGAGCACAATGTATATTTGGGATAACCTATGAGGGGTATTGCAGGTGTATTGTGTAATTTTGAACACGAAAAATACCCCTCCAATAGTGTAGACCCATGGTATTTAATTATCAAATACCCTAATAAGGGTATTGGTTTCTTTGTATGTTTTGGTAGGGCTACACAATACCCTTTCCATGTGTCAAAATATATGTTATGGAACCCAATGTATTTATGGGATACCTTACAAAGGGGTAATGCATGTTCGTTAAATCTTTTTGGACATGAACAATACCTTTCTAATAGCCTAGACCAAAATAATTCACCCCATGGTGTTTACAATGTAGCGCAATGAGGGTATTGCATTCCTTTTAGGTATTGGTAGGGCTATGCAATACCCTTCTAATTGTCGAAATATATGATACAAAGCCCAAATTATTTCAGGGATACCTAGAATGGGGTATTGCACGTTCATTGAGTATTTTGTTTTATGAACCTGAGATCAGGGCTGATCAGGGCTGAGAAAGGGCAAACAAAAAAAAGTGAACCTGGGATGGCACAAGGATAGAAAAGAGAATCCTATCAGTGCACCATCCATCCACATTGGTGCACTGGTGGGTGCTGGTTCACTCTGATCCTCTGTGAGGTTAAAGCAATGTTGGGCAGGTATCCACTTTGGCAGATAAGAACCGCCAGTTCTAGTTAGACAGAATCAAACTGGAACCGGGTCTGATTTTTGGAACCGGAACCTGATTTGGGGGGCGGGGGGAGGGGGGCCAGGGACTATCGCATTGGATCCAACTTTTGAAAGTTTTACCTGATTAGAACAGATTTCACATTAGGAGAACCGGTTTCTTTGATGAAAGTGTTTAGACTATTTACATTGGAACGGATTTTTTTGGTGTTCAGAGTGTGCGCACAGTAGATAGATGTACAACATCTTATCTATTGGCAGGGCCAGCGTGTTTATTATGATGCCTTGTTTTCTTAAAGAACCAGACCCAGAACTGGCTGGATTCCCAGTTCTACTTAGGTGTTGAATCAGAACCCAGCTTTTTGATTTTTTTGAAAAAAAAAAGAGTGACCAGAATAGGGTTAACCACGAGTTTTCGTCCATGTTAGTAAGAACCAGATCAGATAACCAGGTCTGATTACCAGAACTGGGTCTGATCTTTAGAACTGGAACCAGAACCAGAATTTACTTTTGTTGAGGAACCGGACCTGGAGTGTTGGAATTGAGAGGCAGAACCAAGAATTTAATGACCTCCCTCAGGCGTGCTCTATCAGGTTAAAAATTGTAAAAAGCAGAGGCAGCTGATTCAGCCACTCAGCCGTTGAAATACGAGGCGGAATCAACACTTACTGACCTACATCCGGCCTGCTCTTTGAGGTCGAAAGCCGACGCAGCTGATTCCGCACCCCAAGCGGTGGAATTGTGAGACACAATGAGCATTAAATAGTTACCTACCTACCTCCTTTTCGACGTTTTATTTTTGCAACCTACCTGGTTTTAACGCCGGTGGAACAGTCCCTGTTAGGGTCGATTCTGCAAGTGTATTTTTTAATGATTTTTAAAAATGTAGTGATCATTAGTGCCTAATGTGGCGATAATCCATAGGAAGATGTTACAAAAATGGCAATCATCCCTTGGAATATTGAGCCAAATCTGGCTATAAACCAGAAATATTTAATCAACCTTCTATATTTATGGCTACACACTGAAAACCAAATATAGAAATCTGGTGATTTTTACTCCCCCCCCCCCCCCCCCCCCAAACTTCTGGCGAATTGAAACCCTCCAAAATTACTTCATTTAAATTTTAAAAACTTTTTTTTGGCTTTTGAGCAAAATTTCGCCACTAAAAAACGGATGAAATTTTAATTTCTGCAATGTGCACCTGTGCAAGGCCTCAAGCAGCCTTTAAAAAAAAATTGGTGACATTTCACCAAAAAGCGAAATTAGAAATTAAAAAGTGAAAAATAAAAGTGTTTTTGGAGGTTTTACAATCGCCAGAAGTGAGAAAAAATAAAGTAAAAGTCACCAGTTTTCTATACTTGGTTTTCAGTGCGTAGCCAAAATATAGAAAGATGATTAAAGATTCATTCTTCATATTGTGATTGATAGCCAGATTTGGCTAAATCTTCCTAAAGATGATCACTACTTTTACTACATTTTCCTATCAGCGGTCTTTTGGGGCCGAAAAAAAAGGGGCTTGGGAACATGGAAGGCCAAAACTACCTAAAATGTTTTTTTGAATTTGCCATATTTAGGTCTTAGGTTGTCGTCTGTGCATAGTAGTATTCTAAATTCTTTTTCTACTTGCCTCTGTTACCTTTAGCCAAATTTGGCTAAATCCTCTTGTGGATGATCACCACCAGTCAAATTGTTTTGTACAAAAATTTGCACTCTTGCAAAATCAAAAAAAGAAAAGAAAAAAGAGCTGCGACCATCTGAAAAGGTTTTTTTAAGGAAAGTTTCAAAAGTTTCGCCAGAAAAGTAAGGGAGGGGGGCAAAAAAAAAAAAAAAAAAAAAAAACTGAGTTCACCACATGTAGACTAAAAAAAATAGCAGGATTCCAAAAAACATTTAGCTTCCTATATGGTCTGTAGCCAAATCTGGCTAAATCCAACTATGGATGGTTGCCACTGGGACTACATTAAAAAAAGAAATTGAAAAAAAGAAAAAAAGTTGCTTCCTATAGATGATAACTAGCCAGTTTGGTAGGTATCAAAAATTCCTGAACAAATAGGACCAACCTCAAGAGGGTGGGAGGGGCGGTACGTAGTACCTAGTACCTACCACGCTGGTCGTCCCTTGCAGGAATCGTTCTAAAGCTGGGAGATGGTTGGGGGGCTCCTCAGGAAGAAGAAGATTTCAAAAATTGCTATCATTTTGATGCAAGTATCCGTTCTGCCACGCGAGAAAAAAACGGGTTCTGCAATTGCTGTTGCAGTGACAGGAAATAGTAATCCAAACCACAAGCAGGAGGAGGAAGAAGGAAGGAAGGAAGGAAGAAAGAAAAAAGGCGGCTGGCTCAAGAAGGGTTTAAGGTGAAACCCTAGCGATGGCGGGACAGCAGCTTTCATTATTACCACGTTTCTTCTTCCTCTTCATCATCAGTCAGTAGCTTATTATCGTCTCCTCCTCCTTGTCGCTGACTGACATTCTCTCCGCATGGCACATTTCTTATCCAGATTGTTTCCGCACAGTCCTACTCCTGCTGGTGGTGGTGGTGGTGGACGGCAACTTTTTTCAGACTTTTGGAAAATGTCGAGGAACAATGACAGCAGCAGCAGCAGCAACGTTGCAGCAGCATCATCATCATCTGCTGGAATTGTCAAGGGATCATCCGTGCTCGTACGTTGTCGAACCATCACTCCTTTCTCAGATTTCTATTGTCAGATCTTATTCTTGCGGCATTGCCTTTCTTTCTGGCACCTGTCTATGATGATGGTCTGCTCGGGTTCCAGCTTTTTATGATACAGAAATTTGGTTTACCGTTCTGGATCACTGCATTTGGAAAGGAACCTAGATTTTGGGAGTGTTTGATGTTCGGGCATGGCTGTAGAGTACCGGTGACATATTCGTTTGCCGAGTTTTTCTAGTTTGTGGGATCATTATGATGCTGGGCTCGGTACATGTGCGTTATGATGCCGAGCTGTTTTATGCTCTGTACACGGGCACCTGTGAAGAGAGGGAATGGTTCCTGTTAAAGTGAGACTTTGCCTAAGTATTTTCTTCCTGGCTCCCCACGATATGCAATGCATGGATGAGCTGTTCCAGAGGGCATTGTTGATTTCTAATAGGGAGGGATTGGAACAGGAGGATGAGGGTGCAGGAGGGTTGGTGCAAGATGTGGCAGATTTGAGGGTGAAATCACCTGAAGAAGTTGGAGGACAAGATATAGTGGTTGAGGAGGAGGAGGAAGAGGAAGAAGATGACACACTTGTAGGATTGGGGTTTGTGCAACCAGTGGAGCAAGCATGGAAAGTTTCAAGGCACCATTTTCCCAGCAAAGTAGGAGGTACTCCTGCTTGGTTAGATCCAATCAATCTGCCTTATGGGAAGCAAGTACTATGTGGGATTTGTGACAATCCCTTACAGTTTTTGCTACAGGTTTATGCACCACTTGAAGATCAGCCAGAGGCATTCCACAGAACTTTGTATGTGTTTATTTGTCCAAACATGGCTTGTCTCCAGCAAGATCAGCACCATCAATGCAAGCAACCAGCAGAGAAGCCATGCCGCAGTATTAGGGTTTTCCGGAGTCAGCTTCCCCGAAACAATTCTTTTTACTCATACAGTCCACCAAACCCTGATGGTCAGGACTCACCATCATGTGATGGTGTGGCTCTATGCACATGGTGTGGCTCTTGGAAAGGTCACAAAGCATGTGCAGCCTGTAAGCAGACACGTTACTGCTCCCGGAACCACCAGATTGAGCACTGGCGGGCTGGTCACAGTGGATTTTGTCGGCAAGTCCAAGCTGCCAAGAGTGCAGGCCATCCAGAGCCAGGGTCCACAAAAGATGTAGAGTCAGTCAAGGTGGAGGCTGGTGAGTTGATGCCTGAGGATCTCCATGAACCACACAAGAAAAATTTACCAGGAATCGCATGTGCTGCTAGTGACAAACTGTGGCCAGAGTTTGAGCTTGTGGTTGATGAAGAATACAATTATGAGGTTGAGGACAACGATAGAAGTAACTCAGGTCCTCAGATTGAGGCTGGACAAAGTAGGGCCAAACAGTTGCTTGATGAATATGAAAGGCGGAGAAAGGCAGGGGAGGAGTTTTCAGCCTCTGATTTGCAGGAGGTCCAGGAGGCCTCACAGGAGCAGCAACACTGGGTATCATTCCAAGCAAGGATTTCACGTGCACCAGAGCAAGTTCTAAGGTATTGTCGTTCACAGGATGCAAAGCCACTGTGGCCATTATTAGAAGGCCAGCCACAAAAGAGCACTGACATTCAGCCTTGTTCACACTGTGGGGGACCCCGGAACTTTGAGCTGCAAGTGTTGCCTCAGCTTCTGTATTTCTTGCGAGTAAAAAATGAACCCAGCTCTCTTGATTGGGCCACTATTACTGTCTTTTCTTGCACAGCATCATGTACTTCAGGAGTCAGCAATGGCTATGCAGAGGAGTTTGCTTGGGTGCAGTTGGCAGCATGAAGAGCTAGTTCTTGAGGTTTAAGGTTTAATACCCCAGAGCACTGTCAGTTGCTCGGTGCAATGGCATATTGATGATTGGCTTTTGAAGTGTCCTGAATCCTGAAGTTCAAGAACACACATACACACAATGTTGCAGTGACAATGAATGAAATTGACAGTTAAAAGGCTGTCAAAAGTCTTCACATTAGAAGTCACTTTCTATTGTGCTTTGGGGAGACTTGGCTTGAGTGCAACCACCATGGGACTTCAGGGATCTTTGGTCAATCAGCTTTTTTCAGGCTTTGAAATTCCTCAAACCCATGAGTGTGTGTACTACATGACCTGTGAACTGAAAAGAACGTTTGGCATGCTCAACATGGGGAGCTGACTGTATATAACAGAGACCTTTTTGTGAAGGATTTGAGTGCCTGGACTGATTGAGCATGTCAACAATGAAATTGTTTACACAGGTATGGAAGCTGTGATTGACCGCATTTTGTTATTTTGTTTTAGGTTGTCCCCTGGACTTCAATGTATTCATTCACCCCTGAATGAACCTGTGCAGCTGCTATTGTCTCTTCCCCAGCAACTGGTCTGAATTCCAAGCCTTGGTTATGTAGATCACCTGTAAGTCTCTCTTGGACAATGTGTAGTGTTGATCATTCAAAATGATTCATGTCCCTTTACCTCCTATTAACTAACATCTAATAGATGGGAACTGAGCTGCTTATGAATAATACCACATTGCCATAATGGCAACCCCAACTTAAGCACTTCGCATTGAGACCCTCACCCAACATTCAATCACTGTCCTCTCAATCTCTCCCTACTCAACTGATAACCCAATAACAACCTGGACATCTCTGAATATGTAACATTTGTGTAACACTATAACATCTTCATTAAAAGTGAAAATCATTTCAAGACAATATCACACAGCAATGAATAGAGAGGGTCAACATTATCCACTCCAACAAAGTTGAAATGTGCATAAGTTCCAATTATGTCACACTAATTAAAAATGTTGTGCAGAAAAAAAAGAGACCATGAATATCTTGACAAATATGGACAATGGACATAATGTACAGCATCAAAAGTCCTAACTTGTTTTACTCTATACATGTACCATCTCACAAATCCACAATTTACTCACAAGGGATCTGTTGCCAATTCAGTTCCAATTCCAATAAAATGGGTTAATATAGAGACAGGTTGCAAATCTAACTTGCACCAACAAACAATATTTCCAAAGAAGCCAACTCAGCTTGCCCAAAGGTCCAAACTCCAAATTTCACTGCAGCAGCATATGAGAGCAGAACTGTGGCCATCACCCAGCATCATGTCTGCAAACAATTGCTTTCCAACTAGATATAATTACACCTACTACTTCAATTTGCAGTGAAGTCACCTACATTGCACTCTTGTGTAGTTTGAACCCAAATATCCTTGGTACATAGCTTTGAGTTGGCTTTGCTGGTTTTACTTGAGGATAAGTCATCAGAAACAGATGAGGAAATGTTGTCCCAAAGTATGCTCCATCAATATCTGAACACAGTTAAGAAAAGCACATCAAGAAAAGCCTACATGGCAGTTAGCATTTACACAAAATCAGAAGCACCTGAGTGCTGTGACAATATTCTAATTGTCGCCTTTGCACTGAACAATGAAAAGCCCAAAAGTCAGCCTCAGGTCTGGTTTAAACACCCTGATTGTTCCAAGCCTTTATAAACTTCATTCACATTGTCTGCCAACTAGATACAGAAACTTTCTTTGGGTCTCAGGGAAACCAACTGTCATGGCAGGATTGTGTCCTTCAGAAGAAAGCCAAATAAGGTTCTTGTTCATAATTATTTAAGTTCCACAGGAATTTGAGAAGTTACTGGATTGGGAGCTACAAGTTTGGCTTCACATCAATATAATACAAATTGACTAAAAACCTGTGTTCAATTTATTCTTTCCACAATGCACCCCAATAAACAGCCACATGTAATTACAAAGCAGAATATCATGCATTCACCATATGGTGCATGTGGAAGAGGATACTGCCTTGATACTTGGACCTTGGATAATATATGTCTTCGCACTTGGGACAATAGATTTTCACAGTACTTGTCCTTGGGACATCTGACTGTCCCATGGGCAGACATGGCTGGCCTGAGCAATACATTCTGGGACACCGGCCAAAGTCCACATTCTTGGACTTCTCTAACTGCAGACCACCATAAGAAAACAGGAAATCCATACACCTGAATCAACACTCTAAAATTGGATGCAGTATTTTAGCCTATTCTATTGGATGAGCATTCGGTGAATTATCCTTCTGAATGATTCATAAGGAGTTTAACGCAAAGCAGGGAACAAGGAAACAAGACATACCATAGCATTCATCCCTTTGCTAGTCAGGATATACCGGACATGTATGAGTCCATACAACATCTCTGCAGCAGACTCTACCATTTCATTTTGCTCCTCTGAAAATAAATCATCTGCAGTTAAAGGAAGTCTGTACATTAGAGACAACCAGGGTGAATGCAATTAAACCTAGTCAAGTCCATCCCATTGCATACACACGGGCATTAGTAGAAGGCACAAAATCCAGATGGGCTAAAGATGAAAAGGGGAGCATACAAGAAACAGAGAGGGCATGATTTCATCCTCTTTCACTTTTATACGCTCTCAACAGGATGTCTGTCTTCATGTCAAATCTGCCATTGGATCTCAAAGAGTTCTCACTCTTCTTAAGTCATCACAAAAACTGCAGGTAAAATCAAACCCTCTTGTTCTTCCATGCTAATCACTACACACATAATTCATACATGCATGCAAAACCTAAACTACACTCTTGCCAACTTTTGAACATACCCAATGTTTTCTGTTGGTCAATATCTCGACCATAAACCCTATCATCGTCTAATGCTCATGGCTCTCAAGGAACAAAATTTCAGTGTTAATACCAAAGAAACAGCAATGTAACATCTGCCTCATTGATCATGCCCGGAAAAAAAGCCATGATATGTTCTTCTTACCATTAGGAGACTCAACATCCATAATGAGATCAAGTGCGTAGTCATAGTAGGGAACCTGACTACTGAGGCCACTGAGGTTGAACTCATCATGAATGTACTCATTGTCCACCTCACAGAAGAACTCATTGCCTCTCAAGTGACAGAACCAGGAAATCCATGAAGTGTCATCTCCAGCAGATCCACTCACATCCGACTCCTCCTCACTGTCTGTGTCAAAATCATCTGCAAAACAACATTCAATTTTTTGAAAAATAATGGATTTATACAATTCAGATCGAAAGATATTATTAGACAAAGAAAATTGATATCACAGCATTGGTCCTTGATGCTGAGAAGAGTTAGGTCAAAATTTAATCAGGGTTCAATCCCCTGCAGACCTGATCCTCCTTGAAAGCAGACAGCAGTAAATAAAAATAAAAAACCTCCGCGTCGTCATCATCATCAACAAAAACCTAAAAAAGAGCAAGAAAAAAGAAAGAAAAAAAAAACACACACACACACCGTCGTCAGGGTAGGCGGAGTTGTCCATGGCGCCGCGAAAGCGACCAGCAGCAGAGGCAGGAGTGGCTGAAGAAGAAGGCAGAAGAGACGACCGCTCAATGTTCCGTCCGTTCCCGTTTTGAAACACAGTGAAACCATCATCGCCACTAGTCCTTTGCTCCTTGCTCCTCCTGTTCATGAACATAATATCCCTCCACTTCCCCCCTACGCGCGCAAAGTGGAAGAAGCACCTCGACCTTGTCTGCTTCTCTCTGTCTCTCTGGCTGCCTTCTCTTCTCTCCGAGTTTCTGTTCTACGTCTGTTGTTCGGGTTCTAGTTTGGTATGAATGTGTGGGGTCCGGTTATGGTTGCGCCGTTTTTCTAGCGTGCGCTACTAGCGCTCTCTCTCTCTCGCTTCCTTTCCGAAGTTTCAATTGGCCCCAGTTGCTCAATACGTAGACCCAAGGGGGACCTGGACTGGAATTTTGGAAGGCCACAAAAGGAAGGAGAAGGTGGGTGGCGTGTGTGTGTGTGAGTGTGTGTGTGTTGGGGGATGGGATGCGGTGGGTGTGGCAATGGCCTCAACAGCCAAAGTGCTGCAGAGTTGGCTACTTTTTGTCCTAGGTGGGTAGCACAGAATCTGACAAAGCCTATGGATGACATCTGTGTTACCTCATGTTTTATTCACGTGTGAACACAGCGCAAGGACGGTATATAGCCAAACGTGGCTAAATCTCCTTGTGGAGAATCGCCACACTAAAATTAAATTAAATTAAATTAAAATAATAATAATAATAATTTTAAAAAAAAAAAAAAAAAAAAAAA
>Ga0209208_10004065_pt1 | contig 20865 bp, 20 predicted proteins | sample S1TSphfallax_3_FD_187694 | JGI IMG/M metagenome (GOLD analysis project Ga0209208, IMG submission 187694) | Host-associated microbial communities from peat moss isolated from Minnesota, USA - S1T2_Fd - Sphagnum fallax MG (SPAdes) (version 2) | ecosystem: Host-associated > Plants > Peat moss >...
TGTGTAAAACGCAAAAGCTTTCTTAGCCATTGGATTCATAGGAATATGCACTAATCAAATGGTTTTTCTCCAAGCCCACATGATTTTATCCTTTGATGGAGTTGCATGTTTTTGACATCTTGCACAATATTTCTTTGTTGTAGTAACATTAATTCCTTTTACAAACGCCTAAATTTATAGGTCTACACCCTCTTCATATAACAAATGTGCACGAGAAAGTTAATTTCTTGACTTATTGGTTAATGTTTGCTTACCAAGCATTGGGACAACTTCAATCTCCCAACAAGGTGTTGCACCATGCTACTTGGTTCCTTCAACCTCAACAACATAAAGAAGAAAACATAGTGAATTAGGTGGGGTGTTAGTAAATTCATGAAGGTTCACAAAGGTGCCTTAGATAATCACACACATGTATGTTTTATTTCTCCCATCACATCATTCCTATTTTTCATCCTTAACGAGCATGTCCAACCATCCAACATTAATAGTTGGTAAATATTATTTCTTACATTAACTTTGTATTTTTAGCGAAAGTACATAAATTAATTATTGCAAGAAACCATATTAGCAAACTCCATCATTCTTCATTCCAATAATTTTTTTGTACAATACGTTATTCTAACAAACATCTTTAACATCTATCTCAATATAACAACAATTTTTTTGTTCTAAACTATAACAACAACAACAAAAAATTATTCCCCAAGATTCTTCTTTTCTTCTCCTACTTTGTTTTTTTTTCTTCCTCCATTTGAAGGTTTTGTTCTTCCTTCAAAAAAAAAAGTGAGACCAAAATTCAAAATCCTAACAAAAAAATGTTCTTCTAAATCCTTATGAACCAAAACTAGATTGAAACATAATTCAAATCCTAACAAGACTATGTTCTAATAAGTCCTTATCAATTTATACATCTAATTAGTTTTATTACATTGTTATAATCCATTATGTCTTAACATTACCCCCTTTGTATTGTGGATTGCGTGTTTGAAATTTTCTATTAACCAACAATATACTAGAGCAATGCTAAAAAGAATGAAAAAAAATTATCTATGTATTTACACCCTCCTCTTGTGCTAGTTGTGATGTTGTAGTTGATTCCTACAATTGTTGTTCACTTTGTGGTTAAACCATAGTAAATTGAACAACCTATTATTGGTTGTCAATGTGGAGCCGAATTTGTCCATTGTTGTTAGTGTCTATTGTAGTAAACTTGATATTTATAGTAACATATTCATTAAACTTTGACTTTTTCTCCTCTACAAGTTGCACAATAGCTACATCTTCTTATTGTGATTTGGGCTATTCTTCACCTTACATCACAATTGTAGAATTTTGTGGTTGTAAATCTTATATTCAACATCAATAATTGGATCTTATAGTTAGTGGGAATGATGTTTTTCCATAGTTGCACCATCACCTACATTTGTAACATCCCCACCTTGTAAATTATGTGGTTTTTGTGGTTTTTGATCTGATTTTGAAGCTTCTCCACTTGGACCTGTGCCTAGATATTCATAATTTGGATTTTGTTCTATAGATTTTGGGCTTTATAATGGTGTGATGTAATGATATTTTGGAAAAACTTGTTGATACACCTTAAACTTAGTCTTATACAATTCCTCATCAATGTGATGTTGATTAAAGTTGTTATTTATTTCCTCTTATACCATGTCTTAGACAAGGTCCCACCACTTATCAATGTTTGTCCCTTTCAACTTTGTGGTCTTCATTTTGGTCTTCAAAATTGTATAGTTCATTTGGAGTTTGTCATATACTCATAACTTGTGTTGAGAGTAATAAGGTTATATACCTTTATTTTTTTCCATAACATATTGCTGTTGTTTAGCTTCGTTCACTAATGTTTGCACAGATATGTCATGAATGACACGTTGTTGAATTATGGCCACATGCGCTTCATTTTTTTCATTAACTACATGTTATAGCTCCTTTGTGAATTACTTTATTTGTTTTTCTTGGTTTACAAATGTAGCATTCAACCTAACATTGTCCCTAGTCAATGTAGCATTTGGGGCAATGTGGTTATTAGTTTTTGTTTTTAATTTCTAGTACTAAATGTCATGTTGCCTCAATTGTTCACACAACATATCTCTTGAATCCACCTTTAGTTTTTCCAAAGCCTTGACTTACATTGTTCCATACTATGCCACTTTTGTTGCTTTGAAATACATTACATGTGTAGCTTGGCCACATGTTCTTTCACAACCATAAATGTGTTCCATGACTGTTCTTGTAATGCAAGTTGATTCTATAGTTGAACTATTTTCACAATAACTTTTGTCAACTGCCCTTGCAATTGTACCTTTTCTTGCTCCTCATATTTTCATTACAACTTCAATCCAACCATCTCCAACAACACATAATGCATCTTCTAGCTATATTAAACCATTTGTTGAAACATATTTTCTATTTTTTAATGTTAATTTACCTTTCTACCCAAAGGATTTGACCATTATAAAGTTTAAAAAGTTGGTGTAGTTTCCTAAGTACCACCTTTAGAAAATTATGCCACATTCATGTATATGGTAAATGAAGGTCATTTAATGTATGACCCAAATAAGATCTTGGCATGTCCATAACTTTAGGTTGTGGCACATGTGATTGCACATGTTGTTGTTGGCTATTTACTTCAAGAACATTTTATGGTTTAGGATTCCATTGTTGTTCCTCAACAATAGGTGATTTTGATTTTTCCCTTTCGGCCTATAGCTTAACCTACCATGCTTGTTGGGCTTGTACATTAGTTTGATGTGGTTTTTGTGCTTATACATTAGCTTGTTATGTCGATGGGGGTAGTGGAAATTTAATTTTTTCCTTCGCTATTGTTGTAGAATGCAATGTTTTCTAATAACATGACTAGGTTGTGGATGTGGATCCATTACACTTTTCATTGTTGTCTTCTTCCTTTTGAAAAATGTTGGTTGTGGTTCATCATCATCAAAATTCTTTATTGGTATTAAAACATTCGTAGGCAGGGCTCCCCTTGAGGCTCCTACTTGGGATACACACTAATTGGTTGTTGTGGTTTTTTCCAATCGTTCCCATAAAACTATAATATTTTGTGTAGTGGAAATAAGTGCCTATGATGGTTGTGGTTGAGATTTTGTTATAATTATGGTAGCATGTGCTTGGGAAACCACTCCTCCATCACTACTTCAATCATAGGAACAAAATTATAGATGTTTTTTTTAGGATTTGCCTTCACTTTTCCTTCGAGAATTTTGGCACGAACTTTAAACCATCTATTTAGTTCCTTGATCAAGTGTTTGTACATGATATTTGCCAAACTGATAATCTCCTCGCGATCTACTTTCATCAACATAATAACATTCATGTTGTTGAAAGAAAACACCTTTTCTCTTTGATAAATAATTTGAATAGAGCATGAAATCTTACATTGTATGGTTCCTTAAGCTTAGCCACACTCCATTGTTATGTGGAAACATATGCATTAAGCAAGACTCTATAATTGTTTTTTTGTTTTTGCTTATTTTTCTTCCTTTAATCCCATAGTAGAAATTTTGAATCTTTTTCCCAAAATGAACTTATCAACGACGCAAACCTTATCTTCAATTCTTGGAAACATTTCCAATTTGTTATCATTCACCTTCAATGTATTAAAAAATTCTAGCAACAAATGATGCATAGGTTCTTCCATTATACTTGAAACAAATATATAAGCTTGACTTGACTAGCCCATTTTTGTTATGTAGTACCTTGTGTTCACCCAAATAAGTATGCTCTTTAATTCAAATTCATACACATGTTCAAAAGGAATGAATACATATATGTCTTTTTCCATTGCTAATGCTTTAACTACATGCTTAATTCTTACATTTTGTGAACACCATATATTTAGGTCAAATGTGAAGTTGCTAAAATTCAAAAGAAAAGAAAAGAGGCACTACAGAACCTAGTCACGATTTTGATGATGTTGTTACAACAAGTCACTGAAATGTTTGCTAATTAGGTTGATGTTGTAGTTAAATATCCTTGTCATCTAAATTTAAAATTGGAATAAGTTGTGTAGGTCATGTTCCTACTTTGGCGTTATGATTTCATAAATGACAAAACATTATTTCTGCCTCCCTTTATGTTCATGTAGTCCAATGAAAAACCTATTTTGTGTTGCACATTGAAGTTTTTGATGGGTGCAATGGTGGTGGTGGCGGCAATCCTCTATTTGAAGATTGCATTTGTAATGATTAAATATATATTGCTTTTGGCACTTGCTCTATTTCACAACCTTCATATTCCTCTTTTTATTGATGATTGCACTTCTTTTTTACTCCTTCTTTTGTGTAAGACATTGTAAGTTTTCTAGAAAACTCTCATTGTCCATGGTGATTAATGAAGACACTGCACATTGGTGTAACTTGTGAAGATGTTAATTTTATATTTTAGCTTGCAAAGTACAAAATTAAGGTTTAAGGTTCGGATTGCCATAGTTGTTGCAAAAATGGGTTATTAAAAGATTTCGCTATAGTAAAATCTCCCATTCAAGGTTTAGTTAACTAACCCCTTGAGTAGGAATTATAGGGACAAAATTCCAAAGAGGAGGGGATGATATTAAAGGACAAATAAAAGTTTTGAAAAATTGGAATTTTGTGTTTTTGGTGGCTATTGATCTCCTGGATTGGTAATTTCTAAATATTTGGCATGGGGTTGGCATTACCCCTATTGATTTCATTCAATAGCTTTTTGAAGAGGTGCACGTGTCTTTTAGGGAGAGATAAGTTTAATTTTGACAAATTTAAGTTTTTATTTTTATCAAAACTTGTTTTGTTTTTAATTTCGAGATAATAACGTTGTTGAAAACACGTTTGATTTTTATTCTAAAGAGACCAATTTTTTTTGATGTCCTTTATATATTCAACAATATTACTTCAAGTATAGAACTTTTTTATTTCATGCGGTTGATATTTTTTCTCTACTCCAAATGAGTTGCTTATAATTTTAAAAATCGTGCAAGAAATGTATGTTTCTATATGTAAAAGAATGGGTTGAAACTTCCTGAAAACACTAGGCTAGTGAACATTTGTCTTTGCCCATTGAAAATATATGCCCATTGAAAGTATTCAATAGAGGCCAATTGAACCTTTTGTAATATAAATTTTTATTTGAAATTCAAAACATCCCATACTTCTATTTTTTCCATCTTTGTGTCTGTAGAATATTTGCATATTCTTAAATTTTTTTTTTTCCCCAACTCCTAGCATTCACTTGGTAAAGCCTTACGATAGATCCAATTTCTTGATTTTTACATTCCACTTAAACTATTTCTTTGAGTGATGTTACAACCTCATGTCCATGGATGTCCCTTCTAAAAAGGAGGACAAATAAATAGTACACGTATTCATTAGAAATGGGAAGGGTTTTACACCTCCTCCAAGGTGGGAGGGAACTTATGCCTACTAGACCCCTTCCCACTCTTAAGGAATAAGCATAAGAACCTTTCCCTTCTTACACATGGTGATCTACATATGTTTAGGTTCATCACAACTTGCACCTCTACTCTACTATGGGTAAAAGCATCCCCATGGTGGGGGGATATTCTCAAAACAAAGCACCTAAGATGATGTGATAAGGAGGTACATTCCCAAAAATGCAACCTCCTCATAGATCCCTTTAATTTGGCAATGTCCTCACTATATATGGCTTTAATTACCCAATGCTTTTATGACTAACTATCCAATTTTTTTCTTCCATGTTTCTTTCTCCTTGTGATATAATTCTCTCACAATAAAAAGTTGTAAAGGTTCAAAACTTACATCCACTCCAAATTTTTTCCCTTCCATGTTTCTTCTTGTTACGTGCCTCTTAAGGTGCGTTCATCCTTGGTGTTAGGTACCCTAGTGTTGAGTCCCTTAACATCCATCCAAATGCTAGGCATTTAGGACTTAATCCTACTATTTGCCATTTTAATAAAAAAATGTTAAAGCTAACATTCACTTAAACATTAATCTATCACCTACTTAACATTGCGTACCACACGTAAGATGCCACCTAGATTTTCATTTCACATTAACTCAACATCAAGTGTGAATGCACCATTACAATAAAAGTTGTCAGGTTCAAAAATTACATCCACTCAAATTTATAATTAATTTAATATTAAAAAAAACCACTTATGGCGATAGGTAGTAGGGTGTTGTTCTTAGGAAGGACTACTAGTCCAGGCCAAAATTACAGAATTGTCTGTTACGCGCTCGCCCTCCCTCGCTCGCTCGCTCGCTCGTCGCTAGCTGGCTGCTCTGCGGTTGTGTGCTCGACGCAGCAGCGGCGGCGACGACGACGACGATGGCTTCCACGCTTTGCGTACACGCGTGTTCGCCATCGCCCGTGGCCGATGCCGCAGCTTCTTCTTCTTCTTCGTCTTCCCCTCGACTTAATGCTTTGTTGTCGCTGAATAGCTGTGGTGTGCGAAGGAAGTCTCTCAGGTTTCCGTTTCAGCACAGTAGTAGTAGTAGTAGTAGTGGCTCTAGCGGTGGTAGCAGGAGTAACAAGGGGCGTAGTAGTAGATTGCGATGTGTGAGACTACGGGCGCATTTGGGGCAGTTGCCGGAGCCGCAACATGTAGACGCGGCTATCACCGCCTTGTCGCACCATGTGCCGTTCCTGGCCGTGCAGGAGATGCTTGTCAAGGCCGAGGGTTTGCTTTTCACTTTGGCGGATGCGACAGCAGCGGTGACCACGGATGCCGGACAAACGGCCGTCGACTCCGTGCAGAAGCAGAGCGGAGGAGACTGGCTCTCAGGTGTCACTGGCTCGCTTGAAGTGGCGTTGATGGTAAGTTTCTTTCCTTCCTTCTTTGTGAACCTCAATGTCTGTCTCTGTCTCTGTCCCTCTCTCTCTCTTTGTGTCCTTTTCTTGGTGTATTCCTTCTCTTGTTTTGCTAGTTCCAAAGCGAGCGAATTGTTGTTGAAAAACTCGTTCTCTTGTCTAAGGTTCTCTGTTTGTGAGTCTCGTATGTAGATTTTGGAGAATTATTTGCAATGGAACCTTTTTTTTCCACCTAAAGTCTCTTAGGCAAGCTAGGAGGAACAGCAACGATGGTTTCCACTTCTGTGTGTGACTGGAGATAGGGTTTGGAAACAGGTCCATCTGACAGCACAATTACTGAACAATTTGCAAGTTTGAATGTTTAGCGTCTCATGTCTCTGATGGTCTGATTGTTTGAGGAATGAATTCACATGCAGTCTTAAACTGTAACGTATTTTGTCACATACAATGGCACGGTGTAAAGATTGGGAAAATTGGAGTGCAGTGATGGCTAATAATAATGCGTGTGGTTTGTGCATGTTGCAGTTTCTCAAGGATGGTCTGACAAAGTTGAGAGTCCCATATGCATATGGATTTGCAATTATTCTTCTCACCTTTCTAGTAAAGGCAGCCACTTATCCTCTGACAAAATCACAGGTGAGAGATTGAATGGGTTTTGGTTGGTAATTGCCAGTTTTTCTTCTCTGTTTTTTGTGTGCTTCCAAGGCTGTTGTATGTAAAAATCCAACAAAGAAAAACCTTGTATTGAACATGCGGACAGTTCCAAAGAGTGTTAGGAAAAGATCCATCCATGTCTAAAAATGTGGGTTTTGGGAGTCTGGTGGATAAGGGGGGGGGGGTGTATATGCATATGATGATGTATGAAGTCCTTGGGGACCACTTTAAGTGTCTTGAGCAGGCAGTGTATTTGAGCTGTGAAAATATACCATTTGGTTCAAGATTCGATTTGCATTACCTGAGTTTTGTAGGTTACTCGTGTGGCAGGTTGAGTCAACACTTGCGATGCAGAATTTGAATCCTAAAATCAAAGCCATTCAGCAGCGGTATCAGGGTGACCAGGTTGTGACCTCACTCCAGCAAATGTTCTTATGTAGGAAAGCTTGACCACCTTCTATTACTGAGTTCTTAAGCAGATTTTCATGTACTTATCAGGAGCTGACAAAGTCAGTGGCTGTAATCTCTAATGGCATCTAGTCACTGTCATTTGTGATCAAGGTGATGGTCTGATAGTTTGTGACCGACTCCCATGAGGTTATGACCACAGTCAAACCGCTCCTCAGCTTTCCCTGTGTTGTTCACTGGTGGGGTCTGTTCATTTTTCCTGTGCATTACCAGGTCATTCCTCAATTCTCTTCAGGTTGACTTAAATTGCAAGTATGGAGAAGTTCTCAATACTCATGAAGATATTCTCTTTGGTGTGCTGCTCTGCTCATGGTAGTTGGCAATAGCAGATACTGACTTGAGGATCCTGGATGAATAGATCTAGAGAGTTAAGAAGCTGTCCTGGCATTGTTGAAAAATCAAGATGCATTACATCAACTGTCTTTTCTGTGCATACACACTTGGTGTGCAGGAACGTATACAACTGGAGACTGCAAGATTGTATAAGCAGGCTGGTGTAAATCCACTTGCAGGTAAACCTTGTTTGTCTCAAGAGGGCATGGTGTGCTCTTGCAATGTCATTCGTTGTTGGTGTATGGAAGGGAACAGCTTTTGAGAATACACATACAGCTGTAATTCACCTCAGTGTTGCATCTGCATTGTCATGGTTAAGGATTTGACACTTCCCTTTCCTCATTGCTGATGTGGTGAGGCCAAGTTGATATCAGATTTAGTCACTAACACATGGCCCTTGACCAATGTCAGGCTGCTTGCCAACTCTTGCAACCCTTCCAGTCTGGATTGGTCTCTACCGTGCTTTGTCAAATGTTGCCAATGATGTAAGTCCTGAAGCTCAAATTTATTCATGTCTTGCCTGAGAGTTTTGCTGCAGCAGTAAAACTTTGCCATGCTGGTTATTGAGTGCACTGGTGCAATGATAATGTAGTCATTTAGGTGACATTAGCCAATACACCTGCCCACACTCTGTGTTGTTGAGAAGAGGCTTTAATTTAAACAGCTTGGCTCAGGCTTGACATCATTTCTAGACATGCAATTTTTCAAGTGACAAGGACAAAAATGTGATAGCAAAGATGGGGTGGGGTGTGCAGGGTCTTCTCACAGAGGGCTTCTTTTGGATTCCATCATTGGCAGGCCCAACTACCATTGCTTCCCGGCAGAATGGCAGTGGGGTTTCATGGCTTTTTCCTTTTGTTGTAAGCAATCCTGAACTGACAAGAGATTCACTTACAAGGTGGTCCAAACTGTGGATATCTTTTGGGGCCAGTCATCAGCACATGAGATTGATGACATTCTCTTTGCTGGTGTCTCACATTTGTTGTCTTCACTGTGGCTCTGTTCTTGTAGGAGCATATTGCATAAAGGGGTGTCTGGGTGCTTGTTGATGTGGTGAATTCTGTCTAAAATTCAATGCTTTCTTGCTTGACAGGATGGTGCACCCCCCTTGGGTTGGGGTGACACAGTAGCATACCTCGTTTTGCCAGTTTTGCTTATTGGCTCACAGTATGTTTCCATGCAATTGATGCAACCACCACAGGTACTTGAGAATGTTCTCACTTTCAAATCTGTATCCTCTTTCAGATTTGGGATGTATTTCTGACAAGGGCAAGAAATGGTTGCATGCTAAAAGCTAACCAGTGGTGAACTCTCAGCCTAGATGTATGAAGGAAATTTACTAGAATGCATATTGTATTGTCTCCTGTGTGGATAAATTTTGCATACAGCTTGTCTGTTCACATTGCAATTTCAGTTTGAATTTCTAAAATCCTGTTTGATGTGACAGAGTGCTGATCCTTCCCAGAAAAACACACAACTTATTCTCAAGTTTTTACCCCTCATGATTGGTTACTTCTCGCTCTCTGTCCCATCTGGCCTGAGCCTTTACTGGTAATTCCTCTAAAGTCACCCTTCTCTGTATGTTATTCTTTATATCAGACAGTGTGTAAATGTAGCATTACAATTAGACTGTACTCAAGGGATTCCTCGTCAGCACAGATCACATCCCTTCTCTTTTTCCTATGCTGTGTTGAAAGTGGGACAGATGGTTAATCCTGATGGCTGAATATGAGAATTTAATGAGCTTGTGGGGTACACATGTCACAGATTAGGTGGTGCTTTGGCATGAGACACTGTCCTTAGTACACTTATTGGGTGGTGGGTTGGCCAGCACCTGTTGCAGTCAGTGTTTCCTCAGTGTGGACTGCCCAGGAGGGTGTTGCTGATTTCATCTGGCTCTATGTTAATTCAGAAGTGTTTAGGTTTAGAACAGAAGGGTCTTTTGAAAGTATAGCTGAAGTAAATGGCACCTTGAATTCCATTTTTCTCAAGTTATGTAGTGACTGGGTCTGAGGGGGTGAAGGTTGACAAACAACATCTTGAGCACAGCCCAGCAAGTATACCTGCGGCAACTGGGTGGGGCACAACCCGTTGTTGATAAAGATGGTGGGGGCATAATCAGTGCTGGCCAGGCCAAGCGATCCTCTCTTCCTTCAGCTACCACAGCCACCGCTTCAGAAGTTGCAAAGGATCGTCGTGGTGAAAGGTCTATAATACTTGACTATCTTTTGGATTACTCTCTGCTTTCCCATTTTTCTAGGTGGGAACTAGGATGAAAGCAACAAGTCTAGCATTGTGGACAGGGAGAACTTGGTTTCCATAGGATGTGGTTTTTGGTGCTTAGTCTGCCTACTCAACACAATATCTGGAAACCCTAGTGTGACAATGAGGGTATGTGTGAAAATTTTGCAGATTTAGGCAGCTTAAGGAGGAGGAAGCAAGGAAGAAAGAGGCCCGTAGGCGTGCTGCTGAAGAGGCTTCAAAAGCAAAAGCTGCAAGTGCAACTGAAGAGAGAGAGCGTATGCTTCGAGCTCAACAGGCACAGGAAGCTCAGAAGTTGTCTACAGATAGTGGTGAAAGTAGTGAGGATGAGGAGGAGGATGCTGTTGAGGATGGAGAAGACCTGGAGGGAGAAACTTTGAATGCTACTGTAGCCAAGGTACTGACAAAGCTTGAGGTCTTGAATACTGAACAGTCATGGTGATTGTAATAAGAATGCCCAAATTCCGACAATCAGGTGTTCTATTTTGTTCTCCAAGTATAGGTCTGAGATTGCTTTATGTATTGGAGTGTGGTGCAGGGACCATTGGAGGAGGCATTTGCAACTAATGGAGCTGCTGCTACTGATGGTTCACCATCACTGAGAAGCAAGCGGTCAAAAAGGAGAAGGGCTGCTTAAATTTGTAACTGTATAATTTTGTGGATCTAGATTGAGATTTGATTATACAAGGCCAGGGAGCTGAAGAGTTACTCCTTGTATGACGGTATTTAAATTTATTATTTGCCCCTTTGGCTTAATTGGCTCTTTAAGTTCTCATTTGAGGTAGAGTTTATCACATCTGTTTGCCATCATGGAACTGATAGTGCACTGTTTGGATCTTGAGAGAAAAGCATTAAACAGAGTTAGCTGTCTGCATTCTAGATGCAGAATGTGGTGGTACTGCAAAAGTGTGCAATGGGTTGATGCCATAAATTGGCATCATGGTTCTGTTCCTGTCTGAAATAGAAATTGCAGGATTCTGTTGTTCGACTTGGATCACAAATGTTTAAAGGTCCTGTTCCTGGTTGATGTGAATTCACTAGGCAAGGTTTCTATGAGGTTTCCATCAACTACTTGCAAATGGTTGTTTGTAGTAGGAAAGGCCTTTTTTGGGGAGAGCTCCCACTGTTCAATGCCTTTTCACATGAAGAGTGCAAGATAGAGGCAGTTTCCTTCGAAACCTTCAACCTTCAGCGTGGGCAATGTGAAGTGGAACAGGGGAAACCTAATTTTTGTACATGGCGGGTTTGTGTTAGCTTTTCTGGTAGATTAAATTACTGGATATTCATGTTTTCCCATAGTTGATGGATGCATGTGCAATGTGAGATGTAAAACTAGTTTTGTTCCTATGCAGTGAGGTGAAAGCCAGTTTAGACTTATCCTTATCAACGACCCAGATAAATTTGGTTTTCAACACAGTAATGAGTTGCAGCCATGGGCCACTATCCAGCAGACCTTTTGTTACAGGTAGGTATGGTTCCTCTACCTTGGGAGGATTTCACAACAGGTACTATCTGTATAGTTGTGAAGGTCTGTTTTGCAGAGGCACAAATACCTGTCCATCTCATTTACCATGCTACTACATGTGTGCGGGCATCTTACTTTGCAAGGAGTTTTTGGACTGAATTCCACATAACTGATGTGGTCACAGCTCTGCTGCTTTATTTGGCATCCAGGTATTAGACTCTAAGACTGCCCTTTCTCATGGTTGTTGGTTAGACGGTGAAAAGCTTTTTATGCCTTCCATACAGAAAGTTGACAGTCCTGTGGATATTACCTGACACAGTAGAGAGGCTGATTATGTTAATGAATCAGAACAAGGTGGTGTCAGTTTACAGATACATAATTGAGAAGATCTTATTCAGTCTGCAACCCTTTGGTCCTTGGAGTCTTTGAGATTGTTCAGTTTATTTGCAAGAATGCTTGGGTCTTTTGCTCTGTGGAATAATGAGGCACCTTGTTCTATTTCTTTGTGCAGGTGGCTGAGTATGGATAACATGCAGACCAGGAGCATGCAATCTGTTACCCTGTAGACACGATTTCTGTCCTCCTCATCATCCATGTTTTGTCTGTCTTTTTTTCTGGGCGAGTGAGGATGATCACTGACTTCAAAAACCAGAGTGCCAGAAACTATTTCGTATGTTGAGAAGTACCTCAGAGTGGAACATCTGCAGCAACTCTGAGCTTGTTGTATCCTTACATCTGTGTTACCTGAAATTATTGTTTACAGTTGCATGTGGCTAACAGTCCCTGCATGAACAAAGGTTTCCAGAATCTCAAATGCTGAACACTCATGAAACTGAGCATGTGTCATGACTACTTTACTAGTCATTGCCCGTAAATCCTCGAGCATGTGCCTTTATGGGTGTGGTGTGTGACTCTTCACCATGTCCTAATGGAGGGGCAAACTGAGGTCAAGAGTTTTCATTGTTTCTACTCTATTGCTTGTGATGGGACTCAGGAACCTGCTGTCTACCTTCTTGTTCTTCAAGGAGGCTCATGGGCAAACAGCTATGGGGAAATCTGAGTTGGTTAGTTCTGAGGCTGGCAATTAAATGGGATTAGAAATACTCGCTATTAAGGGGAGGCAGGGAGGGAGAGGCTGTACCTGCTTGATAATGGATGGCCTGCTCTTCTGTCTCTGCATGTCAAGGTACGGACTGAAAACTAGTTCCCTCTGCTGCCTGCCAGATACCTTGATCAGTTTTTAGGCTAAAGTTTTGCTCTTTGTTTCTGATCTGTCTCCTCTCCACTTTCCCACAATACACTGTTCTGTTCCTTGGAATGCACTTACTTGAAAAAAAAGAAAGTAAAGTGCAAGGAGGTCATGACCCCCAAAATTGGGTAAAGGTGGTCTGGAGGAGGGATAGAAAGAGCTTACTGACTTCAGATATTTGAGAACATGCAGCTTAATCAATAATGATGCCATTCATGTGTCTTCTTAGCTTCACACAGAAGCCCAGTACTCAGCACATTGAGATTGAGATTGAGATTAGCATTACTTGAATTGGGATAAAAACAAATGAGGTAAAATGCTGAGACAAATGATACCTTACCAATGCCTCCATGAGTCACAATTTGGCACAGGCTGGCAACACAAATCCGTCACAACAGATGGTTTGCCCCAAAGAGGTTCCCAGAGCAGGAAGAGCCCTGCTGCTGGATTGAATTTCTTTTTGCATTGGTATTGCACTCTTAGAATCCTTTGCACCGTGTACTTCTCTCTATTTCTGCTTGGCAATGTGCATATATTGATATGAAATTCAGGACAAAGGATGCATTGTAAGATTCAAAAAGTAGAAGAGCTTACAAGAGATCTGGAGGAAAGTGTTGCAGAGGAGAGTTACTAGAGTGACTGTGGATACAATTGTTGCAATTTCTTGTTCCCAGTTGTCTGAAAGAGAGAGAGGAGAAGGAGAAGAGAAGAGAAGAGAGAGGAGAAGAAGAAGAGGTCTACTGTTGCTTCTTTGACACCACCATTCACCCACCTGGTTCTAACTGCTTGCCACTTGGTCACTCCAGGTTTGCAAATGACAAGATCCTCCTATTTCAATTTGGATTTGGAGCTGATGGGTGGTTAGTGCCAACTGAATCTGATGAAAGAAAGACCCTAATAAAACCTGCCAATAACTCAGGATCTTTTCATACCCTAGTCTGCTCTCCCAGAATTAATCAACTCAGGAAACAAAAGAAAGAACTTTGAATTTGGTTGGTAGATCTAAGGATTTTTTTCTTATCCTTTTTGAAGATACATATTCTTGTGCTGTGACTTTTCTTTGTGATTTTGCCAGATCTTGCAATTTCTGGTTACATGGCAACTTTTGGTTGCAACTTTCTCTTCCCCACTTTGAAGAGATTTTTAGTTCAAAGCTCTTGTATTTGGTTGTGGGTACCTTGTTGGGATTGCCATGAAGATGCTAATCTATCTTACATTTCTCAAAATTCAGAGTCTCTTGTGTGATTTCATAGTTTTCCTTTTCCCAATGTTTTTACTACATCTTGGAATCTGGGTTGTCAATCTTGTATTAGATTGTTAAGTACTGAATCCTTGCACGAAGAGTTTCAGAGTATCCAAGTTTGAAATTGGAACTGGTTGGGCTTTTGCTGATGCAATACCCTGAGACTTTAATATGCATTTCCAACAAATGCAATCAAATTGTTTCTGCATGAACTGTGGTTGTAGTTTTGGTTATTCTGAAATCTTTCCTTACCATGTTTGTGAACAAATTGTGTTTTGGGATCTTCCCAGGATCAGTAGCACCCATTTGGTTTCAAGTAATGTGAAGTTGATTAGTCCATCTAATCTGTTGTGCACTTTGCCTTTTGTCCTCCTTGAATGTTGAAATCTCCCTTGAAGTTTTGCAATCTTGAACTTAATGATGTGAGCTTGTAATTTTTCTGCTGTAGTAGCCTGTAGAGCCAAGTTCACAGGAGAGTTTCATGAAGCATTAAAAGGATTTGAGCTTTTCAAGTACAGCTTTGTGGAGGGCAGCAGCAACAGTGGAGGCAATTCTGCAAAGATATTCTTTCTTTGTGTTGAAAACAGAGATACAACAAATTGTGTGAAAAATGGCATTAGCTTCACTGATTCCACATCACATATTTGGGCTCCGTTCCAACCTCAAGAATGTATTGTATTTCTCAGATGACAGCACTGTGCTGTATCCAGCTGGACACAATCTTGTGTTTTGGAGCACAGATCAAAAAAATCAGCGGATCATTTCAGGCTCTCCAGACACTGATACTATTTCTGCTGTAGCTGTGAGTGCTAACAGGAAGCAAGTTGCAATTGCTGAGTACAGTAGCTTATTTGACAAAGTTAATCGACGAGGATCAGGGACTGATTACAAACCTTCCTTCAGCGGAGCAGGAGGAGGTGGTGGTGGAGGAGGAGGAGGAGGAGGAGGTAATGTTTAGTGAGCCCTAATTTCCTAATTTGAGCTTTTGTGTAGCAAGAGGGAGAGAGATCTGTGAAAATTAATGAATGTTTTCCTGTTAAGGTTCTTTAATTTTGAAAGTCTGTAGCAGCAAGCTCCTTCATGTTTCTCTTCCCTTGGACAGCTTGGACAGAAGCAATCAGAAGTTAATCTCAAGGTGTTTCTCACTTTGACAATCAGCACTGAGTTGCAGAGAGAAATCTCTCTGCCAGAATTTGGCTTCCAAATCTTTGAAAGTATTCTCAATTAAAGTAGGCAATCAAATTTCTCTCTATATCAATGTTGGATGCAACAGCAAGCTCAAGGATTTAGTGTTTCTCCTTGCAAATTGCAATGCAGGAAGAACCACAAAGAATCTCCTCTGCAAGGTTATTTTGGTGCTATGGGTGGTCCCATGTAAGGCATATTCTTATACTGTCATGAGCATTTTGTATTTTTCCTCAACTCTTTACATGTTTTGTGCTCTGACAGGAGAGGCAAAAGGGAGTATTGCAAATGAGGGGAAACCGATTGTGGCATTAGAAATCAAGAACCCTGTGATCAGCATTTATGACACTGCGACTTTGAAGAAGAAGAAAGTGTTGTCAAGCTCTGAAGCGGGTGCACATGAATACGTCTCTCTTGCTTTCAGTGCTGATGGGAAATTGGTACTCGCTCAAGGTCGGAAACTGATTTTTTTTTTGCCCCCCCCCTCACTTTTCCAAACCAATGTGATCAAAATGTGTCGATATAACTGTGTAAGTATTTCAATGTTTGAGGACATTTTCACAAAAGTGGAAGGCCCTAAGCTTGGCAATTCCAGGATTTGATGTTGTTCTATTTTCAACAACTGCATTTCTAGGACTTTTTGGTAGAATTGATGGATCTCTCTGTGCTCGTCTATCAAGTGCACCCAGTTCACAGCTTGATATGTGAGCTTTGCATCCATTGCTGTGCCATGCGAGCTTTTGTATCCATTGCTGTGCCAGCCCCACTATAGTGATGTAAAATGGCATCAACTTAGATAATGTGTGAAACTTACATCCTGTAAATGGCAGTTCAAGCAGTTTATTGTTTTACTAATTTTTTTTGCTGTCGGTGATTGGAGTGCAAGTATCAGGAGGTGCACCTGAGTGGAATTTATTGGCATGGAGTTTGGAGAAACAAAAAGTTATAGCCACTGTTAAGACTGCTTTTCAAGGATCAGTAGCATACCAGGTATGTTTATCTAAGAGCTTAGAATGAAACAATTGCATTGGCTTCATGATAGAGGACTTTTTCACATAATCTGTGAAGTGTTTGAAGCATGGTTACTACCTTCAGAATGTTCATTTACTCTAGACCTCAAGGATCAGATTAGCAGATCCAATATCCATCCAGAAACATGCACATCTCTTTGCTTGGGTATTGTCATTGTGCTAATTTAGCACTAGCTTAAAATGATGCAAAAGAGAGATTTTTTTTTTACTAGGGACTGTGACATGTTTTACTCCATACTAAGTTTGCATGTTGTAGCTGGGATGGACACAAATATGTTACTCCCCATTGTGAGCATGGAAGATGAATGGAGAGTAATTGAAGGTTAGGTACAATGCTGCCCGGCGAATCCATCTCTTGTGACAGTCATTGGGGTGGGATTCGCACGAATGTATCGAGTGACTGATTCTGCTCTGCGCCCAGTGTCAACAGGGGTTGGGAAAAGGGATAACCAAGTTTTTCTTTGTCATTTGTGGCTTACGGTCCGCAAAGATAATGACTCTGATAGTGACCAATCTGATAAGGAAGGCGATGATAAAGTAAAAGATGGGGCTTGTATTTACTCGCTCAATTCTGGAGATCTTCTTTATGTTGAAGGGGGAGAGGTGAATTCTTTCCAATGTTTTTTTCTTCCTTTTATATATTTATTTCTGCAACAATGTAGGAAATAATTTGAAACATCAAAACTTAGTTTAATCCATTTTTCCCTCAAACCGTCACTACTCTTTTTTGGTGCAAAAAAGGGGTGTGCACTGTTTTGTTTGTTCACAAATGAACAACAAAAACAGCTTGAAATCTTTGATCCTGGAAGAGACTTATCCAATTCACCTTTTAACTTGGGTATGTTATGACTTGTGAAATTGGTATATAATTTTTCTTTTTGCAGTGAGCTTCATTGAACATAGTGCATTATGTGCTGGAAAGAAACAGCTCCATGTTCTTCTATATATACTTGCAGTGATTTTTTGACGTTTGTTTTGACTGAAAGATTGTGGCAACTATAGCAACTGGTGAAGGAGGGGGAACAGTTGCTGAAACCATAGTGCAATACTCCAAAGGATTTTTATGTGGTGAAGCTGGAGGTTTTATATCAGTTTACAGCAAACAAGACGGTGAAGACATCAATTTCAAAAAGGTGCAAAAAACATGTCCCTTCCAAGTTTACTGGATGGATAGGTTCTGGGAACAAGGAAAAAACCCTTTCCTCCAAAGTATTGCATAAAACCACACATTGGGCAAATCCAAGAAAATTGGGGTTGTACATCATTGCCTTAATGCTTCCAACAAGACCCCATTTTGGAAGTGTTCAATCTTTTGATGTAGAAGTCATCTTGAATATCCCTCCTAAAAATGAGGAGGGATTTTATTCCTATTCCTTAAGAGAGAGGGAAATTGCATACAGCTTGATACGTTGAATTTTGTTTTTGAGGTGCAGATTCAAAGTATTAAAGTAGACAATAGTGGTGTAAAAGTGCGTAGTATGGCGTTATCACCCAATGAAGATCTCCTTGTTTTCACTTTGGAGAATCAACAACTTATTTCATTGCCTTTTCAGAGCATTGATATGTTCAAACCCAATGATGTTCCTAAAGATCTCAACATCCAGGTGAGAATAGCATATTCTCATCCAGAAACAATCTCTTGCCCAAGCAGTGTATCTCATCCACAACTTCTTTGTGACCATTTTCTTCTCTAAAACTATTTGTCAAGTTTAACTTAGAGTCAAATCTCTACCTGAAATTCATTGCATTCCTAGTGGATGAAATATTCTGATATTCATGAATATATATTTCAAAGTACACATGAAATACTTGGACCAATTCTTCGATGCCAAATAATCAACCCTTTGAGACAATTGAGCAATTACTAATCCCATGTTTACTAGACCTATGTTATGAGTTCTGCATCTTGTGGAAACCTTACAATTCTGACGAGAAAAAACCTTTTTTTCGTTTCCCCCTTGTATAGACATTTCATCCAGATGCGATTACGGGGATGGATATGTGTGTTCGAAGGCCAATTATTGCTACATGTGGTGTTGACAAAAGTGTCCGGATTTGGAATTATGTTGATAAGTGTTGTGAACTTGCCAAATTCTTCACCGAGGAAGTTTTATCAATATCGTTACATCCTAATGGTTGGCTTACCCTATCCTATCACTTCCTTGGTTTGTAACACTTTTTATGTGTACAACTCTAAGACGTTCTTCTTCTGTGCATGTGTAAATGTTTTTCGTGTTTGGGTGTTTGATTTAACTGGACTAATTTAACCATCCAAGATTACTGTAAGCATGTGTATTATAGATTTTATGTACAGGGTTATTTGACTAGAGTAATTTCACCAATGGCTGATAATAGTGTTGAACTCCGATTTTCCAAGATAATCACAACTGTTGTAAACTTGGCAAACTTAGCAACAGCAAATGTTGCAATTGTGATGTGATCAGGATTGCATGTGTTGGTGGGCTTTGCGGACAAACTTAGGATGATGAATCTACTTATGGATGACATACGGATGGCCAAAGAATTCAATATCAAGGCTTGTGGGGAGTGCTACTTTAGCAACGGGGGTCAATATTTTGCAGCTGTTCAAAGTAATGCTGTTCACATATTTGAGACTTACACATGCAACAATTTGGGCAATTTGCGAGCCCACAGCGGTAAGGTAATACGGTTTAAACTTTTTAAAAAGGATGTCAATGTTACAGCCCCATTCTAACCCATTTTTAGAAATCTCCTCCCAAGTTTTCATGTCATGTCCATGCTTACAACTCCACATGGTTGCAATCACCTGAATCAGGCAATAGTATTCAATTGGCTTGAATTCATCATAACTCCCGATTGAATTTCTAAACAACCCAAAGTGTTTTTCATTGGAGGTTCTTTTAGTTGATGAACTCCAAAAAGATCCCAACAACTATAAATTTTATGGGGCATTCATAATTTTTTTTTCCTGGATTGTAATGTTTTCCAAATATTTTGAGATATTTGTGAAGAAATAAATGGGTAGGCAAATACATTTATTATTATCATTATCATTTAACATTGTCAATGAGTCATTGTTATTATTAGTTATCGTGGTTAAAAAGTATTAGTGTTAGATATTATTCTTAACACAAAAGCCATCAACCGTAGGTGCGGAGTATCTCATGGTCAGCTGATGATAATTTCTTATTTACTGCTGGCATTGATGGTGCCATATATGAATGGGAAGTGAAAAGCTTGAAACGGACTCGTGAGAATGTGATCAAAGGATGTATGTACTCTAGTGTTGTCAATGTAAAAGATTGCAAAACATTCTTTGCAGTTGGTTCAGATCGCAAGCTCAAGGAACTAGATGACACAATGGTAGTGAAAGTAAGTCACAACAACTACCCGACAGATGAGAATCTAATCAAGAATATGTATAAATGTTTAACAAACCGCACAAGATTGTTTTAGGTTAATAAATAAATATATGAAAAATACAAATCGGATATGTGTAGTGGTAATTGACTATCAACTATTCTTCAGAATTAAGTTTCAATTTGTTGGAATTTTTTTAAAAAATGCTTCAAGTTAGCTCCTTATGAATTTGGTTAAAATGATTGAGAATACAGAGTTACACAAGTGCTATTGTATTGACCCAAATTACCTTGCCTTTCGGGAGTCGCTTGTTCTTTGCTGGAACTGAACTTGGCTCAATTCGTGCATACCGATATCCACTATCAGGTACATGGATCTCAAGAAAATCCCATTTTTACATTAATTTATTATATATATATAAAGTAATCTTATGGAAAATATTTTCCAACATCCGATTATATATGCACCATATGTTATCACATATCTAGATGGAGTTTCAATCACCCAAAATTGTTGAGTGATGATAATAAGCAATCACAAAGAATGCAAACCATGTTAAGCCAGCTTTTTGCCGCACTCAATTTCCACACATATTCTTGCCACTATAATTTGGCATTTCAAAATGACAATTGAACTTTTAACTGGAGAGATGCAGGGGACTATTACGAAGTGCGGGCTTGTAGTGCATCCATTGCTCGTATATGTGTAAGTTGTGATGCAACATTGTTAGCATGTGCTGGTGAGGATGGAGTGCTCATGTTGTTTGATATTCGCGATAAAGAGCGCAGCCTTACTCAAGGAGCTGCCAAAAAGGAGAAAGAGGCCTTAGGTT
>Ga0209208_10004066_pt1 | contig 20863 bp, 15 predicted proteins | sample S1TSphfallax_3_FD_187694 | JGI IMG/M metagenome (GOLD analysis project Ga0209208, IMG submission 187694) | Host-associated microbial communities from peat moss isolated from Minnesota, USA - S1T2_Fd - Sphagnum fallax MG (SPAdes) (version 2) | ecosystem: Host-associated > Plants > Peat moss >...
ACCACTCTTGCTAGTGCTTTTGTGTGTTGTCTCTTGGTTAGACATTGTTCCTTTCTTTTTGTACCTTCCTTCCTTTTTTGGGTGGGTCTTGTTCTTTAATTAAGTTTGGCAAGGTTTTTGAGACTTGCCTCAATGGCCAAATTGGGACATGGCTGCCCAGTTGCATGCCTCCCAGCTGTATGACCAAATTGAGATGTGGCTGCCCAGTTGAAGATTCTGCCATTCCCAGTGTGCTCCACTGCCATTACCATCACACTTTTGAAGCCCTTCACTCCATGAAGCAGGCCATTTGCGCTTCATTCTGCTAGGTGCACCATCATTAAGCTCACTGTCCCCAGCTCACCCAGTGGCAGTTTTCCTGGCAGAGTGAGCCATAAATAGCCCATTCTCTAGTACAAGAATAACATGTTCAATGAGAGCCTGTAACGTGTGCATCTGCAGTACCTGTATCTGGCAGCTTTTGCCATCAGTTACTCATCTTCCCAGAACATCGATAGAAACCCAAGCTAAATCATTGACAGAGGAAATCACACCCACTTGAGAACTTCAAAAGGTTCGTATTAGTTTGTAATTTGGAAACCACCATGGATACAACCCAATCTGATGGAAAAGAATTAGTGAAGTGGAAAAACTAAAATCTACCACCTTGTGTGGGAGTGCAAGATTTTTGAATTTTTGAATAGATAAAAGACAAACCATTTCAATTTCTACTTCCTAATGTTAAATGTGTCCATACCCACTACCCATAACTCTCCATAAATTGTAGTTACCCATCAGCAACTCTGCACACAAAATGTCCAGTGTCAAAACAACCTCATACAAAGTGCCACATAAACTTAACTTGCCACAAAATCCATGGTTTACATAACTCTGATTATGCTCTCATCTGAAAGATACTGGCTTATCCCGGATCCATTTGGTTGCAACCCACTTCTCCCCTTTAATCACAGGACAGCTTCCATGTAATGCAGCCTGCAGACAAAGTGCATGAAAAAGTGAGGATGCCAATCATTGAAACTCAGCAGACATTTTTGTTGGTAGAAAGGAAGACACATGTTGGTCCAACCAGGCTAGTCAAAATCAATTAGTACCTAAAAATCTGACTTGCAGGAATGATACACATACCTTATCAAAAGTGCCATTCGGTAACATGGAGTAGAACAGCAAGGCATCCCCTTGTCGAGGCTTGACCTTCAATCCAATGCAATCTTTGTAGTCATAGCCAATGTTCATGTTCTCGTAGTTCTGTTTATTGAGACACACAACAAAAGCAAAAGCATAAGGGGCAGGAATGAGAAGAGAGGATGCTCCCTTTTGGGTTAGATTTGGATGATTTTATTCCACAAAGACTACCTTGTGACATTTTGTGAAACTGAATGAAGGGAAAACAAACATTGCGAAGTCTTAAGTTTGAACTGGCTTACTTCGAAAGGAAACATTGTTTCACCCCCTTCTTCAACGTCTGAGAGATACAGCAGAAATGATGCCATCTGAGCAAGAACAACAGGACTATAAATAGCTTACTTGTAACATCACATGGATATCCCAACACAATAATGTAAAAAATTGTGATAATCAGGAAAGAACTACAGTGAGGAATGCAAACTAAAATGGTCAACAACTACCCCAATTATGATTGCCATGCAAAGAGATTAGTCATATGACTGCTTGTATAGCAGACCACAATCCAGAGTTTGCAGGGGGGCAAGCATCTTGACAGGGAAGAGTGTACTTATAAGACTGCTGGCTATTAGAAAAGATCTATGGATATTGTATCCAGATGGCCATAGAGCTCCATGCTGAGATTAGATGGAACACAGAGAGAGGTGGGGACACATTGCCAAACAACTCTTAACAAATTTTAGGGACCATCAGATATTAGTCTCCATTCTTCATGCAATGTTGACCTTTGATGAACAATCTTTGATTGGCCTGATAATGAAAGGATGGTATGCACTATTTGTTCAGAAAAAGGGAGTAAAATAGGAATACCCGCTGACTATTCTGAGGTCCATATTCAGCTGGGTCAAAAACATCATAATGTGAGTTGTATTTTTGGCCAAATTCATAACGCAGGATATTGAATGCCTACCACAACCACATTGAAATCATTAGTTCAAAACACTGAAGCCCAAAGAACCAATAAGTTCAATTAGGATGCAGACCAAAAATCGAACTCCAAGAATATGCCTCCTGCCATGAAGGCCAGACACAACTATAGCCATATATTGCAGAAAAACAAAGTTAATTGCATGGGAACAACATCTACCAGATATGAGGTTGAGTACTGGGCAAAGATCAACTACCCATTCCAAGGAGGGGAGCTGATAAAGATGCTTCTACAAATGTACAACACTAAGGCATACAACCAAGTCACCCCCTTGGATCTTACCATGACTAACAGTAGGACTGCTGAGTGCCATTGATCTGTAAGGCAACAGCTTGGTTAATTTAGAACCCTTGTTCTTCCAGTTGGGATCCTGTTACAACTACCATTGCATTATCAGACCAGGCACTTCTGCATGAGATGCTGTGACTGGATATTGAGCTTTTTATTAATGAAACCTGGCCCTCATCAACAAGGGCTTCTGTCACTAGACCAGGCAACTTCATGGTTAACATGGAGGATGGGAAGGCAGAGGCACACCTCACCATGAGCTCGAGGTATCATAGTTGCCCTTGCCATTTTCTCCTCCACCCAATCCAATGCACCTGTCTTCTCCTCTTTAGCTCTCACAAATGTCCCAGAGCTGCCTTGAATTTGGAATAACCACTGTCCAATTCTGTCAGGTTCATTCTACTTATCCCAAAAAGAGCTCAAGATAAAGATGCCCTTTAGGAGTCCATGCATTCAAGAGGTTTTCACGGTCCAAGGGCATATCTGAACTGACTGGTACACTAGGCTCTCACAGATGGAGATCTTTGATATCATTTGATAGAAAACAGTGAGTTGAAAGATGGAAGATGGCAGATTTGTCTACAAGATTGCAGAGAAGAATCCAGTTCAAAGGTACGTGCTATGTCAGTTCCAGCTAAACCAGAACAAACATGACAAAAATTAGTGGTCATAACCTTGTGAGAGTTCATTAATAGCAATGACTAGCTGCTATTACTACCCCCTGATTACATAAACCATGGGATTTGATGCATGTGTACCAATCTGCTCAAAATATCAGGCAGACAATCATGGAAAAATCTGCATCCTGACTTCTGTGGTAATTCTGCAAGAAACAGGAAGACTAAACCATGATGTTGGCTAGCAATGAAGAGACATAACTAATGAAAACATCATCAGTATACCCATCAAAGCTGCAACAAGCTTGTGATGGCAAGATACAATTCAATTTCACTCACCCCTGCACAAGTAAGCATCTCAGCATAAGAGGCCTACATAGAGGGTGCTGGTCAGGGACTTCCTGCACGTTGAACATATTCTTTAAGCACACCACTGGTGGAAGACAATGCGGCTGACACCCACCTAGTTCGAATGTCTTTAGTTGAGTCAACTGTCTCGCCTTTCCTCAATGCAAGAGCAGAAGGCTGAAGACGACTCCTGGAAAATGCAATTATTGCTTCACATGTCTCCTTGCTTGCAAAGTTTGGAAATAGCACTGCACGAGGCTTCCAACTCAGCACCTGTTATACATCTAAAGCAAGGTGTAAGTGTTACTGGTGCATATGACACAAGCTCAACCCATTAGGCTTTACAAAGAGCTTCTTGGTGAAGTGTGAAATGTTATAATTGTTAGTGCTATCAAGTGGCTATACTCTTCTTGATACCTTTTGCAGTCTCCTGTCATATTTGAACTTGGCATCACCAAAAGACCCCTCTACAAAACAATAATGAGGTTGAAAAGATGTGAAAGGGCCAGGAAAAGTTCCCATGTGAAGCTCACCATATGCAAGTGCAGGTGATTCAACATATATTATACCAAAACAGATGATGTACCTGAAAAGATAAGGATGAAATTTCAGAGTTGCCAGATTCTCCATGCTCAAAAGAAACTGCTTTCTCCCCACCATTGGCACCAAGTAGTTGTTGCTGGTGCAGTCCTTCATTAATGCTTGATTCTTTATCATCCTATTTTAACAAAAAATGTGTTACACTTGTACAGCAACTGGCAATAGCATACAAATTATATGTTGAAATAGCCTAAACAAAGCTAAGGATTATCTGCATTGAACTGCCTTGACAGTGGCCTGCAAAGCAATATGATTTGTGGTCCATACAAGAGCCCAAATGAAAACAGACCAGATTCAACCATTGTGCACATGATAAATAGGAGTTCTGCTCTTCATTCTTCCAGAACAAATGCCCTGATCAAGACTGTCATGTTTATCAATTGCAATTGTTGGAATAAGAAGCACCTTAAGTCTGGTGATTTCAGTGGTTATGTATGGTAAAACAATTATGGTAATGCTGACATTTTAACCTGCATTTGGAGGTTCTGTACTATGAGAAATAAATTGCATGGCAAGAATGCTTGTTACGGTTCACTGGTAGAGATAAGTGAAGGCTTGCACTAACCTGTGAAATAAAGGAAGAGCCCCAGAAGCCTGCCAAGAAGAAGACCATGCAACACACCAGGACTACAGGAAGTGACAGTTTGTACCTTAGCCCTACAGTGCTCTTTCCCTTCCTTGACTTCATTGCCTCTACAAACGTCCACAATGAATTCTATCAGGAGAAAAACACACAAATCCACTTTCTAACCTCTGTGGAAACTCTTGACTTTCGATTGAAACCTCTTAGTTGTGAAAAGTCGCACTTGCTTCTTGCACCAGGAAAAATAGCAATGGAAACAATCACAACAGCGTTTGAGTAGCCTTACCTTTTATTTCGAGCCCTCTTAAAAAAGCGGGCGTTCCCTGCTAGAATCACTGCTAAACGATGCACCGCTAGCTCAAAGGCCTCCGATCGCCAAGCCTCCTTTGTCTCTCCGTCCCTGATAGTCTTCCGCTCACATTATCTAAGTAACTGCAACAGATCCTTGACTTTCTCTGAAGACTAAAAACCTAGTTCACAAGCACCAGTCTAGTTCGATTTTCGACGGCAAACGTGGGCCTGCTATACAAGGGAAGAAAACCCTAACTAGTTGCAGCTACCACGAACTCAATTTGCAACGACCGCAGAGAACCGATACGTCAAAGAAACAGGAGAACTAAAACAGCTTGCAAACCATAGAATCTCCACATACTACTACTGCCTGACCGTGAAAGCAATGAGCACAGACAGCAATATGCAGCACGCAACGGAACAAAAAAGGAATCAAAAGATAGAAGAAGAAGCAAGGAAGAGTATGGCACAAATTCTCTTTTCCAAAGCAAAGAGATGCTTCATCAATCGGGCATGAAATGGAAGCCTGTCGAGAGTCGAGACCAACGCAAGTTTCTTCACCCCCTCCGGAAACATCGATCAGAGCGTTCCCGAAGTTTCGGCGAGGGACTTGGTGACGACTGACGACCCGAGAAATTTCTCCGTTCACACTGCACAATTTTGTCGTTGGTTTTTGCGGTTTTGACTTCTCGGCCAATACCCGGGCCCTGTCCCTCTATTGGGTACCTAAGGTTTTTTTTAATTACAATCTGAAAAAAACTTTCATATATCTTCGGATAAGTGCCTGAATAAATTATAATAAAAAAAGTGCATTCACACTTGGTGTTAGGGACTCTAGTGTTCTGTCCCCTAACACCATGCTATTCATTTAGGACTTACACCTGCTTACCATAAACATTTTATGTTAAGCATTAATTCACTTACCATTAAGCTATGGCCCATTTAACATTGGGTGCCACCTAGGATGCCACCTAGATTTTCATTTAACACTCACTTAACTTCTTCAAGTGTGAATGCACCATCCGCCCATTTGGAACATTATACTGCCTATTGGAGGGTGTTTTTTTTTTTTGGCGAATTCTGGCCACATGGCAAACAAAAAAGATCAACTGCAACTCATACAAAGTACTTTTTGAAAAAAATGTGCCAAAGATGCCAGAGTTTAGACCAGTTTTTTTCTGACATCGCCATATTTAGACAACAGGTTCCAGTAAGTTGCCTAAATATAGGCATGATTTTTGAATTTTTCTACATTCCTTTGAGACCCTGTACCCAAATTTGGGTAAATTCCTCTTGTGGATGCCTAATACACAAAGTTGAAAACAAAAAATCCCTGGCCTGCATAATTATTATAATAAGCTTTTGGAGCACATTAAAGTTATCCCTAAAGTGACCCTCTCTTCATCATGTCTTTTTGGGTCTCCTTTCACGCCATATCCCCACTCGCTTCCCCTCTTTCAGTGGTATACGCAAAGTAAAGACATTCTAATAAATCTCAGTATGAAATTGCTGATTCTCAGCATTTAATGCACAAGGCTCGAGACTAACTATAGTAGTTGTACAAGTAGGAGCAGTGAAAATAAATGTAGCAGTGGAGGCGTTCAAGGAAAAAGGAAAGACAGGACGAAACTCAGTTTACTACCAAAATTGATGGGTTTTTTTTTGAGTTTCATCCCCTCTTGAATGCTAATGTACTTTTTTTGCAGCTTTATTTTTAATCTCACCGTGTATGACCAAACTCAGGGTTCCGGTGCTGTGTTTTTCCTACTTCACCAGGGATAACTCTATTGTATAAGTTTTGTGTCAATATATCATATTGGTCCATGGCAGAATTAGCTTCTCAAAAGTTGTTAACAACCTAAATCACTTTAATGCTGTACACTTTGTTGAGTATCCATCACAAATTACTTGACAAGGAACAACTGATTCCCAACATTTCCAGGAGACAAATTACCAAGTTTTGTTGCATGTTTCATTATTATGATCAAGTTACGCAAAGGTTGAAATTGACTACCACCTTATCTTAGGCCCCTCATTTCCAGAATGCAGAATGCCCTCCTCCCTCTTTACCAATTGTAAATCACAAGATGCATGTTAAGCTTAAATCACCAGTCAGATGAGCAATAGGCAGCTCATCCCAGAAGAAGCCTCTAATATAAACTTCTTGTTTTTGAAGAAGCATCATATTTGTGTATACATTGCCCTCAAAATACACCAAGAAACTGCTCCAGGTGTTTGTATGTCACTATTCTCATGTGCATGCTTGTTAATTAAAAGACCTTTAGTCAAAATGTTTGCAACCATGTCATGATCAGTGTTCTTTTTTGTGGTGAATTTTTACATGTTTGCTATAAAAAAATTCAGAACATTAAAAAAAAAACATGGGAAGTTGATGGTTTTGAGGTTTTTTTTGCCATTTTTTTGAAAAATTAAAGTAAAATTTCACATCTAGACTTAGATTACCTAGGTCACCAATTGTAACAAGACTCCTGAAAATATTTTACAATCCATACAAAATTGTTGCCATTTAATGTTGAATCTTTTTGGGGATCCTCAACCAATGTGCCTATTTCAAAAATCTGAAAATAGCCCCTAGTCATGATCATATAGTTTTAATTTTTAATTTTTCTTCATTTTCCTTTTGAAATAAATAAAAGTGTCCTTAGAGAATTTCATTTATCATATTCCAAACTTCCATCCATTTTGAATGAAAATTCATCTATTTTGATATTTTCATCCCTTTGGATATTTATGATATTTATTATGAACACTTTGGGTGGTAAACCTGCAGCTTGGTTTGCAACTTGGCTTGAATGAAAAGATAACGTCATGGGCAATCAATCATCACCCAATATTCAACTATAGACACAAACTTTTTGTGTTGTAAAAAAAACTTGTTTGTAATGTCATTAATATTTTTTAATGCATGTTCATTATTAAATTTTCCTACACATGGTAAATGTTATTTGATTGAGAATTTAACTAGAACCTATGTATTAACCCATGGTGCATATCACTAGATTACCGCTAGAAATAATGAAATGTATCTTATTGTATTTCATAATTTTATGTATTTTATTTTAAAAATTATTTCATATAACATAAGATAAAATAAAGATAACAATACAATTATATTAAAATGGGATTTGAAAAAAAAGTGGCTTATTGTCAAAGAAATGTTTGCAAAACAAGTCATTAAAGTATTGTTCACTGATGTCAAATAAAACATGACTAATACCACCAACATGAAATTCACAACATTTAAATCTCATTACATAATCTTGTACCATAAATGTAAAATATTCATTATTTAGGACTTTTTAAATTTTATGACAAAGAATATGGTCAAAAAAAATTGTTTTGGTGAACATATATTTAATTTCAGAAACATGTGTTTATCAAAGACTACTCAAATTTTCATCAATTACGTTGATTTGGAGCACAATGGCAATCATTGTTGAAGTTGAAATTAAACATGTTACATGTATTAAAGTCTTCCTTTGTGTGTGGTTTGTAGTTTATATTTTCTTGAATCTTTTTTGTTTGGTGTTCTTTGTTTTTATGAGTTTTTTCCAACGTTAATGATCTACATCATTTATGTTATTTATCACATGTAAACAAAGAATATCTTTTTCAAGGTTGTGTTAGTATTTCCATTCAAGTAGGAATCCACAAATTACAATTCCATTGTTTATTGTTTTACATTCAATGATGTTTCCCCTTCATTTCCATCCTCTAGTGGGTCCAAAAATCTCCTTTCATAGGCACTTGACCTACTTTTCCCAAATCACTTAATAATGTAAATCTTTCTAGTTTTGTTAATTATGATAGACATGTCCTTGTATGACGAGTTCAACATGTTGGTCCTTCCTTTGTAGATGTAGATTATGTGTAAGAGGTTCATGACCCAAGGCATTACTTAAGTTGAAAATGTTGTTTGATTGTTTGATTCATAATTTGACCCACCTTGCAATAAGCAAAAGAGTGACGAGAAAACATGCAAACAATATTATGATAGCATTCAAAAATTCCAAACTAAGTAGGCAACTCGCATGTCATTGGTAGAAGGTTTGGTGTCAAAAGGAGGGTTTATTCATATGGTGAAGTGCAAATGTTTTTCTTGAATCAAAACAAAGTGAAAATAATTGGTTGCAAGTGGAACATGTTAACCAAACATTAGGGCCATCAAATTATAATGTCAAATATGCCAAATTTGGGATGAAGAAAGGTGGGAAATACATTGCAAAAGATTGTGTGCATTTGAAAAACATAAAATTGTATGTTTAAAGGGGTTTTATTTAAGTTTATTTTGGCCCAAGTAAACAAACATACAAGTGAGGGGGATTAGAAAATTATTCAAATGAAATCTTTACATTTCATGTTTTGTCATATGATCAACCAATGTTGAAATATGAGTTTTATATAAAGTCTTTTAAGATTAAGGATCTCAAACAATCTAAACATGCATTGGTTTGATACAACCAATTAGACCCTTATTAAATTCATGTATATCCAAATTCAAAAATCCATTATTAAAACCATTCAAGGTGCCTCTTTCATAGGTTGTTCATGTGATTAGGTTACAAACATTAATAATGGTTCATGGATCTATGTTCATGTTTATGTGGTGCATTCTTAAAATCAAAGTTCTTATTTGTTTTGTGTTAAATGGATTGTGGATGGATTAGGTTCGAATAAAGTCATCATGGCTACATTGATGAAAGGTGGGGACTAATAAGAAAAAATTATCAAAAAATTTGTTATGCTTTGGTGCAAATGAAGCTTCTTTATTTTAGGGTGGGAAAACATGAGTTAATAGGCAAATCAAAAAAAATTCGACACTATTTTTAAAGGTTGTTCATTGTATTGTGCATAGGATTAACCTTGTAGTTCAATCCTTGGGTGACTTCATTTTCATTGTTCAGATTGAAGCTTTCATGATGCACTTATATAATTATTTCAATCATTCATGTAAGTAGCATTTGGAATTCCAAAAATTTATTGCAATCATGTAAACCAAGGGGAATCAAATTCTAAAAATGTCAAGATATGTTAAATGTCCATGTTGGAGCCTTTCAAAAGGATCATGGTATAATACAAGCCATTGTTTGAATCATGCAAGTTGATTACAATTTTGTTCAATTAGCAAAGGTGAATGTTATTAATAATAAAACTTGTGTATTTCATGTCATTTTAAATTTCAAACTAATCTATAAGGTCATATTATCATTATTTGTGGGAAGTATTTTCAATTTGCAAGTGCATTGAAAATTTCATTAACTCTTTGCTTTTCATCATGGCATTGGATTTTTTTGGTTGCAAATTTATTATAATTTGTGAAAGGTTTGATAGACCATTCGATGACATTCATGGATTTGGAAATTTTTCATTTACAAAATTATTGAAACATTTGGGAGGTTTGTTAAAGCCTTTGATGACCTTCATGGATATTTATTTTCATTTATAAATTGTTATAATAGTTGGGAGGTCTAATAGACCATTTAATGACCTTCATGGATTTGGATTATTTTCATTTGTAAAATTGTTGTAATATTAAAAGGTTTGATAGACCATTTGATGACCTTCATGGATTAGGATTTTTTTCATTTGTAAAATTGTTGTAACTTTTGAAAGGTAAATTAATAGACCTTCATGACTTTTTAATTTTTTCATTTGCAAATCTAATGTAATTTTTTCACATGTTAGACCGTTTGATAGACCCTTTGGTGATTTTCATGTCTCTTTATATTTTTAGTTACAAATGTTATACAAGGTTTCACTAGTGAATTTAATTATGTCTATTATGGTTATGATTTCATTATAAATAGATTTGGAGTTTTTCATGGACATCCACTTATTATTTGGGCTTCATATTGTGTTTCCACTGATGAAGGCAATGCAATCCCTTTTAATGTTTGTTTCAAGGAAAGATGTTTTCATATGTGATTTCATAGTTGTAATTGATGTTTGTCAAACCCAATTGTATACCTTTCATTGTGACAACAATTTGTCTTCCCAATGTGAGAAATTTTGTGCCTTTAATGGGTTGTTGCAATGTTACCATCAACAAATCCACATGAAATAGGTCATTGATTACAATTAAGGTAATAAACTTTGGATAACCTTGCTTTTACTTGAATTGCAAAAAGATCTAGGTTCATTGGGGTGCCATTTGCTCAAAAACAATTGGTATGTTGCATATGACATGAACTATATTTGCACATGTAGTGCAACTTGTAAAGGTGGAGTGCAAGTGTGAATATTTAATCTTTTTGTTTGTCAAAATTCTATTGGAAATTAAAATCATAGTAATTTTATGTTCATATTTTAATCTTTTATAATTTATGATGTGGGTTGAGGTGGGAAATGATAGAAGTTGCTATTAGTCACATTTTGAAGTTGGATGTTTGATTTTTTGAACAATTGGTATTAGATGCCATAGGAATTGTTAGTCTTTAATATTGGCTTTAGGTAGATATTAACAATACTTTTCTTCAACATTTGGAGGTTTTGAAATGGTTCTATTGCACCTCACATCCATGTGGACTTGTGGTAGATGACAAATCAACTTTGATGATGCTTGCCCTTCTTTTAAATTGGAAGTTGGATGCATAATAGGGACTTTTCAAGTTCATTATAAAATCTAATGCCACTCAAGTAATGACAAAAGTGGTGGCCCTAACAATCCACAAAACAAACTCCTTGTTTGTTAATTTCATCAGCCATTTCTAATGTGTTATCAATGCCTTTGAACCCTTGTTTCATGTTTTTTTTAAATATTTAAGGTTGGCAAAAATTATTATCATTCACATTTTTGGATCTGTTGAAGATGAATGATGTTTCAATTTCATTTCATTTTTGAATACTTTTTTTTAATAATCATTTGAACCCCATTTGTAATTATTAGTTATTATGTACGCATAATGGTTATTCACACTTGACAACTTTCTATATGGAACTACTTTTGAAATGTGGATAAACATTTAAAGGAGTGGTGGTTAGGGTCAATATAATTGATTTACGTAACATTTGTTATGTCCTTAATTTCCATGATGACTGCATGAAGTTTTAGATGTTACCAAATTTTTGAACAAAATGGGTGTTAGTTAATATTTCGTGAAGTCATGTTTTATAACAAAATTAGTATCCATAATAAAAAAAACAAGGTTGGAAATTTAGTAGCTTGAACCTATAGGTGGAACAAAATGAGCATGTCCCATAATGAATTATGTACTCCTTTACAAAATCATCCAAGGGCAATTTGAATACAATGGATGTAGTTAAGAATTTATTATCACCAAGCTTTTGGTTTTATCGCAAGTGTATTTATGATTAATATTCTTTGCCACCTACATCATGACCCAAAAAAGAAAAGGTTAGATATAAGGTAAACCGGCCATAACAATGGAATAGGGTTTTGATAGAATTGAGAAAGTTATGGCCCCCCAAAATAAAGAGGGGTCAAGAATTCAATAAATTAAATCACCGAACATTACAAAAGTCAATTCCCAAAAACCCAAAAAATTCCTTGTATGTTGCTTTGTTGCTATTAAAGTTCCAAGATGATTTGAAGAACTTTAGGTGGTGCTCCTACAACATTTTAAATAATTTAAAATGACTAAGAAAGTTATAAGGTTTGAAAGTAGGAGGGGTCAAATGAAAAAAAAAGTGTTTTTCAATTTGAGAAACATAATTTCTTTATTGCTCTTTTTTGGGTGGTCCTTGGGCTTTGCATTTCAAATATGAATTGTAAAGCTTGAGAAGGCACTTGTATAACATTTTAAATCACTCATAATTGAGAAAGATCTACTAAAGTGTTCGGTCATAGGCATGCGATTGGTGATAAGCTGGTTTATCCTATATTGTTTGCTTGACTACTTGGAAAAAATATATTAGTTGTGGTTTTGTGTTTGAGAAAAGTTTTAAACTTTGTATGGTACAGTTTCAAATTATGATTCAGAAAAATCTCAAGATTTTCACGTATTCCTGAAAATGGTGGGCAATCAACTTTTAACACCTAACAACCTAGCCCTTTCAAAGCTGTAGTTGTAGTCTGGTCCAATCTACTGATCCACAAATGGGATTTACAAAATCAACCCATGGATTCAAAGATTACACGGTCAAAAGTCTTTCGTAAAAATTTCAACCAAAATCAAGGGATGATAAGATAACAAAGCTAGATTTAGCTACATGAGATTGGGCAGGTACCAATCAAGGTTGGAATTGAAGCCTCCTCTACAAAAAAGAAATGATTACTAACTTGAAACTAATTTATGTCATAATATGACACTCACAATGACTCAATTCACGCGGGCTTAGAACTTCTGAAATGTGAATGTGAGAAACTTTGAAACAAGCAGCAATTTCAAACGAAGCAATATTGATATCAGTGCTTGATTCCTAGTCAGTTCATAAATGAATCTCCAATGTTGATTATATGGTACTCATTTGCAATCCCCATTGGTGCATTCTTGAGTGTGAGCGATTGGGTTCACCAATTGAAAGCTCACTGCATTCACTTAATGTTTAATCAAATCCTCAGCCACATCCATGTAACAATGCTTCAGCATCAAACCATCAGAAAGCTCTTAAAAAAACCTTAACACAACCAAACATTTTCTGGAAAATATTTAAATTTCCATAACCCACACCTGTTTAAAATTCCATAGAAATCATCTTTAGCTTAAATATGGAGGGTTTAAAGGTTAAACATTTGGCACAATTTAAGGGGTTCCCTTGTTAAACTATGTGGGTGGTGGGAACATGCATTTCCTTTAGAGCCCTATCCTTGGAATCGGCAAATGACAATGAACCTTAAGCCTTGAAAAGCAAACAAGGAAAAATAATAGCTAAACCAAATGGAAAGTAGTCAGTGCTACTGTGCTAGTCACAGAATGCATTATGCATGGTCCAAATTTAGCAGTTCCCCAGTTAAATAGGTATATCATCTAATGGTGCATTCACACTTGATGTTAAGGCAGTGTCAAATGAAAATCTAGGTGGCATCCTAGGTGGCACCTAATGTTAAATGGGCGATGGCTTAATGTTAAATGAATGTTAGCTTAATATAAAATCTTCATGATAAATAAGTTAAGTCCTAAATGACTAGCATGGTGTTAAGGGACTCAAAAACTTGAGTCCCTAACACCAAGTGTTAAGAGGCCTCAGTCAAGATTCAAGAAGGTGAAGGTACCAATTTAGGTGCTGATACCCGCCTAGTACTAGTACACAGACTTCTCATAACATTTACCCGTTGTCCTTTGACACTGCACACAATCCCTGAAAGAGTACTTCAAAATCTTCCAGTTTCCCGCTTACTCAGGGCTAGGGTGAAGTTTGAACCAGTGTTTCTTTTAGGAATTTTGGGATAATTTTTTAGGAATTATCCAAAGGAAGAAGATGTAGAAAAAGTGGCTATCGTCGCTAGAAAGATTCAGCCAAATCTGGCTATTAACCAGAAATAAAATAAAAATATTTAATCACCTTTCTATAATTTTGGCTACACAATGAAAACCACCAAGTATACAAATCTGTCAATTTTTACTCTTTTTTTTTTCCTCAGTTCTTGCAACTGAAAACCTCCAAAACCGCATCTTTTTTGAATTTTGAATTTCACTTTTTGACAAAAAAATTCGCCAGTGAAAAAACACAAAAACAATGGATTGAACTTTAAACCATCACCTACGTCCTACACTGGTACCTTCGACTTCATGAGTGAAATGTTAATTTGGACACAGAGAGACCTTGATACTTGAGTTGTAGGGGGAGGTTCCTGTACAAGTGAGGACCATCTAAGGGTGTTCCCCAACCTCAGGAGAACCCATGAGTAAGAACCAGTGTTGTCCAGTTATCAGCTTTTGGACAGAGAATGAATACTAAATAAAGCATTTTAAAAAAAAAATCATGATGGAGGAGAGGATATGTCTCCAAAAAAAAACATCAATTTATTGCATCACCTGGTTACACATTCATTTTACAACAAAATGGTTTGTTGGTAATGAATAGATCGATTTTCAAATTTTAAACATGATGGATATGCACAAAGGTTATGCATATCAAATTTACAATTCTAATTTCTTAATTAAAAAAAAACTTACAAGAGTAAAAACTTAACAACCTAACCTTTCAAAACAAGACCAAAATGAACAAAACTCAAAACCCATATCTGAGTAGTATCAGATTCATATTTGGATATAAAGATATGACCGGACAACACTGCCCTAAATCCTAACAAACACTCTGTATCTCCAGTGCCTTAAACCCTAACCAAATCCAAATAGGTTATATATAACCTTTTTTTTTACTGGATATGCATAATGCAACTATCCATATCCGAAAAACAAAATACCACTAAGATCCAAATATGAATATTGATATTATATAATAACAACAATTCGAGTATTGATAGAGATTAGTTAGCACTTGTGATGTTAACTGTCGTGTGCATATAATAGCGGATAATAAAATTAGATAAGATATTAACTATGAATATATGCATATGTGAGTAATATCCAGATTCATATCCAAATACTAAAATATAACCGGACAACGCTGGTAAGAACCTCCTTGTACATAAAATGCTTCCCTTTTCCTTTCCTCCATGGGAACGTGGGAACATTTTAAATTTCTCTTTCTCTTTTCACCATCGGAAACTGGGAACATATTAAAATAGGAGAGTGTGCCCCCTAAGACTTTAGTGTTGTTCTTCTCCTGCAAAAGATCCATCAAAATACACACAGAAATTAAAAGAGAGTCCTCTGTGTACCTAATGTTTAGAACCAACCCTAAATCTTGGCGCTACCTACCAACTAACAATCAACCTCTATCTATTTATCTTATATATATATTTTGGCTAAACCTTTACCTATTGACAAAGTCTCCATATTTTTATAGTTAAACATTTATTTTTTGAAAAAACATTTATCTTTTCTTGGTTAAACTTCTTTTTTTTTGGCAAAACTTTTATCTCTCAACAAAAGCTTTTCTATTTTTAACTAAACTTTTATTTCTTGGCAAAACATTTTTGCTTGCTAATTAAATGTTTTTTTTTTAACAAAACAATTTTACTTCCACTTAAACCTTTACTCGACTAAACTTGTTTATTTATCAGTTAAACCTCTCTACTTCTTGGTTACACCTTTAATATTCAGCAAAATTTCTTTATTTCCTAGATAAAATTTTATTTATTGGTAAAACCTACCTACCCACCCATGATTGTACCTTCTTAACACTTGTACATTGTTAACTTTGATCCATGAAATTATAACATAAAAATACAAATATTACCCACTGATAATTATTTTAGTCCTATTCAAATATTTGAATGATAATAAATCCTAGCCCCAAATGTGGCCAATCAACTCTATGGCATTAGTTTTATAACTTTGCTTCCATTTTGGTGACCAAATTTAATTAAGAATGGTCAATAGACCTAGCAATTTTATGTATGTATTTTACATTTAGGGATTTTATTCATAACAAATAATAATGATTTTTTCATCTTTTATACTAATTAAAACCAACTTTAGATTGGATTTAGGGCAAAAAAATTATTTAGACATATGTGGAGCAAAACACATTCATTTTATCTTTTTTGATAGGGAGTAGAGAAAGTCTCAACCTCCTTTTCAACTCATTTTGTTCATTTAATTAGTTTCAAAATTAAGGTTTTCAAATTAGTTTCATTTAGGGTTTTGAATGTAAGGCTTGTATGATGTAATAATTGCATAATTGATCTTAAACCACCATGTTTAAAATGGTTTGGGGTTCATCAAACCAACACCTATTTTTGAGACCTTATTAAAAGCTAGAATATATATTTTAAAAATTTGGACACAAACCATAATTATCAGATTATTTGATACCAAAAAATTGTTTATCAATTTCATTACCAAAATTGAGTTATTGAGCAATTACTACCAAAAACATTTGTACCAAAAAAATTTAAAAGTTGACCCAAATTTTTTTATTAGGTTTCTAAAGATAGATCAGGTTTTCCCCCTAATTTTTGAGTGATTTTGAAAGTTTTGCCTTTTTTTATAATGGGAACACTGTTTTGATCTTTATCCCTATTTTTGATCTACTTAGGACTAAATTTGAGAGTTTAGGGGATCTTGTTCATTATATTTTTTAAGTTGGATAATTCAAGTCATTGTATTCTTGAAGTTTTTTTTTTTCATTATAATTTTTAAGAAACATTTGAAATAGTATTTGCTTTGAAAATTGGAATATTATTTGTGTGTTCAAGTGTTGATATTCCCTTTTCTAACTTTGTTGAAGTTCTTGAAAGGACATTTGTAATCATTTTGCATTAAAAATTTCAAAAGTTTCTTCTAATGATTATTTGACAATATCAAATTACAATAGTGTATTTCATTCAATGTTCTTATTATTTATTCCCAAACTTGGGATATTATTGAGTGGCCTTAATAAATCACATGCAAGTATTGTGTCAAAGTAATGGTTTTATACCCTATGCAATACCTACAAATGGGTGTTGATGAAAATGACTTAGTTTTAGTTCATAGCAATTAATTCATCATGGGGATTTTTAATGACATTATGTAAGTGTTGTTTAAGAATCTTATACTTTAAGAATGCAAATATGAAATTATTATGTAACAATAAAAGATGGTTTTGAACCCATGACAAAACTGTTCATTAAAAAAGAAAGTACTTTACATATGTATAAAGGATCATGTCCTTAAATGTAAACCTTAACCTCTATGTACATGGTAGGTGGGTGAAAATTGTTAAGTCTATAGGACCATGTCAAAAATGTCCACTACGTATAATCCTACTCATATTTTAATCTCTATATGAAGGAAAACCTTTTTAAAAACTATGATCCACATTGCCCATCCCATGTATTTAGCAATAGGTCATTGTTGGTTTTGCCACATTATTTGCATGCTTTTGGGTATAAATATGGTGATGTTCAAGCTAGAGATGAAATGTGATCATCATGAACTTGTCCTTATTGGTCCTATGAAGTTTGCATTAGAGTAATAACCCACATTTAACATGGGTTTTACAAAAATAAACCCTAATCCAAATGAGGAAAAGAAAACCAAATCTGTGGGTCTGAGGGCATGTACATCCATGAATCATTTTAGATTCATGAAAATCAATGACCACATTAATTTCTTTTAACCAAGTTGTTCTATGAGATTTTCACTCCCAATTTCCACTAACCCATGCCATTTCAACCTTTTCACATACATGCATTGAGTGGTGTAATTGAAGGTTTGCAAGTCCTTATCCTTCTCAATGCATGTGTGGGCATTGTGTGGAATGTTCCCAACACCCCAAAATTGAATGCCTAATACCTGAAAAAATCAATTGAAAGTTAATTGAACCAAAGGGGGTTTTTGCATTTTATGAATTTCCTTTTGCAAGCAACTAGAGATGATAGCATTCCACATGGCCTTTTGTGCAAGTTTGAACAACTACCTTTTGGTCACTTCAGCATTGAATCACATGTGCATAATCTAAAATACATGCATTCATCCAAGCATGGTCTTAATGACGAAGCCATTCCTCATAAGTTAAAGGATGATTAATTTTGGTTTTTCCTACCACCTTCCTGAGGTGTTGAGCGAATGACCATTTAGTACCATATGCAATGGAACATGTATCAACTTGGCATGGACACTTTGACCCCACCCTAACCCAATTTGAATCCTTTTAGGTTATTTGGGTGCTTTAGGGGCTTCATTTGCTCTTTAATTGTTCCCATGAAACAACAATTGAAATTGAAACAAAAAAATGATTAGTTTACATTTGATATTACCATCAATGTGGGTATTACATTAATGACTTATTTTCTCATGAGTTGTGTGGTTACAAATCCTACACATTAACACAAAAACAAATGATAGGAATTTAAAAAAAAGTAGAACATAAAAAAAAGTAAAAGAGAAAAAAGGAAAAATCAGAAAAATAAAAATAAGAACATGAAATAAAAAGAGAGAGAAAAAGGAATAAAACAAGAAGAACAAATCAAGAGAAAAAAAATAAAATAGGAAATAGAAAAAGAGGAACAGAATAAAAATAAATAACGAACAGGAAAATGAAACAGAAGGAAAAAGATAATAAAAAAATAATGACCAAAAAAGGGTAAAAAGAAAATACTTTGAAAAATAAAAGTAAAACTCAATCTTCTTCTTCCTTGGTTTCTCCACTTTTCTTTTCATCCATCCTTCCCCCTTCTTTTCCTCTTCCCTTGCACTTTCTTTTCCTTTTCTCTTCCCCACATAACATAAAAACAAAAGAAGGTTTGATGCTTCCTTGCCAATGTGATGACCTCCCAAGCTTATTGTTGTTATGCAACCCCAAGCACCTTACACTGCTCATGATGATACTATTGTCGCACTGTGCTACTCTTGTTGTTGTATTGCACTACTCCTAATGATGTTGTTGTGTAACCTTGCATTGCTCTTAATAATGTTGTTGTTACATAGCCCGGTGCACTCGGTGTTGCTCTTGTAAACAAATCATTAATCAGAAAAAGAAAAAAAAAAGGAGAGAAAGAAAAAAATGACAAGGGGAAAAAAGAAGGATGTGTTGCTACTAGATTAATAGGTTAATAGTTAAGTTTAGGAGGTAAAAGTCAATAATGGTGAGAAAAGGGAAGAAAAAATTATTGAATTAAAAGAAGTTTCTTTAGTAAATCAACCTAAAACCCAATCAATACTCACTTGAATTTCATTCAACCAAAACTCAAAACAAGTTTTTTTGCAACTACACTCGTTCACTCTCGTCATTTTTATCAGTGTTGTTGCTTCTTCACCCAAGGTGAACCACTGGCCTTAGCTTCAAATGAGTACAGGTGATGTACATACACTGGAATGGCAAGAGTGAACCAACAGCCACCAGGGCACCATACATTGGGAGTCTGCGAATGGTCTCAGTTCTGAATGAACCCCAATTGGGTGGGGGCGTGGGGGGTGCTCCAACAGGTAAGGGGCTTGCCCTTTACAGGATTTCTATATTTTTGGGGATGGCTTTACATATTAGGTAAGGCCCTAGGGGGAGAGTGTTACAAAATAAGGGCCTGCATGAGATGTCTAACCAGCCACAGACTTGGTTCTAGTAACACTCTCCCCTGGGGGCCTTACAAGAGTGAAACTCCTGTGCTTCTTTTTAAAAAAAAATTAAATTGTGATACCTGAAAAGTACCCGCCGGGTAGTAACTTTAAAAAACAAAAGAGCAGTTTCTCAACAAAAGGGAGGGGGGGGGAAACAATTACGCTTTAGGTATAATGTGGCCTGACGTAACATTAGAAATACAGCGGCAAGGCTTTTATGTGCTGAGTAATTGGCAGATTTTTTCACTAAAGTTACAACAGGTTTCATCATGCGTAAGTATTACTTTCACGTCATTTACTTCTACCCCCGTTCTCTTCCCTTGGCAACAAACTCACACATTAAATAGGACGTAGCAAGGAGTTGGCATTTAGTGCATAACACCTACGAGACAGATAGGCAGGTAGGTAAGTACGTACTAGAAGTCAGGAAATTGAGTTAACGTATCTTAGGACCAAATACTTGTGGACAAGCGAATAACACAAACGGATGGCTGCGCGACTCTACAGGCGCCATATGTGTGTCTAGTTCCTCCCTTGCTCATTGAAGGAATCGGGTAGACGGGACAAAAAGCCTCGGAGAGACCGTGAGCGCGCGCTATCTCCTTTTGTCTCTGCATCATGTCCCAGACCAATGTAGCAAAAGAGAGAGTGATAGCAGCAGATAACTTAGCTTTTAGATAGGCTGCTTAAGTACTCACTACACACAAGCCTGCCTGGAGTGCCTGTCTGCCTGCTTCACTGCCTGCTTGCATGCCAAGACAAGACAGACGCCGGTTAGTTTTGTCTCTTCCTGGAGGTCTTATAGCATAATTACCAGTGAGAACAAGCCTGCTGCAGTTGCACCTCCTGCTGCTTCTATTACACTGGAATTCTCCCTAGTATTCTCCCTAGGTCGAGCTCATAATCTGTAGCAGCAGCAGCAGCAGCAGCCTCGTGC